>Ga0123356_10003783_pt1 | contig 15758 bp, 13 predicted proteins | sample TergutEmb28metaG_2_FD_92546 | JGI IMG/M metagenome (GOLD analysis project Ga0123356, IMG submission 92546) | Embiratermes neotenicus P3 segment gut microbial communities from Petit-Saut dam, French Guiana - Emb289 P3 | ecosystem: Host-associated > Arthropoda: Insects > Digestive system > Gut ... | reverse complement strand
TCCGGCACGATGCGATCCACGGGCGTCACCATGAGATGCACATCGATCGGCGCCTTCACTCCATGCTTACGCAGCGCCTCGCAGACCATGGGCCCGATGGTCAGGTTCGGGACGTAGTGGTTGTCCATCACGTCGAAGTGGATGAGGTCCGCGCCGGCTGCGAGCACGGCATCGACCTCCGCGCCGAGACGGGCGAAGTCCGCCGACAGAATCGAGGGAGCAATCCAGGCATCCATGCAGGAAGTCTACGCGCCGTGGCGGGCCTGGCAACCGCGAGAACGGCACGAGCGGCAAGCCCACTGGTTCCCCGTAGCGAAGTGCGGCTCAAGTCAACCGGGTCAGAGCTTCGCGGTACTTCTCGCTGGTACGGGCGATCACCTCCGGCGGCAAGTGCGGGGCCGGTGGCTGCTTGTTCCAGTGCAGGCTCTCGAGATGGTCGCGCACGAACTGCTTGTCGAAGGACGCCGGACTGGTACCGGCGCGATAGCCATCTGCCAGCCAGAAGCGTGAGGAGTCGGGGGTCAGCGCCTCATCGATGAGGACCAGCGCTCCGGCTGGGTCAAGTGCCAGCTCGAACTTCGTGTCCGCGATGAGGATGCCGCGGCTCGCCGCGTGCCGGGCGGCGAAGCTGTAGAGCGCGAGCACTGTCTCGCGCACCCTGACAGCGAGCGCATCCCCGATCAAGCGCTCGAGCGCGGCGAAGGAGATGTTCTCGTCGTGGGCACCGCGGGCTGCTTTCGTTGCTGGAGTGAAGATCGGCTCGGGCAGCTGCTGCGCGAGCACGAGCCCCTGCGGGAGTGTGATCCCACACACCGCGCCGGTCGCGCAGTAGTCTTTCCAGCCTGAGCCGATGAGATAGCCGCGCACCACCGCCTCGATCGGCAGTGGCCTAAGCCTGCGGACGAGAACTGAGCGGGGCTCGAGCAGCGCGCGCTCCTGCCGGTCCGTGATCACGCTGGCCAGGTCGCGTCCAGTCAGATGGTTGGGCACGATGTGGCGCGTGCGCTCGAACCAGAAGTTCGAGAGCTGGTTGAGCACCGCACCCTTGCCGGGGATCGGATCAGGAAGCACCACGTCGAAGGCCGAGAGCCGATCGGTGGTGACCAGCAGCAAGGTGTCTGGGTCCACGGCGTAAATATCGCGCACCTTGCCCTCGTGAAGCTTCGTAAGGCCCGTGAGGGCACTGCGGTAGAGGGTCTCGGCTGGAATCTCGGGGACCATGGGGGTTGAGCGGCAGCGAAAGGTAAGAGCGCTGTGGGCGGCAACTGGGGGATGACTTGGTACTATAGCAAGGTCATGGCGGCGCAAATTAAATGGACGGGCAAGATCGTCGGGGGCCTCCTGGGCATGCTGATGGGGGGGCCGGTCGGAGTCGCGATCGGCGTCGTGCTCGGACATCAGTTCGATGCACCGCCGCAGGGCCCGCGACCCCGGTGGCGCGCAGGTGGTGGCGAGGGCCTCGCTGTGGTCGCACAGCGCTTCTTTCGCGCCACGTTCCGCGTCATGGGCTACCTGGCCAAGGCCGACGGGCGGGTCTCGGAGGAGGAAATCTCGGCGGCGCGAGCCGTGATGTCCGAGCTGAACCTGGGCCCGGCCGAGGTGCAGTCTGCGATCGACTACTTCACCGCGGGCAAGCAGCCCTTGTTCGACCTGCAGACCGAGCTGACCAATCTCTACCAGGTCTGCGCGCGCCGGCCTGAGCTGTTGCGCATCTTCGTGGAGCTGCAGGTACGCGCCGCGCTCGCGGGCAACAACATGGAGGGACCGGTCCGCTCGCTGATCCACCGGATCGCCTCCCGCCTGGGCGTCTCCGCGCTGCAGGTGGCGCAGATCGAGGCGATCGAGCGTATCCGCTCCGGCAGCTTTCGCTACCAGTCACCTCGGCGGGACAGCACGCAGGTGCAGCTCGAGGGGGCCTACGGGATACTCGGACTCAGCTCCGGCGCGAGCAACTCCGAGATCGTGCGGGCCTACCGGCGCGCGTTGAGCCGTCATCACCCTGACAAGCTCAAGGCCAACGGCCTCCCCGAATCCATGATCGAGCACGCCAAGCAGCGCACGCAGCAGATCATCGAGGCCTACGAGCTGATCCGCGGGCAGCGCAAGATGGGCTGAGCCAGCGCTACAGCGCTTGACTCAAGGGTGCGCCTGACTCGCGGCCCACTCCTCGATCACGGCCTGGATGGCCGCGACGCCGTCGGTGAGCGCTGCGGGCCCCGGCTGCAGGATGAGCGGTGACTTCACTTCGCGGATGAAGCCGGAGCGGACCGCCGGGATCGCACCCCATCCCGGGCGCTGCGCCACCTGCGCCGGCTGGAACTTCTTGCCGCACCAGGAGCCGAGGATGATGTCCGGCGCGCGGCGCGGCACCTCCAGCGGATCAGCGATGATGCGCTCGCGCCCCATGGGTTGCAGCGCGAGCTCCGGGAAGCAGCTCTCGCCGCCGGCCAGGACTACCAGCTCGGACACCCAGCGGATCGCGGTGATCTGAGGCACATCCCACTCCTCGAAGTACACCCGCGGACGCCGTGGCAGCGCAGCAGCCCGCTCCTTCACCCCCTGCAGAGCGGCTGTCAGACGCTGGATGAGCGCATCGGTCTTGCGCTCGCAGCCGAGCATGCCGCCGAGCACACGGATCATGCGCAGGATGTCCTGAATGCTGCGCTGGTTGAAGACGTGCACCTCGATGCCGGCGCGCACCAGGCAGGCGGCGATGTCAGCCTGTAGATCGGAGAAGCCGAGCACCAGGTCCGGTCTGAGCGCCAGAATCCGCTCGATCTTCGCGCTGGTGAACGCCGAGACGCGCGGCTTTTCCTTGCGTGCCCGGGGCGGGCGCACCGTGAAGCCGGAGATCCCGACGATGCGCCACTCCTCCCCGATGAGGTAGAGCGTCTCGGTGGTCTCCTCGGTGAGGCAGACGATGCGCTCGGGGAAGCCGCTCATCGGGGCATGTTCGCAGGGGGAAGAGCAACGCACTGCCGCGTCCTGGGTGACACGCGCCCCGCAGCCTCATAACCTACTCGCATGGCGCACATCTGGGCCCTCCTCGACTGGTGTTTCTTCGGGCCCCCATCGGTGGGGCCTGGCCGGTTTGCGCCGCTCCTGCGGTTGCTGCGCTACCCATACGCCGTCAGCCGCGATCTGGCCCACGGGGAGATCAACCTGCGGGCGATGGGGCTCGTATACACGACGCTGCTTTCGCTCATTCCTCTGCTTGTCTTCACCTTCGCCGTCCTGAAGAGCATCGAAGGCGCGCGGCGCGAGCTCGAGCCGATCCTGTACGACTTCTTCACCCCGCTGGGGGAGCAGGGCGCCCAGCAGCTCACGCGCTCGATCATGCAGTTTGCCGACCGCGTCAGCAACCGCGTTGTTGGCTCGGTCGGCTTCGTGCTGCTGGCCTGGACCTTGGTCGGCACGATCAAGAAGGTCGAGGATAGCTTCAACTTCCTGTGGCGAGTGGAGCAGCCGCGCAGCCTCGCCCGGCGCATCGTCGAGTACCTGACGTTGCTGATATTCGGCCCGGTGCTGCTGGTCAGCTTCGTCAGTCTGTCAGAGGCGGCCTTGCGCAGCGTCCCGGTGCAGGAGGTCGTGCAGCTGCCGCTGTTGCAGCGCCTGTCAGGCAGCGCGCTCAAGCTGGCCCCTTACGCCATGGTCAGCGCGTTCTTCACCGCCCTTTACATGCTCATCCCCAACACCCGGGTGCACTGGCGGCCGGCCCTGATCGGGGCGCTCGTGGCGGGGGTGCTCTGGGCCGCCGTGGGCAAGATGTTCACGGCCTTTGTTGTCTACTCCACCCGCCTGACGTTGATCTACGCCGGGTTTGCGTTGATCGTCGCAGCGCTCCTGTGGACGTACTCCGGCTGGCTGATCCTGCTCGCCGGCGCCCAGCTGTCCTTCTACATCCAGAACCCGGCCTACCTGCGGCTGGGGTTCAAGGAGCTGCGGCTCTCGGGCGAGGAGCGCGAGCAGCTCGCCCTGCAGGTCATGTATCTCATCGGCCAGGCTCACATGGCGGGCGACAGGCTGTGGACGACCGGCGAGCTCGCGACCGAGCAGGCCGTGCCGCTCACTGCGATGGCGCGGACGACCGCCGCGCTCGTGCACGCGGGGCTGCTGCTCACCACGGCCGACGGCAAGCTGGTGCCTGCGCGCGATATCGGCCAGATCCGTGCGCTGGAGGTGCTCGATGTGGCTCGGACCGAAAGCGGCGGCTACGCGCCGCGCAGCACCCAGTTCCCGCCAGTCGATCGCCTCCTCACAGCCATCGATGAGGCGCGCCGCCACCGCTTCGGCGAGCTCACCTTGCGCGATCTGGTGGAGGAGCCGCCGCGTACTACGCTGCCGCTCGAGCACACCCAGGGACTGCTCGAGCAAGAGTGACCGCGACTTCGCGCTCGACGCGCGCGGCACCCGGGTGCGCTCATCGCAAGGAGACGGATAGCTGAGCTCACACGCTACGCCTGCGTCATCAAGCCTGTGGGATACCCGTACCTGCCGACTGATTGCCGCCTCAGGGAGCGGGAGAATCCTGACCTTGCGGTAGCTACCCTGCGCAAAGCCAGAGGCAGTCGAGCCCTGCAACTGGTTTGGCACAATCGGCCGCCTGTCAGATCGGTGTCGCGGCTGTGGGAGTCCAGGCCGGAGCCCTGGTTTTCGTCGGCGAAGGTGATGTCTTCGTAGAATTCAGTCACGGGTATCTCAACGCCGATCTCGGGCATGCCAAGACTGTCGTCCCCGGTGAGGGTTGTGGCACGCCAGGGCTCATCCACAGCGGCCCGCTCATAGACAGTGACACCAGCACTGGAGGACTCAAGGATGATGTAGCGGCGGATGGACGGGACCGCGGCGTATTGGCGCACCTTGATGATGCGATCGAGCCGACCCGATGTCGGACTAACCACCTCGAAGACGACGACCACACCCGGGACCTTCCTGTCCGCCAGGTTGAATGGCGAGCGGGTGACGAGCGCGTCTGGGTAACGAATCGCACTGTTGACAGTCTCCACGCCGACATCGGGTCCGAGAGGGCGGCATGGGCTGCCACGGAGCCTCGTGCGCAGCGCAGTCAGCACGTTGACGACGATGGCTGAATGACCGACATTCCTCCGGTCATGGCGACAGGTTGAAAGCCATCGAATTCGTAGCGAGCCTGCTGGACCTGCGCCCAGGAGAAGAACTGCTCCTGTGTCCAGCTTTCTTGACGCGGGGCGTTCACGGCTCTGCTCGCGTCAGTCCCCGGCTATGGTCATCTCGCCGATCAGAGCCGAGCCGGTGCGGATCGCACCGCGGATGTCCACATCGCTGGCGATCGCGACCAGATCCTGGTACATCTGCCGCAGGTTGCCGGCGATCGTGATCTCCTGCACCGGGTAGGCGATCGCGCCGTCCTGCACCCAGAAGCCACTCGCCCCGCGCGAGTAGTCGCCCGTGACGCCGTTGACTCCCTGGCCCATCAGCTCAGCGACGAGCAGCCCGGTACCCATCCGCGTCAGCAGCTCCTGCTGCGTCAGGGCCGGGGCGGTGGTGGCGATGAGCAGGTTGTGGATACCCCCCGCGTTGCCAGTGGTCGTAAGTCCGAGCCGCCGGGCGGAGTAGCTGCCCAGTACATAGCCCTGCAGCACGCCATCGCACACCAGGTCGCGGTCGTGAGTCGCGGCGCCCTCCTCGTCGAAGGGACTGCTCGCCAGCGCCTTCGGGATGTGCGGCCGCTCGCACATCTGCAGGAAGGTGGGGAACACCTGCTGCTTGGCCGCATCGAGCAAGAACGAGGACTTGCGATACTGCGAAGCGCCGCGGATGGCACCCACGAAGTGCTTGAACAGCCCCCTGGCCATCTCGGGCGTGAAGGCGACCGGGGCCTTGCGGGTGGTGAGCTTGCGCGCGCCCAGGCGGGCGATTGCGCGGGCTCCGGCAATCCGTCCGATGAGCTCCGCCGGCTCGAGCTCGACGGGATCGCGTGCGGTGGTGTACCAGGCGTCGCGCTGCATCTGCCCGTCCTGCTGGGCCACAAGGCCGCAGGAGAGGAAGTGGCTGGTGGCCGAGAAGCCCGCGAGGAAGCCGTGGGAGTTGCCGTACACCCCTGTGTGGCGGTGGCTGCTCACGGATGATCCATCGGAGTTCGTGATGCGCGCATCGACCGCGCGGCCGGCCGCCTCGCACTGCCGTGCCAGCTCGATGGCGGCCTCAGGCGAGAGATCCCAGGGATGATCCAGATCGAGGTCCAGGATCTCGCGGGCGAGCGCCTCCGGCTCGACCAGCCCCGCGTAGGGGTCAGCCGCCGTGTAGCGCGCGATCGCGCAGGCCTTCTCGACCGTCTCGCGCACCGCGAGGCGCGACAGGTCCGCCGTGCTGGCCGACCCCTTGCGCTGCCCGAAGTAGACCGTGACGGCCAGGCCCCGGTCGCGCTGGTACTCGACGGTCTCCACCTCACCGAGTCGCACGGTGACGGAGAGCCCGCGCGAGACGCTTGCATCGGCCTCGCACTGTGAAGCCCCTTGCCGGCGCGCCTCATCAAGCGCGAAGGCGACCACATCCTTCAGGGGTGGCGCTGCGCCGGGCTCGGCTGCCGGTTGCACAAGGTCCGCTTGGCTCATGAATGTGACATTCTACCGGGTGCACGGGGTGGGTGCAGCGCTTGACCGTTCGCTGTCACATTCACATTGCAGGCAGCTCCGCCACCCTCGCGCAAGCCGCAGCAGATTGACGAGGCCAGTGGCGCCATGAGACGGGATCGATCGCAGCGCACAGAGGAGCCGCCGAGCAAGAGCGAGCGCAAGCGCGAGGCCCACGCCGCCCAGGACCTGGGGGAGGCCCTGATCGGCCTGCCCGATGCGGAGCTTGAGCGGCTCGAGCTGCCCGAAGCGCTCCTGGATGCGCTGCGGGCCGCGCGCCGGATCGCGAGCCGCAGCGCGGGCGCACGGCAGCGCCAGTACATCGGCAAGCTGATGCGCGATCTGGACCTGGAGCCGGTCCGCGCCAGGCTCAATGCGCGCAGCGAGGAAGCCGCGCGCGAGGCGGAGCGTTTCAAACGCCTCGAGGCCTGGCGCGAGCGGTTGGTCAATGAAGGCTCCGCGGCGCTCGCCGAGCTCGAGCACGTTCGCCCGGATCTGGATCGTGACAGCTTCGCGCGCCTGCTTGGCGCGGCCCAGCGGGAACGGGTGCAAACGGGCAAGGTTGGAGTTGCCGGGCGCGAGCTATTTCGCGCCCTGAAGGCATTGTTCGTTACAATGCCGCGGTGAAAGCGCTTGTCGGCATCATCATGGGATCGGCCTCGGACTGGGAGACGCTGCAGAGCGCGGCCGACATGTTGGAGCGGCTCGCGATCGAGCACGAGGTGCGAGTCGTCTCCGCCCACCGCACGCCAGACCTGCTGTTCGAGTACGCGACGACTGCCCGCGCGCGCGGTCTGGAGGTGATCATCGCCGGCGCGGGCGGCGCGGCCCACCTGCCGGGTATGACCGCCGCCAAGACGAGTCTGCCGGTCCTGGGCGTGCCGGTGCAGACCCGCTCGCTCGGAGGTCTGGACTCGCTGCTCTCGATCGTGCAGATGCCGGCCGGCGTGCCGGTGGCCACCTTCGCCATCGGAACGGCGGGTGCGACCAACGCCGCGCTGTGTGCCGCCGCGATCCTCGCCAACAAACATCCGGCCGTGGCCGCAGCTCTCGAGGCCTTCCGCGAGCAGCAGACCGCCGGTGTGCTCGCTGCCAGCGACCCGCGAGCCACCCCGCGCGCATGACTGTCGGCGTCGTGGGCGCCGGCCAGCTCGGCCGCATGCTGGCGCTGGCAGGCTACCCGCTCGGCCTCGACTTCCTGTTCCTCGACCCCGCCGCTGATGCACCGGCGGGCCAGCTCGCCCCCCTGCTGCAGGGCACGTTCGGCGACCAGCGGCTCCTCACGCAGCTCGCGCGGCAATCCGAGGTGCTGACGTTCGACTGGGAGAACATCTCCGTGGAAGCGCTGCAAGCGCTGCGCGAGGCCGGCGGCACCGTTCCGGTCTGCCCGCCGGTGTCTGCGCTCGCCGCCGCGCAGGACCGGGTGAGCGAGAAGCGCTTGTTCGAGCGCTTGGGGATCCCCACCACGCGCTGGCAGGCGGTGGAATCCCGCACCCAGCTCGAGCGGGCCGCCGCGCAGATCGGTCTGCCCGGGGTGCTGAAGACGCGCCGGATGGGCTACGACGGCAAGGGTCAGGCGGTGCTGCGCAACGCGGCTGACCTCGAGTCTGCCTGGGAACAGCTGGGTGAATCCCCACTGCTGTACGAGGAGTACATCACCTGCGACTGCGAGGTCTCGATCATCGGCGCCCGCAGCCGCAGCGGTCAGGTGGGGATCTACCCCTTGAACGGCAATGTCCACGCGCAAGGCATCCTGAGGCTCACCTGCGCCCCCTTCGGGCGCGCCCGCTGGCAGAGGCTCGCGGCCCAGTACCTGGAGCGCGTCCTCGCACACTTTCACTACAGTGGTGTGCTCACGATCGAGTTTTTTGTCCGCCGCGGCCGGCTGCTCGCCAACGAGATGGCGCCGCGAGTGCACAACTCCGGGCACTGGACGATCGAGGGGGCCGTCACCAGCCAGTTCGAAAATCATCTCCGTGCCATTCTCGACCTGCCGCTCGGCTCGACTCGTGCGCTGGGTCACTGCGCGATGGTCAACCTCATTGGTGAAATGCCGTTGCGCCAGACGATCCTGTCTCTCGAAGGAGTGCACCTGCACGATTATGGAAAGCAGCCCCGCCCGGGGCGCAAGGTCGGGCACTGTACAGTGCTCGCCGCGACTCCGGCGCAGCGAGATTCCCGGGCACGGCGTTTGCTGCGAGAAGTGGCCCCTGGGGTCCGCATCCCGTAATATCGGGAAAGAGCGAAATCGAGCGCGTCGGGGCGCTTAAGAGCACCAGTGCAGGAGCTGACTTAAGGAAACACCCAACGTTGACCTCAAACCCCATAGGTCTCGGTCGATGAGCGTGCCCTAAATGTACCTCGAGCCCTTCAAGCTGAACGAGCTGCCGTTCCGGCTGAGTCCGGACCCGCAGTTCCTGTTTCTATCCAAGCAGCACTCCCGCGCCAAGGCCTACATGCAATCCGCGGTGTGGTTCACCGACGGGTTTGTGGTGATCAGCGGGGACATCGGTTCGGGCAAGACCACTCTCATCGAGGCCTTCCTCAAGGAGCTGCCGCCGGATGTGGTGGTGGCGCAGGTTAACCAGACGCAAGTCTCCTCGATCGGCTTCCTGCAGTGTGTGCTCGTGCAGTTTGGCTTCTCTCCGTTCCGGATGAAGAAGGCCGAGCTGCTCGCCACCATCAACAATTTCCTCATCGAGCAATTCACCGCCGGCCGCAAGGTGCTGCTCATCATCGATGAGGCGCAGAACCTCTCCCTGCGGGTGCTCGAGGAGATCCGCATGCTCTCCGGGGTCGAGAGCACCAAGGAAAAAGTCCTGCGGATCATCCTCGCGGGTCAACCCGAGCTCAACAAGAAACTCGCAGCTCCCCAGCTGGTGCAGCTCGCACAGCGTATCCGGCTGCGGTTCCATCTCACCGCGCTGTCGCTCGATGAGATGCGCGAGTACATCCAGCACCGCCTCACCGTGGCCGGCGCAGGCGAGCGGCCACTGTTCGCCCCGGAGGTCTTCCCCGAGATTTTCCGCTACACAGCCGGGGTGCCGCGACTGGTCAACACCCTGTGCGACACGGCGCTGATGGCCGCCTACGCAGCCGATCACGACAGCGTCACCCTGGCGGACTTGAGAAGCGCAGTGAGCGAGCTGCAATGGGTCGTCAAGCCACGGCTGCCGCCCGTGGCGGTACCGCTGTCGCTCGCCTCGGATTCCATGCGCCCGAGCGGCGCGGACAGCATGCCCGCACGCGCGCTCGGCGCCGAGCCAGCGCCGGCCCCCTTGAGACGGGTGCTGGTGCGGACGGACGGGCGCACCGTGCGGGAGCTGCCACTGCGGCCGGGCCGGCTCGTCATCGGTCGCACCACGGACAACGATGTGCAGATTGACAGCCGCTTCGTGAGCCGCCACCACTGTCAGATCATCACCACGACGAGCGCCTGCGTTGTCGAGGATTTGAACAGCACGAACGGCATCTACGTCCAGGGGAAGCGGGTCCGCCGCCACACCTTTCTCGACGGCGACATCGTGGCCCTCGGCAAGCACGAGCTGGTCTTCATCGATGTGCCGGCCAGCAGCGCGAGCCAGACGGTCCAGGCCCTGCACCTCCTCGAGCAACCAGAGGGTGAGCCGAGCGAGGCTGACGCGGAAGACCAGGTCGTAGGAGAAGGCGAGGTGATCAACGCCCAGACCGAGGGCGAGGGCAAGGAGCACGGCGCCGTGCCCGTGAAGGCTGAGCCGGAGGGCCCGGCCAAGCTGGCGCTGGCGGACGATGATCCAGCTGGCGTGCGCAAGCCCGTGACCGAGTTCGCCGCGGACGCCAAGGCGCCGCTTGCGAGCAGCGAGGCCGAGGTCGCGAGTGCGCCCATGGTGCGCGCAAGCCTGAACACGGCTGCCGCGGCGAGCAACGACCCTCTGGAGGATGCCATCGAGGAAGAAGCCATCGACCAGGCCATGAAGAAGGCGGTCGAGGAGGCGGTCGAAGAGGTCATGGAAGGAGCCATGGAATCCAGAGCCGCCCCCTTGCCCAAGTGGCTGGGCGGCAAGCTACCCTGATCGGGGCTGCACGCCTCCCGAGGGTTCCCGCAAGCTAGAGCTCGCTAGAGCGAACTTCGCGTATTCGCGAAGGGACACTAAGCTGTTGATTCGACAGGGCCCGCACCCCCACAGTCTGCAGTACACGCTGCTCGCTGCACCGGTGCCGGCGGAAGCGCTGTTGCGGATTGTGCCGTGGCCGCGTTACGAGAAAGTCTTCACTACAGCCACTTTCGCGCATCGGTGCGTGCAAGTGTTTGAATACAAATCGCATGGGCACGCGAAGCCTGCGGAAAAAACGTACCCAATCCGCGAGGCCCTCCAAGACGAGCTTGTGCGCAGGGTAAAACCCCCGCCGGGCATCTGAAGGCTCAAGACGGCCGAGGCGGAAGCTTCCGCCCCCTCGGCCTGCACCTGCAGCTGTCTAGCGCGCGCTCCTGCCGAACAGCCTGTTGAGTAGTCTCTTCAGCAGCGAGGGTCCTTGCCACCCGTCGAGGTGCAAGTCGCTCCTGGGCCCGGGGCCATGCCGGTGGACCGCGGCAAGCAGCTCCGGGGGCAGGTTGAGCCGCGGAGCCTCGAACGGGGCATGCTGTGACATCGGAATGACCCTCTTGTTTGTTAAACCAGAGGATAAGCAAAGTACGAGCCCGGACACGCCGCCGGTGTGCAGGAGGTCACACCTTCAGCATCGCCGCTCGCCGCTGTCGTCCGCTCAAGACGCTGATACCCCTGTCGCGCGCCGCGAACACATGCCGCAGGATGCTGTTGGCCACCTCGAGCAGCGGGCGGCTGTGCGTGCCCTGGCACAGCTGCCGCCACGGCTCAACCGGTGCCGCCCACGGTGAGGCCCTCGATCCTCAGGGTCGGTTGGCCGACCCCCACCGGCACGCTCTGGCCGTCCTTGCCGCAGGTGCCGACGCCATCATCGAGCTTCAGGTCGTTGCCGACCATGCTGACCCGGGTCAACACATCAGGACCGTTGCCGATCAAGGTGGCCCCCTTGAGTGGCGCGCCGATGCGCCCGTTCTCGATGGCGTAAGCCTCGCTCGCCGAGAAGACGAACTTGCCGGAGGTGATATCAACCTGGCCGCCGCCGAAGTTGACAGCGTAGATGCCCCGCTGCACCGAGCTGATGATCTCCTGCGGATCGTGCGGACCGGGGCGCATGTAGGTGTTGGTCATGCGCGGCATGGTGACGTGGGCGAAGGACTCGCGCCGCCCGTTGCCGGTGGGCCGGTTGCCGGTCAGGCGGGCGTTCAGCCGGTCCTGCATGTAGCCGCGCAGGATGCCGTTCTCGATCAGCACCGTACACTGCGTCGGGGTGCCCTCATCGTCGATGTTGAGCGAGCCGCGACGCCGGGCGAGCGTGCCGTCATCCACCACGGTGCACTCGGGGGCCGCGACCCGCTCGCCGATCCGGTTGGCAAAGGCGGACGTGCCCTTGCGGTTGAAGTCGCCCTCGAGCCCGTGGCCGATCGCCTCGTGCAGCAGAATCCCAGGCCACCCCGGGCCCACCACCACCGTCATCGGCCCGGCCGGGGCCGGCACGGCCTCGAGGTTCAGCAGCGCCTGCCTGGCCGCCTCGCGTGCGAGCTCGAGCGGGCGCTCCGCACCCACCAGCTCCAGCAGCGAGTAGCGTCCACCGGCGCCCGCATAACCTTGCTCGCGTCGCCCGTTCTGCTCCACCAGCACGGAGACATTGAAGCGCACCAGCGGCCGCACGTCCGCGGCCAGCTCCCCGTCGCTCGTGGCAACGAGGATGACCTCGTGCACCGCCGTCACACTGGCGGTCACATGCACGATGCGCGGATCGATGCGCCGGGTCTCGCGATCGACTCGCTCGAGCCAGGCGACCTTGTCCTCGGTGGACAGCGAGGTGACCGGATCGGCCGGCAGGTAGAGGCGGTGACCGGCACGCGCTTGCCACACGGCGAGACGCCGCTCGCTGCCGTGGGCTGCGATGGCGCGAGCCGCGCGCGAGGCCTCCTCAAGCGCCGGCAGGATGATCTCGTCCGAGTAGGCGAAGCCGGTCTTCTCCCCGGACAGCGCGCGCACGCCCACTCCCTGCTCGATGCTGGCGCTGCCCTCGTTGACGATGCCGTCCTCGAGCGACCAGGACTCCTGGTGCGCGAGCTGGAAGTACAGGTCGGCGAAGTCCACCGAGTGGGTCATCACCTCGCCGAACACGCGCTCGAGACGCCCATCATCCAGTCCGCCGGGCCTCAAGATCAGATCCCGGGCCAGCGACAGGGGATCGGCAGCGCCGGGCTCAGTCAGCAGTGCATTCATAGATTCCTCGCAAGAAAAGCGGTTCTTTCAGGCGAGCGCACGGTGCTGCAAGGCTGGGAAGCTCGCGCGCACCTCGCCCTGGTGCTCAAGATCGATGTCGGCAACCACGCAGCCTGCGCCGCGCGGCAGACGCGCGAGCACGCGACCCCAGTAGTCCACGATCATGCTATCGCCGTAGGTCTCGCGGCCGCTCGCATGAAACCCGGACTGGGCCGGCGCCACGACGTAGCAAAGGTTCTCGATGGCCCGAGCCCGCAGCAAGGTCTCCCAGTGCGCCCGCCCCGTCGGGCCCGTGAACGCTGACGGCACGGCGAGCAGCTGCGCACCGGCTGCACTCAGGCGGCGATACAGCTCGGGGAAGCGAACATCGTAGCAGACCGACAGGCCGACCCGGCCGACCGGTGTGTCAACCAGCGCCGCTTGCGAGCCAGGCGCCACGTTGGCCGACTCGCGGTAGGTCTCGGGACGCCCGGGGATGTCAACATCAAACAGATGGATCTTGTCGTAGCGCGCGGCGCGCCGACCCTCTCGGTCGTAAACCAGCGAGGCGGCCGCGACCCGCCCATCCGCGGCGCCGCGCAACGGGATCGTGCCGCCGATCACCCACAGCCCGAGGTCCCGCGCAGTGCGCGCAAGGAAGTCCTGGATCGGGCCCTCGCCATCGCTCTCGGCCAGCGCACGCTTGTCGGCATCGCCCAGGCCCAGGAACGCGAAGTTCTCGGGCAGGGCCGCCAGTGCGGCTGCGCGTGCCGCCGCTGCAGCGAGCAGCGCTCGAGCCTGCTCGAGATTGCCCGCCACATCGGGCCCAGACGTCATCTGTATCGCGGCGACCTTCATCGGCTGGCTCGTTGGCGGTTGCCTCACTGCACCACCACTATGGGGTCATCCCACGAGCCCTGCAAATGCAGCACCGCCCGGGAGCGCTCCGGGGGTGCCCGGGCGAACAGCTCACGCAGCGACAGCCACACCGCTGCGACACGCTGCGTCGGGCCCAGACGCCGCACCGCGGCCGGCAGGCGCTCCTCGCCGCGCAGCACCCAGACCTGCTGGTCGTAGTCCCGCGCCGTGAGCCCGGTGCGGCCGCGCACGAGGATCTCCGCATCGCCGTCGAAGTGCAGGTTGGAGGTCTGCGCCTCACCGCCCCCCACCTCGAAGTCCCCGGCGAGACGTGCGAAGCGCAGCTCCTTGACCGCCGGCAGCCGCTCGGCGGAGCGCGGCTCTTGCGCCAGGGCGGCCACCAGCGCCGGCACCGACAGCAGGGGGAAGGGAGCCCCCTCGAGTCCGACCCCGGCGGGACGGGTCATGCCGTCGGCGAGGGAGAGCGTGAGATGCCCGGCGAGCGCCGCGGCCAGCGGCTGGGCAGACTCAGGCGGCCACTGGAGCTGCCCGGCGAGGGAGCCGTGCGCCGCGGTGAGCTCGGGCCGCAGGCCAAAAGCGGACAGCGTCGCCGCCGCGTCGTCACTGTCGAGGTTGAACTGCAGGCGGCACAGGTCGCTGGTGCAGTTGAGCGCTGCGTGGCCCTGATGTGTGCTGCCTGAGAGCAGCAGAGCCTCGGCATCCAGGCTTCCGGGTCGCATCGCGAGGGTGCCGGTGAGCTTGCCTATGGAGTGGCCTGCCCAGACGAGATCGTCCACCGACACCTGCGCCGCAGGCGCCAGCGCCGCGAGCGCTGCGGCCCCGGCAGCCATCGAGGCGACCTCCGGGACCGCGAGCCGGGTGAAGCGCACCCCGGCGACGCCCGGCAACGAGCCCGAGCGCGGCCAGCTCATCACTCCTGCGATCTCGGCCGACTCGAGCCTGAGCTCAAGGCCGGCCTGGCTCTCCTGGGTGAACAGGCGAACCTGCGGGTAGATGTGGCTGGCGATGAGCAGCTCACCTGCCTGCACCTGGGCGTGCACCGCCGGCGCATCGGGGCTGTGCCGTAGCTGCTGCCACAGGAGCAGGTACGGGGGCAGCTCGAGCCTGCTCACCCGACCCTGGAACCGCAGCACTCGCTCAGGCGGCAGCACTGCGGCCGCAGTGCCGAGTCGCACGTCGCCCCGCTCGATGAGCCACCCTGCCCCGGGCTCGCCGTGCTGGTGCAGCGTGAGCACGCTGCGGATGCGATCGCCCAGGCTCACGTGCATGGTGGCCCTCCCGGCGCTGCCGCGTGCCTCCACGCGCAGCGGCACGGAGGTGCCGGCACTCTTGCGCAGCGGCTCCGGGAGCTCACTGGCCACGCCGTTGAGGCTCGCATCCGCGCGTGCGCGCCACTCGAGGGGATCAGTGCCGCTGCCCGCCCCGAGGGTCAGCTCCGCGTTCCACTCGCTCGTGCCGCGCAGATCCGTGGCGACCGGACCGCCGGCAGCGGCCGCGAGCGTGAACTCGCTGGCATCAAGTGTCCCGTGTCCCTGCACGGCAAGCAGCGTCACTCCTTGCTCGCGCCTGTGGCTCACGCGCAGGGTGGCTGGCCCTCCCAGCCAGCTCCCCGTGAGCACCGAGCGCTGCAGGCGCCCGTCATCGACGGTGAGCGTCCCATGAAGCGCATTGATCGGCGGCAGGCCCGCGACTGGCTGCAGGCGCCCATGATCCATCTGGGCAAGCACGTGCGCGGCCACGGGACCTGCCCGGGTGGGCGGCGGCACCCGCACATCGAGATCCAGGAGCGCATCGCCGCTCAAGTCCAGCTCCGGGAGGCGCGGTGCATACTGCTTGAGCGCCGGATGGCCTCGCAGCCAGGCGAGCGCATCCTCCAGGCGCCCCCTCACTCGCCCGCTCACGTGCGTCGCCTGCTGCCCGAGCGCATCCCACTGGGCCTGTCCGGAGTCAAAGCTGAAAGGCCCGGCAT
>Ga0123356_10003782_pt1 | contig 15758 bp, 10 predicted proteins | sample TergutEmb28metaG_2_FD_92546 | JGI IMG/M metagenome (GOLD analysis project Ga0123356, IMG submission 92546) | Embiratermes neotenicus P3 segment gut microbial communities from Petit-Saut dam, French Guiana - Emb289 P3 | ecosystem: Host-associated > Arthropoda: Insects > Digestive system > Gut ... | reverse complement strand
GGCGATCTCAACAGCGACGGCGTGATCAAGCTGTCCGCCGGCAAAAAACGCCATGTGCTGGTGAAACCGGTTTAGCCGGCCCCGCGCCGGCCATCCTGTCGCGCATTGTCCTAGCCGGCCTTGCCGGGATTGAACAGGAACAGGCCGCGCAGGACGCCCGGCGCCAACGCGCTCAACGGATTGACAGAGACGCCTGGATGGGTGGACGAGCCGGCGACACGGAATTTGGCGGCGAACAGGCCTTCGCCCTTGCCGCCGAACAGGAGGTCGCCCACCACCGGAATGTTGCTGAAGAGGCTGTTCAGCATATAGGCCGGCACGATCGTTCCACTCATATCAACGGTGTGTCGACGATAGTCAAACTCGCCGCTGGCGTTGATGCCCATGGCCTCGCCGTAAGCGCGTGCGTTGTGCAGCTCGATCGTGCCCTGATCAAGCACGAAATCACCCTCCATTCGAAAAAACGGAATGCCTCTGCCGTTGGCGAGCGATGCGGCGCCCGTCAGGGAGACGATTGACAGGAGCTGGGCGAGGGCCGGCGCATCGACGACGCGATAGTCGCCGCCGCTGATCTGGCCGCTCAGCGTGCGCCGACCGCCGACATCTTCCGCATGGCCCGTCACCGTGAGCTCGCCCCCTTCGACCTTGACGTTGCTGGAGACGTCGAGAAGGCGGAGTATCGCGCCAAGGTCGTTGCTGGTGAGGCGCAGATTGCGCTCGCCGACGGCGCCGCCGAAGCGCAGCGCCAGGCTTTTGCCGATTGCGGGCGAAGCGTCGATCTGGGCCGTCTGCCAATGGGTACCATCGCTGAACAGCTGGACGCGGACGTTGGTGAGCGCCTTTCCGGGGGCCAGCAGCACCTGGCCGAGACTGGCATCGATGAGGAGGGGCGGTTCCGATGCGCCCTTATGCGACGCACTCTCCATCTGGTTCAACAATCGCGACGCATCGAAGCTCTTGCCGTTCAATTGCACATACCACCCGCCGTCCGGGCGGCTCGCGACGACGCCGGTAACATCGGTTTTCCCCAAGGCGAAGCGATAGAGGTTGGCGCGGGCGACCCGCGCGTTGACCTGGCCGCCCGTAAGCGTGACATCGAGCATCGCGTCGAGCCCGCCGCCGCGGATGGCGAGACCGGTGATCCGCGTCGCAACGCCGTTGTGCGCCGCGATGTTGAGATGCGCCGTGGCAGGAACCCCGGCTTTCTTCGTCCAGCCGAACTGGCGGATTTGAAGCGCTGCGCTGCGGAGATCGAGCGTGACGTCGGAGTAGGCGAAATTGCTGCGTTCGTGGGTGAAGTCCAGGTCGATGCCGACCGGTCCGGTGACCACGCCGGGCAGCCAATCGACGCCGAGCTCGTGCCGCGCCACATCGTCAAATGTGCCTTTCAGCCGATACCGGGTGCGGATCGGCCCATCGGCAAAATTCTCCTTCCAGTCGAGGGTGATGGGTACGCCGTTCAGGTCGGCATTGCCGGCGAGATCGACGCCGCCGCGATCGATGGCGACCCGCAACGCACCCGCGGTGAGGTCGCGGTCGAACAGTACCTTGTCGATCCCCAGCTTTTCGACCTTGCCCCGCGCCGTATAGTCGACCTGAGCGAAGTGCAGATCCTTTTTCATCGGCATGTCAAAATGGAGATCGCCCGCGGCGATGCCCCTGACCTTTGCCGGTTCTATGCCCAACGCGCGCGCGTACCGCAGCGGCTTTTTGTTGAGCTCGTCGAGCACGGTGGCAAGCGGTCCGACCATGCGGATGTCGATCGTCGCCTCTTCGCTGTCGGTGTCGAGCTTAGACAGAAGAACCCGGGCGCCCGTGATCTTGACGTCGCGCGACCGGGCGCCGGCGACCGGGCGCAGGTCGAAACTGGCGCGATCGAAGTGCGCGACGCCGTCGATCCCGCGTACCGCCGACAGCGGCGGAAAATATTGAATGGTGACGTCGTGGTAGGCGAGATCGCCTTCGACCCGATCGAGCTTGGCGACCAGTCCCGCCGACGAGCCGAGCTGGACGGTGCCGCCCAGAGTGATCTCGCCGTGGTTGAGAACGCCTTCCTGAACATGCTTCAGGACCCATCCGCGGGCATGGAACGCGGCCTTTTCCGGCCAGAGCTGAGGCAAATCTGCGGTCGTGAGATCGTGGATCTCGCCCCGTCCGGTGAAGTTGAGGGGCGCCGTGGCCAGCGGATCGAAATGGAAGATCGTGCCGCTGAAGGCGAGCCGGGGTCCCTTCGGCGCGTTGAGCTCTGCCTCGAAATGCCGCAGATCGAGTTGCTGCGTGGCGGGATCGAACATGGCGCGCAGGGCGCCGCGCTCGATTTTCAGGGCGCCGCCCGCGAACCGGTCGTTGACGATGCGGCCCCGCCCCAATCGCAGGTCGCTCGAGAAATCGGCGACCTGGCGGGTCTCGGTATCGAACGTCATGCCGACCGTGCCGGCGAGCGGCAGGTCGAAGGCGGCAAAGGGCGCCAGGGCCGGCGCGACGGCGGCGTAGAGCGACGGGCGCAAGCTGTCGAAGTGCAGCGTCGTGCGCAGACGGTGGCTGGGGTCGTGGTACAGCAAATCGCTGTGCAGTTGGGTCGGGCTGCCGCCGCGTCCTATCGCGAGGTCGAGATTGCCGGCGAATCCGTCGCCGGCGCGCCGCAACGTGGCGTCGAGATGTTGCGCCTCCCAGGTGACGCCAAGCTTGCGGTCGTCGACCGCAAGCGCGGCGTCGGTCACGGTGATCTCGCGGAGGTACCCGAACGGGCCGCTGTGCCGCAGCGGGTGCGACAGCTCGTGAAGCAAGGTTTCCGCCCAGTCATTGCCGCCGATCTTCTCGCCGGCCAGGCCGAAATGAAAGGATCCGTCGGGCGCGCGCAGCAGGTTCAGGCGCGCGCCGTGGAGCGCGATGCGCGTCGGCGCGACCTGGCCTGACATCGCTGCCGTGGCCGAGAGCGACAACGCCACCTCGGGAAGGGCGAGCTGGGCGTCGCCGTCGTTGCCCCTCAAGTGCAGGCCGCTGGCGATGATTTCGAGGTTCGGGCCCGGACCGAGTCCGACCATGGTGTGGTCCACCCATGCCGTCGTCCCCGGCGTCGACTGCGAAAAGTTGGACGCGACATAAGGCGTCAGCCAGTCCAGCGACACCGGGCCGCGCGACAACAGCCACGCACCCCCGCCAACGATGAGCGCCAGCCCCGCCAAGACAGCACCAATCCATTCGGCTGTCTTGATGACGCTGCGCCAGAACATGCGCGGCAGCTTGACCGATCGCGCCGGGCCGCGCAACCTCGCATCTTCGTTGTCGGGAGAGCCGGTCAATGCCGCTGCCGCCCCTGCCGGCCGCCGCCTACCGCGCCCTGCCGGCGCCGGCTTCCGTTCGGCAGGCGGAGACGGGGTTTTCGCAGTGGCGCGAGGCCGCCGATGCCATCGCTGACCCGGTGGTGGCCGGTGACATGCGCGCGCTCGCGGCGGACGAATCGGGGCAACGTCTATTGGCGGCGATCTTCGGCAACAGTCCGTTCCTTAGCCAGATTTGTTTCGCGGAGCCGGACACGCTCCTCGGTTTGGTCACCACCGGTCCGGGGCGCATGTTCGCTGAAATCGTGCACCGTCTCAATCGCGAACTTGACCGCCAGGGGGATCGATCCGCCCTGATGACCCAATTGCGCGTGGCGCGGCGACGCGTTGCCCTGGTGGTGGCGATCGGCGATCTGGCGCATTGGTGGCCGCTCGAGCGGGTCACCGGTGCCCTGAGCGCCTTTGCCGAAGCCGCCCTCGAAGCGGCCTTGCGCCATCTCCTCGCCGCGGCGGCGCAGGCGGGGGAGATAGGTCTGCCCCACAATGATTCGCCCGAACGCGACTGCGGCTTCTTCGTGCTGGCGCTCGGCAAGCTCGGCGCCCGCGAGCTCAACTATTCAAGCGACGTCGATCTCGTTTGCTTCTACGACGCCGACCGCATCGACTACCGTGGCCGCCACAGCCCGTCGCAATTCTATTCGCGATTGGCGCAGGAACTGGTCCACCTCCTCGCCGACTCGACCGGCGACGGGTACGTGTTCCGGGTCGATCTTCGCCTCCGCCCCGATCCCGGCTCGACCCCGGCGGCGCTCTCGACCGAGGCCGCGCTCATTTATTATGAAAGTGCCGGACAGAACTGGGAGCGTGCGGCGCTGATCAAGGCGCGGCCGGTCGCGGGCGATCGCGCTGCGGGTCGAGCCTTGCTGGCCGAGCTCGAGCCCTTCCTGTGGCGGCGGCACCTCGATTTCGCAGCGATCCAGGACATTCATTCGATCAAGCGCCAGATCAATGCGCATCGCGGGGGCAGCCGCATCGCCGTCGCCGGCCACAATATCAAGCTGGGCCGCGGCGGCATTCGCGAGATCGAGTTCTTTGCGCAAACGCAACAATTGATCTGGGGCGGGCGAATGCCTGAGCTGCGCGCGAACGGGACGATTGCCGCCCTGGCGGCATTGGCGCGCGCGGGCCGCATAGCCCCCGAAGCCGCCGCGGAGCTGACCGAGGCCTATCGGTATCTCCGCGGCGTCGAGCATCGTCTCCAGATGGTCGACGATGCGCAGACGCACACGGTGCCGAAGCAGAGCGAGGCGCTGGAGCGGTTTGCGGTGTTTTGCGGCGATCGGGATGCCGAAGAGTTTTCGGAACGGTTGCGGCGTCGACTCGGCATCGTCGAGAGACACTATGCCCATCTCTTTGAAGAGGCGCCGTCGCTGTCGCCCCAGGGCAATCTCGTCTTTACCGGCCCCGAGAACGACCCGGACACCCTGGCGACGCTCGAGCGCCTCGGGTTTGCCGACCCAGAAGCCGTGGCGGCGATGGTGCGAAGCTGGCATCACGGCCGCTACCGCGCCACGCGCAGCCAGCGCGCCCGCGAATTGCTGACCGAGCTCGTGCCGGCGCTGCTGGCGACGTTCGGCCGCTCGAGCGCGCCCGATGCCGCCTTGCGCCGGTTCGATCATTTCCTCGCGGAGCTGCCCGCCGGGGTGCAGTTGCTGTCATTGTTCTACCGCAATTCGACCCTCATCGAGCTGATCGCCGAAATCATGAGTGTCGGCGCCCGCCTCGCCGACCAGCTCACCCAATATCCGGCATTGATCGAGGGCCTGTTGACGGATACGGGTGCGCCCGCGACCGACCGCGCCGCGGTACTGGCCGATATCGATCGCGCCTTGGGCGAGCCCCGCGACGAAGAGCAGCTTTACGACCGTGCCCGGCGCTGGGTCGGCGATCGCAAGTTCCGCACCGGGGTGGCGCTGCTGCGGGAGCGCATCGACGGCGCCGGCGCGGGCCGGGCGTTCGCCGCCACCGCCGAGGCCGCGATCTCGGCGCTCCTGTTGCGGACCATCATGAACTTCGCCACCGCCCAGGGCACGGTTCCGGGGGGCGAGATCGCGGTCCTGGGCCTCGGCAAGCTCGGCGGACGCGAAATGTCGGCGACCTCCGATCTCGATCTGATTCTCGTCTATGACGCGCCGGGCGGCGTCGAGGTCTCGACCGGTCCCGGCAAGCTGCCCGTGCCAAGCTATTACGCGCGGCTGTCGCAACGCCTCATCACCGCGCTCACCGCCATGACACGCGAGGGCAATCTCTACGAGGTCGATATGCGGCTGCGGCCATCCGGCAATGCCGGGCCGCTGGCCGCCAGCCTTGCCGCTTTCCGGCGCTACCATTCCGAAGCGGCGTGGACCTGGGAGCATATGGCGTTGACCCGGGCCCGGGTGGTGGCGGGGCCGCGGGCGCTGCGCGAGGCGATCGCCGACACTATTCGCACGACCCTGACCGCGCCCCGCGATCCGGAACGACTGCGTGCCGATGTCGCGGCAATGCGCGTCAAGATCGAGGAGACCCATCGCAACCCCGGCTTTTGGGACGTGAAGCACCGAAGCGGCGGCCTTGTCGACATCGAATTCATCGCCCAGTTTCTGCAGCTGCGCGAGGCGCACCACCGCCCCGGCATCCTCAATGGCAACACCATGTCGGCGCTGCAGCACCTGGCCCAGGCGGGGCTGTTGGACCACGACGCGGCCGCTGATTTAACCGCCGCGCTGCAGCTGTGGCACAATGTCCAGCAGATGGTGAAGCTCACGACCGTCGACGCGCGGATCGACGAGGCGACGGCAGCGCCGGCCTTCCTTCAGCTGCTGGCGCGCGCCGCTGGTGCCGTTGACTTCGCGGCATTGAAGCGGGATATGGATCAGAAGGCGGCGCGCGCCCATGCGCGTTACCACGAGATCGTCGCGGAGGGGAAGTGATGGCACTCAAAGTGGGGGACAAGGCGCCGGCATTCACCTTGCCGACCGATGGCGACGGCACGGTAAGCCTCGCCGGGCTCAAGGGAAAAAAGGTCATCCTTTACTTCTATCCGCGCGACGATACGCCGGGATGTACCAAGGAAGCCTGCGGTTTCCGGGATGATTTCAGGCACTTCACGAAGACCGATGCCGTCGTCGTCGGCGTGTCCAAGGACAGCGTCGCCTCGCACGACAAGTTCAAGAAGAAATACCAGCTGCCCTTCGCGCTCGGCTCCGACACGGAGCTGGCGACGGCGAAGGCCTACGGCGTATGGGGGGAGAAGAGCTTCATGGGCCGCAAATTCATGGGTATGGAACGCGCCACGTTTCTGATCGATGGCGCCGGCGTGATCCGCGGCATATGGCACAAGGTGAAGGTCCCCGGTCACGTCGAAGAAGTGCTGAAGGCAGCCCGGGATATCTAGCTTCGACGACCGCGATATGAGAGCTCGTCGCGGTGCCGTGAAAATCGCGGCAATTTTCGGTCTCGCTCTGGCGATGGTGTCTGGAGGCAACGGCGGCGCTGCCGCCGCGGGCGGCACCGGCCTCGTGGCGATCGATGTGCTGTTGCTTCCCGACGCGGCGATGGTGCGGCAGGCGCGCGCGCTCAATCAGGCCCTGGAGCGGCATGGGCGAACCGGGTTCGCCCTCGACGCGACCCATGTGCCACACCTGACGCTGCTGCAATGCTACGTGCGGCGCGCGGATCTGATTGCCGTCGCCGCGGCAGTGGATTCGGTCTTTCGCGGCAAGCCGCCGCTCGGGCTGGAGCTGACAGCTACCGGTCGATTTGCCAGCCCCGTCGCTGATCTGACCGCGACGGGAATCTCGGTCGGTCCGACGCCGGCACTGACGCAGCTTCAACTCGGTGTTGTCGCAGCCGTTGCGCCCTTTATCCGCCATGGTGGAACCGCCGCCGCGTTCGTCGACGCACCGCAAAGCGCAACGATCGGCTCGACGGCGAACTATGTCGATCGCTTCATCCCGGCCGCGAGCGGCACGAATTTCCGGCCCCACGTGACGGCCGGGATCGGCCACGTCGATCTCGTCGCACGCCTGGTTGCGGAGCCGTTTGTGCCCTTCGCCTTCAAGATCGTCGGCGCCGCGATCTACCAGCTCGGCGACGGTGGCACGGCGAGAAAACAACTTTGGATCTGGCACCCCTGACGGCCGCCGAAAAAAGATCAGGAAAATGTGAATTTTTTCTTGCGTCCGGGAATCAAAAGACTATGTATCGCGCCTCGCGACGCACTCGCACGTGCCTATGGCCCATCGTGGTTATGCAACGACGTAACGCGTCCTTTTTGGCAGAACCGGTCATCGTGGGCCGGTCCCGAGAGGGAGGTCGATATGGTTGCTTTTCTGCGCAGGGCCGCGATGCCCTTGCCTGACGCCTCGAAAGAGGTGTGGCTGCAACAGGGCGTCCGCGGCTGCGGTCGCCACCTTCCTGCCCAGTAACGGCGTTGACGGAAGCTCTGGGGCATGCCGAAGGCGGGCGCGACGTCCCCGCCGACGGAAGCTCGCTGCCTGGCGGTCGGCACATGCCGGTCGCGCGCCAGCGTCGCAGACGCGCGGTGCGCCGCACCGGGCCCAGTGAGAAGACGCTCCGCTTTCTGGCGGAACATCAGCCGGCGACGCCGTGCCTGGTCGTCGACCTCGAAATGGTCGCGGACGCCTACAAGCTGCTGCGTCACTATCTTCCGTTGGCCCGCGTCTACTACGCGATCAAGGCCAACCCGGCGCGCGATATCCTCGCGATGCTGAACGAGATGGGATCGAGCTTCGACGTCGCAAGTCGCGGCGAGATCGATCTCTGCCTCGACGTGGCGGTGCCGGCCGGCCGCATCTCCTTCGGCAACACGATCAAGAAGGAGCGCGACATCGCATACGCCTTCGAGCGTGGCGTGCGTCTCTTCGCTTTCGACAGTGCCGCCGAGCTCGAGAAGCTGGCGCGCTCCGCTCCGGGTGCGCGAGTCTTCTGCCGCATTCTGGTCGACAGCGACGGCGCCGAATGGCCGCTGTCGCGCAAATTCGGTTGCTCGCCCGAAATGGCGGTTGAGCTGCTGCGCCAGGCCAAGGCGGCGGGGCTGGATCCCTATGGCGTGTCGTTCCATGTCGGCTCGCAGCAGACCAGGATCGACCAGTGGAACACGGCCATCGGACGCGCGGCGCGGATGTTTTCGCTGCTGGCCCAGACCGACATCAACCTCAAGATGGTCAATATCGGCGGCGGCTTCCCGGCGCATTATCGCGGCGACGTCCCCGGGGTGGAACGCTATTGCCATGCCGTGATGGCGGCCATCACACGGCATTTCGGCAACGATCTGCCCGAGATCATCGTCGAGCCGGGGCGCTCCATCGTTGGCGATGCCGGGATCATCGAAAGCGAGGTGGTGCTGATTGCCGAGAAGGATCTGGGCGACACCAAGCGCTGGGTCTATCTCGATGTCGGCAAGTTCAACGGTCTCGCCGAGACGATCGACGAGAGCATCAAGTACCGGATCGAGACGCCGGCCGATGGCGGGCCGGCGGGCGCGGTGGTCATTGCCGGCCCGACCTGCGACAGCGCCGATATTCTCTACGAGAGGACCGAATACAAGCTGCCGCTCGGCCTCAAGGTCGGTGACAAGGTGCGGATCATGGCGACCGGCGCCTACACCTCGACCTATGCCTCGGTCGGATTCAACGGATTCGCGCCCTTGAAGACCTACTGCATCTAAAGGTTGGTCGGGATCCCCCACTTGAGCGGATCCCGATCAATGGCTAAATAAATTCTCATCCAACAGGGCTCATGCACGCCTTGAAGACGCCGCAAAACGGCGCCACTCTGCGACCCGAAACGCCCTGAGGCCAGCCACCGTCTGATGCATATCGTCCGTCTGTTGTTTTCGCTGGTTGTTCTTGCGGTCATTGCCGCGGGAGTCCTTGCCGGCGTTACCTTGTGGTATTTCGGCCGCGATCTGCCGGACTACAAGCAGCTCGCCAGTTATCAGCCGCCGATCGTTTCCTCCGTCTATGCCGGCGACGGCCGGCTGCTGGCCCAGTATGCCACGGAAAAACGCATCTTCGTGCCGGTGAAGGCGATGTCGCATCTCGTCACCAACGCCTTTGTCGCCGCCGAGGACAAGGATTTCTACAGTCACCCCGGGGTAAATTTTCTGTCGATATCGCGCGCGGCGCTGACGGACCTGACACGGCTGCGGGAGAATCGGCGGCCGGTGGGCGCCTCGACCATCACGCAGCAGGTGGCAAAGAACTTCCTTCTGGGCAACGAGGTATCGCTGAAGCGCAAGATCAAGGAGGCGCTGGTTGCCCTCCGAATCGAGCAGGTGCTCTCGAAGCAGCGCATCCTCGAGCTTTACCTCAACGAGATTTATCTGGGCCGCGGCTCCTACGGCGTCGCCGCGGCGTCGCTGACCTATTTCAACAAGCCACTCGATCAGCTTGACGTCGCCGAGGCGGCATTTCTGGCGGCCTTGCCCAAGGCGCCGAACAGCTACAATCCGCTCCGTTATCCCCAGGCGGCCAAAGACCGCCGCGACTGGGTGATCGACCGGATGGCGGAGGACCGGTTCATCACGCCGGCGCAGGCGACCGCCGCCAAGGCGGAGCCGCTGTCGGTGGTAAAGCACAGTGTCTCCGATATCGCCCGGGCGCCTTACTTCGGCGAGGAGGTGCGACGGACCCTGGTCGCGCGCTACGGCGAAAAGGCGCTCTATCAAGGGGGACTGACGGTCCGGACCAGCCTCAATCCCCAGCTTCAGGCGGAAGCGAACCTGGCCCTGCGCAACGGTCTGATCACCTATGACCGGCGTCACGGATGGCGCGGTGCGGTCGACCATCTCAGCCCCGGCGGCGATTGGCGGGAGCGGCTTTCGCGGGTTCCGCCGGTGCCGGGCGCCGATGTTGCCGGCTGGCGGCTCGCTTATGTCCTGGGCACCGAGCCCGCCGCCGCGCGAATCGGCTTTGCCGACGGCAGCACCGGCCTCATCCCGGTGTCGGGGTTGAAGTGGGCGCGCAAGGAGCTCAATCGCGACAACGGTCTTGGACCGGTGCCGCGCCGTCCGAGCGACGTGGTCGAAGCGGGCGACGTGGTGCTGGTCGGCCCGGCGAAGGCCGGCGGCAACAATTTTTCACTGGAGCAGATCCCCGAAGTGTCGGGCGCGATCGTCGTGATGGATCCGCACACCGGCCGCGTGCTGGCGATCTCCGGCGGCTTCTCCTACGAGATCAGCCAATTCGACCGCGCGACACAGGCCTATCGCCAGATCGGTTCCGCGATCAAGCCGTTCGTCTACATCGCCGCGTTCCAGCACGGCCTGACGCCGTCGAGCCAGCTCATGGACGAGCCGGTGGTGATCGATCAGGGGCCGGGCCTGCCGAAATGGACGCCAAGCAACTACACGCATCGGTTCTACGGATTGTTGACGTTGCGGGTCGGCGTTGAACAATCGCGCAACCTGATCACCGCCCGTCTTGGCCAGACCATCGGCCTCAAAGCGGTCGGTCATTCCCTCGAGGCGTTCGGCATCATGGACCACATGCCGCGGGTTTATTCGATGGTTCTGGGAGCGGGCGAAACCACGCCGCTCCGGCTCACGAACGCCTACGCCATCCTCGACAATGGCGGCAAGGAGGTCACGCCGACCCTGATCGACCGGGTTCAGGACCGCAACGGCACAACCATCTATCGCGCCGACGAGCGCAGGTGCGACGGCTGCCAGGATATCGACTATCACGGCCAGCCGCCGCCGGCGCTGCCGAACGACCGCAAGCAGATCGTCGACCCGCAAAGCGACTACCAGATCGTCTCGGTGATGCAGGGCGTGGTGCAATACGGCACCGGTCACATGCTGCAATCGCTCGGACGTCCGATTGCCGGCAAGACCGGAACCACCAACGATTCGAAGGACACCTGGTTCCTCGGTTTTTCGCCCGATCTGGCCGCCGGCGTTTTCGTCGGCTATGACAATCCCCGCACCATGGGCGCCCATGAGACCGGCGCCACCGTGGCGGCGCCGATCTTCCGCAATTTTATGGCCGCGGCGCTCAAGGATAGTCCGCCCGTGCCGTTCCGGATTCCCCCCGGCCTGATGATGGTGCGGGTCGATCACGCAACCGGCAAGCTGCCCTATCCGGGCGATCGGAATGTCATCCTCGAGGCGTTCAAGCCAGGGACCCAGCCGACGGTCGAGACCGCCAGCGGCGAGGGGCCGCAGCACCTGGTCGACGATGAAGACGCGGCATCGCTGGCGCCGGGCGGCGGCGAAGAGCCTGGCGCCGCCGAGTCGGCGCCGAGCACCGCTTCGGTCTCGGGCGAGACCGCGCAGCCCCCGCCGGTGCAGCAGATCTCGCCTGCGGCGCCGCGGCAAGAAGCGCCCTCGACCGGTACGGGCGGGCTGTATTAGGGTTGGACCATGCGTACCGAAATTGCAGCAATGGCGGATGAGATCGGCAAGTCGCTCGCCTTGCTGAGGAGGCATCTTTGACTGGGACAACTCCGTCAGGCGCCTCGAAGAGCTGAAGGCACACACCGAATCGCCTGATCTGTGGAGCGATCCGCAGCGCGCCCAGGCGCTGATGCGGGAGAAAGCCCGTCTCGAGCGCGGCATCGGCGCCTATCGCAAAATCGAGAACGAGCTCAACGATTCGATCGGCCTCATCGAAATGGGCGAGGCCGAGGGCGATCAGGCGATCGTCGCCGAAGCGGAAACCGCGATCGCGCAGTTGCGTGAAGAGGCGGCAAAGCGCGAGCTCGAGACCCTGCTGTCGGGCGAAGCCGACGCCAACGACGCCTATCTCGAGGTTCATTCCGGCGCCGGCGGCACCGAGGCCCAGGATTGGGCGGAAATGCTCTTGCGCATGTATGCGCGCTGGGCCGAAGCGCGTGGCTACAAAGTCGAATGGATCGAAGAGAGCGCGGGCGAGGGCGCGGGCCTCAAATCGGCGACCATCCGCATCCTTGGCGAGGATGCCTATGGCTGGCTCAAGACGGAAAGCGGCGTGCATCGCCTGGTGCGGATTTCGCCCTTCGACGCCAATGCCAGGCGGCAGACCAGCTTTGCCTCGGTCTGGGTCTACCCCGTGGTCGACGACAAGATCGAGGTCACGGTTGAAGAAAAGTACCTTCGCACCGACACCTATCGCTCGTCGGGTGCCGGCGGCCAGCACGTCAACAAGACCGATAGCGCCGTGCGGCTAACCTATCAGCCGCCGGGCAGCGAGCCCGTCGTGGTGGCCTGCCAGAGCGAGCGTTCCCAGCACCAGAACCGCGCACACGCCATGGCGATGCTCAGGGCACGGCTCTACGAGATCGAGCTGCAGAGGCGCGAGGCCGCGACCGCCGCGCAAAACGCCGGAAAGACGGATATTGGTTGGGGCCATCAGATCCGATCCTACGTGCTGCAGCCCTACCAGATGGTGAAGGATTTGCGCACCGGCGTCGAGACCGGGAACCCGAACGCGGTGCTCGATGGCGACATCGACCGCTTTCTCGAGGCAGCGCTTGCCGCGCGCATCAAAGGCGTGGACGCCGTGCAGGAAGCGAAGAAGTAAAATCCGGGCGGCAACGCCAGGTGCGCGCCAGCGCGTCGTCAGGACTCGCACGATCACCTTGGCGCCGGCCGGAGATCCCGCTCCGATCGCGGGGCGCGGGTCAGCCTCGCGTCGCGACGCCCTTTTCTTTCAACAGGTCCTGGAGCTCGCCTGCTTCATACATCTCGCGGATGATGTCGCAGCCACCGACGAACTCGCCCTTCACGTAGAGCTGCGGAATCGTCGGCCAGTTGGAGAACTCCTTGATACCCTGGCGGATCTCGGGATCGGCAAGCACGTCGACGCCTTTGAATTTGACGCCGATCTGGGTGAGGATCTGAACGACTGCCGCGGAGAAGCCGCATTGCGGAAAGACCGGCGTGCCCTTCATGAACAGAGTGACCGGGTTCCGGGCGATATCGTCCTTGATGCGGTCGAGGGCCGGGGAATTGGTGGCGGACAGGGCCATGGAAGTTCCTTTCGGGAGCTAATCTTGCGGAGCGGCGGTTTGCAGCGCCAGGGCATGGAGCGCGTTGCCGACATGGCCGCCCAGCGCGCGGTAGACCATTTGATGCTGCTGAACACGGCTCTTGCCCCGGAACGCGGGTGACACGACCAGCGCCGCGTAGTGATCGCCGTCTCCGCGCAGATCTTCGATCGTGACCTGCGCGTCCGGTAGGCCTTCCTTGATGAGCCGTTCGATCGTCGCTGCGTCGATAGCCATGAATCGTCCTCAGGGAGCCGCCATATAGGCGGGAAACCAGGATTCGTGAATGCGCCTCAGTTCCTCAACGGATATGGCACCGGCCCCCGCGACTGTCAATTGATCGCCGGTCACCCGACCGATACGGGCAGCCGGAACACCACCGGCGCGTGCATGCGCGAGGACGATGTCGGGCACAGCGGTTTCGATCAGGTAACGCGCCTGATCCTCGCCGAAAGCCCAGGCATGGACGGGCAGGGCCGGAGGGGCGTCGACGGCGGCGCCGAGACCGCCCGCCATCGCCATCTCCGCGAGCGCGACGAGGAGCCCCCCGTCCGACAAATCGTGGCAGGCATCGACGTGACCGGCCATGATCTCCAGGCGGACAAAATCACCGTTCCGACGCTCCGCGGCGAGGTCGACCGGCGGGGGCGGCCCTTCCTCGCGGCCGAGCAGCTCGCGCAAGTAAAGCGATGCGCCGAGATGACCCTTCGTCTCGCCGATGACGATCAGGGCGTGGCCGGCGCGCTTCAGCGCGAGCGAGACGGATTTGGCGGCGTCGTCGATGAGACCAATGCCGCCGATCACCGGCGTTGGCAAAATGCCTTTGCCATTGGTCTCGTTGTAAAGCGACACATTGCCCGAGACGATCGGGTAATCGAGGGCGCGGCAGGCGCTCGCTATGCCCTCGACGCAGCCGACAAGCTGGCCCATGACCACCGGCCGTTCGGGATTGCCGAAATTGAGATTGTCGGTGGCGGCCAGCGGCAGCGCTCCGACGGCGGTAAGGTTGCGCCAGCTCTCGGCGACCGCCTGCATGCCGCCGCGTTGCGGATCGGCGTCGCAGTATCGCGGCGTGCAATCGGTGGCGAGTGCCAGCGCCTTTCGCGCGCCGCTCTCGATCAGCACGACGGCCGCATCGCCGCCTGGCCGCTGAACGGTGTGGCCCAACACCAGGTGGTCGTACTGCTCCCAGATCCAGCGCTTCGAGACGAGATCGGGGCAGCCCACCAGTTTTCGCAGCGCGTCGACGATCGCCACGGCTCCCACGTCGGCGAGCTCCGCACGCGGCTCGGGCCGGATAAAGGGTCGATCGTAGAGCGGGGCCTCGCTCACCAACGGGCCAACCGGCATGTCGGCCTCGACCCGGCCATTCATGCGCAGCACGAGGCGCCCGGTATCGGTGACGCGACCGATGGCGGCAAAATCCAATGCCCATTTTTCGAACACGCGGCGGGCTTCGTCTTCCCGCTCCGGCTTCAGGACCATCAGCATCCGCTCTTGGCTCTCGGAGAGCATGAGCTCGTAGGCGGTCATGCCGGTCTCGCGGGTCGGCACGCGGTCGAGGTCGAGCTCGATGCCGAGCCCGCCCTTGCCGGCCATCTCGACCGAAGAGGAGGTGAGGCCGGCCGCGCCCATGTCCTGGATGGCAACGATTGCGTCGCCCGCCATCAATTCAAGGCAGGCTTCGATCAGCAATTTCTCGGTAAAGGGATCGCCGACCTGGACCGTCGGGCGCTTGGCGGCGGCGTCCTCGCCGAATTCCGCCGATGCCATGGTCGCGCCGTGAATGCCGTCCCGCCCCGTCTTGGCGCCGACATAGATCACGGGATTGCCGGGTCCGGCGGCCGCGGAATAGAAAATCCTGTCGGCCCGCGCGACACCCACCGTCATGGCGTTGACGAGGATATTGCCGTCATAAGAGGGATGGAAATTGCACTCGCCGCCGACCGTCGGCACGCCGACGCAATTGCCATAGCCGCCAATGCCTGCCACCACACGCGCGACCAGATGCCGGGTCTTGGGGTGTTCGGGCGCGCCAAAGCGGAGCGCGTTGAGATTGGCGATCGGCCGCGCGCCCATGGTGAAGACATCGCGAAGAATCCCGCCGACGCCGGTCGCGGCTCCCTGATAAGGCTCAATGAACGACGGATGATTGTGCGATTCCATTTTGAAGATCGCAGCCTGGCCATCACCGATATCGACGACCCCGGCATTTTCGCCCGGGCCGCAGATCACGCGCGGTCCGGTCGTCGGCAGGCCACGCAGCCATTTGCGCGACGATTTGTAGGAGCAGTGCTCGCTCCACATCACCGAGAAAATGCCGAGCTCGGTGAGGTTCGGCTCACGCCCGAGAATTCTCCCGGCGCGAAGATATTCCTCGGGGGTCAGACCGTGCTGTGCCACGATGTCGGGCGTGATCATCCGAAAAGACCCTTTCGCAGCGAT
>Ga0123356_10003781_pt1 | contig 15759 bp, 14 predicted proteins | sample TergutEmb28metaG_2_FD_92546 | JGI IMG/M metagenome (GOLD analysis project Ga0123356, IMG submission 92546) | Embiratermes neotenicus P3 segment gut microbial communities from Petit-Saut dam, French Guiana - Emb289 P3 | ecosystem: Host-associated > Arthropoda: Insects > Digestive system > Gut ... | reverse complement strand
GCAACAGAGAATGTTGATAAACCAATTGTTGAGCGAGTAGCTGAACTAGCTTCAAAGCACGATGTGCCCATGTCTCATATATCCACAGCATGGTTGATGCAAAAAGATACTGTTGCGTCGCCGATTGTAGGAGCAACAAAATTATCACACATTGAAGATGCAGTTGCATCACTTAAGGTCAAATTGACGGAAGAAGAATGTTCTTATCTTGAAGAGTTATATGTTCCCCATCAAGTAACAGGAGCTTTAATGCCCTCAACAGATTGGTTTGTTTCCCACAAATAGCAAGTTATCAAAAAATCATGTAAGAGCTGTTTATTATAGTTTTAATGAAATTTTCATACTTGTATAATAGTATTTTCACTAACATCCTGTATGCTATACATGGCTCAAAAAACTATGGAGGTAAAAGTAATGGACGAAAACAAAAAAACTGAAGAGTTCAAAATCAACGGTGAGGATTTAATTGCTAAAATCAAGGATATCATCAAGCAAGGAAATGCAAAGAAAATAACAATCAAAGGGAAAGATGATAATGAAATCATAAGCTTTCCTGTGACTGTTGGAGTGGCGGGATTGGTCCTTGCTCCGGTTTTTGCGGCAGTAGGAGCGATTGCTGCATTAGCAACAGAATGTACTATTGTAATTGACCGATAAGACGCATTAACTCTCAAATCTCTACCCGGAAGCCTTAAACAAGAGCAGGTATTAGTTTAAGGCTTTTTTGCATTACTAAAGAGAAACACAACGAAGTTCAAACCTTGATTATCACGCTAAAACATGGTATTATGGAGTGTCACTGTTGTCTGGAGAGATAGGAGTTTTCTCAAATGAAAAATCTAGTTATTGACTTACGTGTTGTCAGAAATAACCTACGAGCAATTAAAGACCGTGCCGAGGGTGTTCATGTCTTTGCCGATATAAGCGCTAACGCCGGTGGTATGGGTCTGCTCACAGTTGCAAGTTTCCTTAGGGATGAAGGGATTCGAAACTTCATTGTTTCAGACACAGACGATGCAGGACTTCTTCGTCAAAACGGCTTTACTAAAGAACGTATAATGATGCTTCGCAGTACAGCAGATCCGAATGAGATTTCAGAATTACTATCATACGGTGTCATTTGCACTGCCGGGTCATACGATGCCGCAGTCGCAATCAACGGCATCGCTGAATCACAAAATATGATTGCCGACATTCAAGTAATGATAGATACAGGGCTTGGTTGCTATGGTTTCCAACCAACCGAACTTGATAAAGTCGCAGCTATATATAAGTATATGTCAAGCCTCAATGTAATTGGTACATTTACAACCTTTTCCGCATCTTGGCGAAGAAAGAAACATACTTTTACGCAGCTTGATAAGTTCAACGGGGCTTTGGATAGAATAATCGAAATGGGTTTTGAACCCGGAACTGCTCACGCTTGTGACTCTGCCGCTTTATTTAAATACAACATTGACCTTATGGATGCCGTGCGTGTCGATACTGCTCTTACGGGCAGGATCCCGGGCAAGGTCATACATGGTCTGTCACGTGTAGGATTTATTGAAGCAGGACTTGAAGAGGTGGGCTGGCATCCTAAAGGACATACGATCGGTTCAGAGCGCGGTTTTGTGACTAAGGCTCCGACAAAAATCGCTATCCTTTCGGTTGGATACTATCACGGGTTCGGTGTTGACAGATATATCGTTGAAAGAAGTCTGTATGATATTGTAAGATGGCGTCGCAGAAAGACTTTTGTCAGGATCAACGGGCAAAAAGCACGTGTGCTAGGGAGCGTCGGTTTGATGCACACAATGGTTGACGTAACCAACATAGATTGCACCGTTGGTGACATTGCTTTGCTTGATGTTGACCCGGTAAACGTCAAAGGATTACCAATCGTATACAGGTGAGCAGCACCTTTAAAGTAGTTTCAGATTGTGTTTCGGAGGTATAGCGGTTGCCTAAGATTTTAGAGCTTGAGCAGCATGTTGCAAATCTGATCGCGGCGGGCGAGGTCGTTGAGCGACCTTCGTCCGTCGTTAAAGAATTGCTCGAAAACTCTATAGACTCCGGTGCAGGCATCATTACTGTTGAGATAGTCTCGGGTGGTATGTCTATCATTCGTGTTACAGACAACGGCTGCGGTATCGCTGCGGAGGATGCTAAAACTGCTTTTCTTCGCCATGCTACAAGTAAGCTGCGGGACGCTCAGGGTCTTGAAGCTATTGGTACTCTCGGTTTTAGAGGAGAAGCTCTTGCTGCAATTGCCGCAGTGTCTCGAGTTGAATTGCTGACACGTGAAACCGGCGCAGACGAAGGTATTTCTTTAACATTAGAAGCCGGAGAAGTTATCGATATGTCTCCGGCGGGTTGTCCCGAGGGTACAACAATAATTGTCAGGGATTTATTCTTTAACACACCTGCGCGGCAAAAGTTCATGAAATCAGACCGTGCCGAGGGTTCAAGCGTTTCATCGATTGTACTGCGTACTGCATTGTCACGCCCGGATGTTTCAATACGCTTTATAAAGGACGGCAAGACCGAATATCATACACCCGGTGACTCACGTGTAGATTCATGCATATATAATCTGCTTGGTAGAGATCTCGAGGCTGGTTTTTTATCTGCAGAATCTTCTGATGAAGCTGTTTCTGTTCACGGGTTTGTGTCTTCTCCTGCTGCAGCACGAGGTAACAGGAGTTATCAATTTTTCTTTGTTAACGGCAGAGCTATACGTTCCATGCTTCTTCAATCAGCACTGGAGCAAGCCTATAAACATACCCTCCCCTCGGGACGATATCCATCATGTGTGCTTTATATCACAACTAAACCGGGTGATGTTGATGTTAATGTCCACCCGGCAAAAACAGAGGTAAAATTTGTTTCGGATAAACAGGTTTTTGACGGTGTTTATTATGCAGCTCTGGGAGCACTCGACAAGTCAAAAATACTTAGTAGCAAATCGTTGACAACAGATGATAGCGTAACTCTCTATGGTTCAGATAAGAGTTTAGAAGATAATTTTGTTCAGTCGGGGATTTCGGAGCTTAAAGACATTATGCCGGAAGATGCCAGACGCAGATCGGTTCGAGACGCAAGATCAAAGGGTGGTTTTAAGTCGATGCAAGCTGACGAGTTTAATGAGCTTTATGTGTCGGAGTTAGCAAAAACATATAAACCCTCCGAAGATCAACTTGCAAATATCGTCCATGTCGAGCCTGATAGAGCCGGTCAACCGCCCTACCGGATTATCGGCGAAGCTCTTAATGTTTATATTATCGCCGAGTATGATGGTAGTGTATGGTTTATTGATAAACATGCCGCACATGAACGCCTCCATTTTGATGCACTAAAACGCGGGGATTTTAAATCTATGTCTGAGTCGCTCATCACTCCTGTCATATGCCGTCTCGGACATGAAGATATCTCTCTTTTACTTGAAAATACAGAGTTTTTGGACAAGTTGGGTTTTTCCGTTGAGAGTTTCGGCGATGATTCTGTAGCCGTTCGACATATTCCCGCAGAGATCGACCTGGACGATACCGAGTTTGTTTTATCAGAGATTTGCTCACAGCTTAGGGATAGCGGAGTTGCAAAGCCGGCACAAAACGACAGTATCTTCAAAGCGATTGCCTGTAAGGCGGCGATAAAAGCAGGTCGTTCTTCCGGCACTCGCGAACTTGAGGCACTTGCTTCGAGGGTTTTTTCAGGCGAGGTTTCGCACTGCCCGCATGGTCGTCCCGTCGTTTTTGAAATATCAAAACATACATTGGACAAGGGCTTTGGGAGGATATGACAAGACCAAAGATTATTGTTATTACAGGTCCGACAGCAACAGGCAAGAGCGCACTTGGTGTAAAGCTTGCAGGTAAGATTGATGGCGAGATCGTTTCCGCAGATTCAATGCAGGTCTATAAGTATATGGATATCGGTACTGCAAAGCCGACTCTTGACGAAATGCAAGGTATCCCTCACCATTTGATTGATTTTATTCCACCCGGAGAAGACTATTCCGTCGCACGATATGTTGAAGATGCTACCAAATGTGTTGACGACATAATTAAACGCAGCAAAAAGCCTATCCTTGTTGGCGGTTCGGGACAATATATCGACTCCCTGATTGCAGGACACACGTTTTCGGCTCGTGGTGATGAGAAGCTCCGAAAGACATTGGAAGCAGAGTTTGACACTATTGGCGGCGATGCAATGCTGGCAAAACTAAGTGAAGTCGATGCTGAAAGTGCGGCAAAGCTGCATGCAAATGATAAAAAAAGAATCGTTCGAGCTTTTGAGACCTTTTTAACAGTCGGGAAGCCAATTTCACAGCATAATTTTGAATCAAAGACACTTCCTCCTCAATATGATGCTGTTAAGATTGCTCTTAATTTTCCGGATAGAGATGCACTCTATGACCGAATCGATCGTCGTGTTGATGATATGATTTCAAAAGGATTAAGGAGCGAAGTGCAAGCGTTACTTGACATGGGCGTTCGTCAAAGCAGCACTTCAATGCAAGCGATAGGTTACAAGGAAATCTCGGATGCTATCATTAATTCTACGGATATTGATATCGTTGCAGATAAAATAAAAATGGAATCGCGTCGTTATGCAAAGCGGCAACTTACATGGCTAAGACGTGATAAAAATGTTAAGTGGCTAAATCGGGATGTTGCATCTTCTTTTGATCGATGTTTCGAGGAACTGATTGATTTTTTGCATGGAGTTACTTAAATGAAGCGAAGTGATTTTTTCATAAGACTTACGACCGGAGTTATTTTTCTGGCTGTTGCATGCTATATAGGTATTTATTTATATCGTGCACTTGCAAATACCTATGTAACCAGAGCTGCTATCAGCTATGCCGTTGAGGAAACTTTGCCTGCACAGGGTTTTATTGTCCGTACTGAATCTGTACTTCAAGATGTCGGTGTAGCAGTCCTTCCAACCGTCAGCGAGGGCGAGAAGATTGCAGCAGGTCAAGCAATTGCTGTCGAATATATGAGTATCGACGCCCTTGAGATAGCAAGCGAAATTCGTACTTTAAGATTAAAAATAGCCCAGTTGGAGTCAAATCGCGGTAACAATGATGCTGCAAGTTTTGATGCAGTCCTTGCGCTCTCAACGGCTGTAAACACATACGATTTGAGAATGCTTGACGAGCTTTCACTAAATGTTGAAACAAGTATTTTTTCTGTTGAAACCGATGTATCTGCCTTGCAAAACCGTCTTGATGCTCTTGAGAGAAGAAGCGCAGGAGTTAGAACAATATACGCAGAGGAGAGCGGCACTTTCTCTCATGTCGTTGATGGTTTCGAGCATGTTGATCCTAATATGCTTTTTAGAATGTCTCCCTATGAGTTGCTTGAATCATTTAAAACACCTTCAGGCAGTCTGAGCACAGGGAAACTCATTACCGAGTTTAAATGGTATTATGCCGCTATCATGGATCTTGACGATGCTGCACAGCTATCTACCGGACAAATGAAAACTGTCCAGTTCTTTGGTACATACAATGCCGAGGTAGAAATGCTCGTAGAAAGCATCGGAAGACGTGAGGAAGGTCAGTGTGTCGTGGTTTTTTCAAGTGACCGGGGCATACACGATGTGGCTCCATTGCGTTCTCTTCGCGCCGATGTTGTCGCCAATGTCATAACAGGTATCCGTGTTCCTAAGGAGGCAATTCATCTTGACGATTATGGAAATACCTTCCTTTACCTTCAAACATCGGGTTATGCTGAACGTGTGGATGTGGAGATATTAAACCCGCCGGGAGAAATCGGCGACAGTTATCTTGTCCGGGACGGAGCTGAAACAGATTCGCCGCTACGTGTTGATTCGATAATTATTGTGAGAGCTAACAATCTTTATCACGGCAAAGTAGTTGCTTAGATCATTACAGAGATCGGGTGCGAAAATGAGTATTGCAGATAATATCAAAAATATACGTGACACAATAAGCGAAGCTGCTGTAAACTCCGGACAAAATCCGGATGATATCAAGCTTGTTGCTGTATCAAAAACTAAGCCGACAAAACTTATTCGACAGGCTATCGAAGCAGGTGTAGATGCTGTTGGTGAAAACCGTGTGCAGGAAATGCTTGAAAAGAAAGAGCAAGGTGCATATGAAGGAGCTCCTTTGCATTTTGTCGGTCATTTGCAGTCTAATAAAGTCAACAAAGTAGTTGGTGTTTGCGACTTGATTGAATCGGTATCGTCAAAAGCGCTTGTTGAGTCGATCGGCAAAAGAGCGGTTGCTTTGGGAATAAAACAAAATGTTTTGATTGAAGTAAATATCGGAAGAGAGCCGCAAAAATCCGGTGTGATGCCCGAACAGACTGAGGAAATTCTTGCACTCGCATCATTAACTGAAGGGATCAATGTACTTGGATTGATGGCAATTCCTCCAATTTCCATCGAAAATGATAGAAATTGTTACTATTTTGACATAATGTTTAAGCTTTTTATTGACATGAGAGCAAAAAAATACGATAATGTCTCTGTGCGATTGCTTTCTATGGGCATGAGCGACAGCTTTGTTGACGCGATTCGAGCCGGTTCAAATATGGTAAGAATAGGTTCTGCGCTGTTTGGACAGCGCTAACGGCAAAGGAGGTCTCCTGATTTGGGATTATTTAACGAGCTAAAAAAACTTGCTAAACCTTATGATGACGAGGAAGATTTCGACGATTTCCAGCCGAAGATGACGGACGAACTTCCGTTACCTCCGAAAACACCGGCACAAGCACGAAGCTCATACGGTGGTTTTGATGAGGTGCGCAGCAATAATAAAGTCGTCAATATTCATGCGACCGCTCAGCTTAAGGTTGCTTTGTTTAAGCCGGAGCGATTTGAAGCCGCTGCCGAGATTGCGGATAATTTGCGTGACCGGCACACGGTTGTTTTAAATCTTGAGCAAACTAATAAGGATATTGCCCGGCGACTTGTTGACTTTCTCAGCGGTGTTGCATACGCTCAGGAAGGGAAAATCAAAAAGGTCGCTGTCAATACATACCTTATTACCCCATATAATGTCGATTTACTTGGCGATTTGATTGACGAGCTTGAAAATAACGGGCTGTACTTCTAATTATGAAACGTTTAGACGAAACCTTTTGTAAATAACGTTTCAATACCAGATGCCGAAAGGATTGAGTTTTAATGATAACTCCACAAGAAATAACTGAAAAGGGATTTGTCAAAGCTGTTTTTAACGGATATGACATGGGTAGCGTCGATGAGTTTCTCGAGACAGTTGCCAATGACTACAACGCCCTCTATAAAGAAAATGCCATTCTAAAAGGTAAACTTAAGGTTCTCGTAGAAAAGGTTGAGGAATACCGCTCGACCGAGGATGCGATGAGAATGGCTTTGCTGACAGCTCAGCGAATGGGCGAAGAAATAACTGTTGAAGCAAACAGGAACAAAGACGAGATGCTCAAAAGCGCAGAAGACGAAATCAAAAATAAACTTAGCGATACCGCTAAACGAATTACCGAAGAAGAAACACGTCTTGCATTGGCAGCTAAAGAAACAGCCAAGTTCATCGAACTGTCACAAGCTATTATGCGCAAGCACGGTGAATTCCTTGATAAGCTCGAGGCTGTGCGTCGTGCGGCTAAACCTAAAGCGGACTCAAGACAAGCGGCATCGGGATCTGCACCTGCGGCAAAAGCAACACGTACTGTTAAGCCTGCAGCACCTGTAAAGGCGACCCAACAGCCTCCACCGCCTAATCCGGCTCAGCCCGTGGCTCAAAAAGATGCTGAAATTGATGACATCGCCAACCAGATCGGTTCTGTTGTTGAGCAACTTACAGATGATGTTCCCTCTGCAAACCGGGAAGAAATAAAATCCCGCGTTGCAAACGGGCCTCCTCCGTCTCTATTTGAAGATGATGATGGCTCTGTGAAACTGTTTGATAACGATGATGAAGAAGATTCGGAAACCTCTCCAAGACCAAAATTCGATTTTGATGATCTAAAGTTCGGCGCAAATTTCGACGGCGATGAGTAAGCGCTCTAAACTGATTAATTGTTTATTGAAGGCAGTCGGGAGCTTCTTTAGCAGCCCGACTGCCTACCCCTAACGGAAAGGATAAGAAAACTGTGTCTCAGGACTATAACGCAACGATCTTATTGCCAAAAACTGATTTTCCAATGCGAGCCGGACTGCCAAAGCGCGAACCGGAGATGCTGGGCACCTTTTATGAGAAAAAGGTTTACGAGACGCTCATGGAAAAAAACGCCGGAAAACCATTATATATCCTGCATGACGGTCCTCCTTTTTCAAACGGTGATATACATTTGGGTCATGCATTAAATAAGACTCTTAAAGATATTATCGTTCGATATAAAAATATGTCCGGTTTCAAAGCTCCGTATGTGCCCGGGTGGGATAACCACGGCATGCCTATCGAAACTGCGATAACCAAAAAGAACAAAGTTGACAGGAAAAAAATGTCGATTCCTGAGTTTCGCAATGCCTGTTTTGATTTTGCCTCCGAGTATGTCGACAGGCAGCGCGAGCAATTTAAGCGTTTGGGAGTCATAGGCGACTGGGATACTCCCTACTTAACCATGAGTTCGTCATTTGAAGCCGAAGAAGTCCGGGTATTCGGTAAAATGTATGAAAAGGGTTATATCTACAAAGGACATAAGCCTGTTTACTGGTGTCCGACAGACGAGACTGCACTCGCGGAAGCGGAAATCGAGTATTCAGATGTGCCCTGTACTGCAATATATGTAAAGTTTGAGCTCAAGGATAGTAAAGACGTTCTTGACGGCATTCCCGGAGCTGAGAAAGCAAGTATCCTGATATGGACAACAACAGCGTGGACTCTTCCGGGTAACCTTGCCATATGCCTTGGTCCGGATATCGAGTATGCGATTTGTAGAGCTGACAGCGAGTTATATATCGTTGCGGCAGACCTGGCAAAGGATGTCTTTGAAAAAGCCGGAATCGAAAAGTATGAAATAATAAAGAAGCTCCCGGGTACAGCGTTTGAGCTTATGACGGCAAGGCATCCGTTTTATGACCGTGAGTCTCTGATAATATTAGGCAATCACGTTACGACCGATGCCGGTACAGGATGTGTTCATACTGCTCCGGGGCACGGTGTTGATGACTATAATGTGTGTAAGAAGTATCCGCAGTTACCAATGCTCATGCCGGTTGACGCACATGGGGTCATGTCTGAAGAAGCCCTGCAATATGCCGGAAACTATTATTCAAAAGTTAATGATTTAATCGTTGAGGATTTGGAAAAGAGTGGCGCTCTGTTTGCTAAAGAAGAAATCGTACACTCATATCCTCACTGTTGGCGTTGTAAAAAGCCTGTTATCTTCCGTGCGACAGAGCAATGGTTCGCGTCGGTTGATGCTATGAAGGATACGGCTGTCAAAGCATGTGAAGATATTGCATGGATACCCGAATGGGGTAAAGAGCGTATGATCGCAATGCTTATCGAGCGTTCCGACTGGTGCATTTCAAGGCAACGTCACTGGGGATTGCCAATACCGGTTTTCTACTGTGAAGCTTGCGAGAAGCCGGTTTGTACCCCGGAGACAATAGATACTGTTGCAAGACTGTTTGGAGATAAAGGTTCAAATGCCTGGTACGAGATGGGTGCTGAAGAAATTTTGCCTGACGGTTTTGCTTGTCCGCACTGCAGTGCAAAAGGTTTTTCAAAAGGCTCCGATTCTCTGGACTGCTGGTTTGACTCCGGTTCCACCCATGCAGGGGTATTGAGCTCCGGTATATTCCCGAGCCTCAGGTTTCCTGCTGAGCTTTATATTGAGGGCGGCGATCAATATCGAGGATGGTTCCAGTCGTCGATGCTCACAAGCATCGCCGTAAATGGTGTTGCCCCGTACAAAAGAATAATCACGCATGGTTGGACTGTCGACGGAGACGGCAAAGCAATGCACAAATCCCTTGGGAACACAGTTGCTCCCGAGATGGTCATCAAAGAATACGGCGCAGATATTTTAAGATTATGGGTTGCTTCAACAGACTATAGGGTTGACAGCCGCATGTCAAAGGATATATTAAAACAACTTTCAGATATTTATCTGAAAATACGTAACACGGCAAGATTTATACTTGGTAATTTAGGTGATTTTGACCCGGATGATCTTGTATCTTTTAAAGATATGCCTGAACTCGACCGCTGGGCACTTGCAAGGCTGAATCATTTAGTTGAAAGCGTTAATGCATCCTACGAAAAGTATGAATACCATACAATTTACCATGCTATTCACAACTTCTGTACTGTTGATATGTCTAATTTTTATCTTGATATAATAAAAGACAGACTGTATTGTGATGAAGCAAAAGGCATAGAGCGACGCAGCGCACAAACCGCGATATATATAATCCTTGATGCTCTTGTTAGGATGCTTGCGCCAATCCTGGCTTTTACATCAGAAGAGATTTGGGCATTGATGCCGCATCATAGCGGAGTAGAGCTTGATAGCGTTCTATATAACCCGATGCCTGAAAAGAATGCAGAGTATGCCTTTTCGCCTGAGCAGTCCGCTATGTGGGATGATATTTTACGTTTGCGCACTGATGTTTATAAAGCCCTAGAGATAGCTCGTATAGACAAAGTTATCGGCAAATCACTTGAAGCTGAAGTTGTACTGCACCTAAGTGACAGCGCGTCTGTTGTTTTTGATAAAATAGCGGATAAGGATTACAATATGCTGTTTATCGTTTCATCTGTCCGTATCACTGATGAAGCCGGAGACGGGCATGCGGGCACAGAGTTTCCGGGTGTGACCGTCACTGTCAGTGCAAGTAATGATCCAAAATGTTTACGATGTTGGAAACACGATAAGGATGTAGGAAAAAGCAGTCAGCACCCTGAGCTTTGCCCGAGATGCCTTGATGTTGTTTTAAAGTTAGGGAGGTAATAAATATGTTATGTTTTCTTTTCGCAGCACTTATAGTTGCGCTTGATCAGTTCTTTAAGCAATGGATTTTGCGCACTCTTGATGTCGGCGAGGTTGGTCCTGAGATTATTCCGGGCGTATTGGGTCTTACCCGGTGGGAAAATGACGGCGCCATGCTGAATATACTGTCGGGTCAGCAGTGGCTGCTGGCCGGAGTTGCGTTTATTGCTGCTATTGTTCTGGTTATGATCCTGCTCAGGTATAACGAAGGATTCTGGGGAACACTTGGGCTTGCTGCTGTTCTTGGTGGCACCGTCGGCAACCTTGCTGACCGAATTTTCAATGATGGCAGAGTTGTCGATATGTTCAGAACATTGTTTGTTAACTTTCCAATATTCAATATCGCAGACATCTTCATTACTCTGGGTTTCGTGACATTCCTCATCCATTTCATTGCACTTTCGTTTAGTTCGGGAGATGATGAAGAATACGCTGAAGAGTACGCAAATGATGATTATTATGACGAGTATGAAGAACCGGCATACGATGAATTCCCCGATAATCCCAATGTTTCCTCACGAGCTCAACAAGACTATGGTAGTCAAACCAGACGTGATAGTTACGGTGCTCAGAATTCTCAGAGATCGCAGTCTTCGCAAAGGCCGCAGTCTTCTCAGAGATCGCAATATGCTCCCGAATCACAATACGATCAAGGGCAGCAGTATGCTCCTGAACAGCAATATATGCAGGATCCGCAATACGCTCCTGATGAGCAATATATGCAAGAACCTGTTATGCCGATGTCTAACGATTATCAGTCGTTAACAGATATATCCTCGGATTCCTCACTATCGCTGGATGATCTTACTTCAGATCTTGAGTCATACGAAGATTATGATATTGATGACCTTCTGCGTGAATATGGCATTGATAACGACGATAACTAATAATGATAAAGAGGGGGAGCGGCTTGATGTTTTCCTCGCCGCTTCTCTCTCCGGGCTTTCGAGAAGCTCCGCTCAAAAGCTTCTCGAAGCCGGAAAAGTTTCCCTAAATGGTATCGCTGTGCGAAAAAATCATAGAACTTCCGTAGGCGATATATATATTGTTACACAAGACGAGCCGGATGAATCTGTTGTTTTGAAACAGGACATCCCGCTCGATATTATTTTTGAAGATTCAGACGTGATCGTTGTTAACAAACCGCGCGGTATGGTCGTGCATCCCGCTCCCGGACATTCTTCGGGAACTCTTGTAAATGCCTTGCTCTATCATTCGGGAGACAGTCTTTCCGGCATTGGCGGAGTGATTCGCCCGGGTATTGTACACAGGATCGATAAAGATACTTCCGGGCTTGTGATTGCGGCGAAAAATGACAAGGCTCATATTTCTCTGGCGTCTCAGCTATCTTCCAGGACTCTTTTTAGAGAATATGATGCGATAGTATGCGGTAATGTAAAACAAGACAGCGGGACAATAGATGCACCTATAGGCAGGCACCCGATCGACAGGAAGCGGCAGGCTGTTTACGCTAAAAAGGACTTGATGCAACGTGAGCGCAAATCACGTCCGGCAGTTACACAATATGAAGTTGTCGCCAGATACGGTAAGTATACACATGTTCGTTGTCGCCTGGAGACCGGGCGAACACATCAGATCCGCGTGCATCTTGCATATATCGGGCATCCTGTACTCGGTGATATTGTTTACGGACGCAAAAAGCCTGAACTTGGGATGTCGAGTCAGTGTTTGCATGCTCGAAAACTATGCTTTATACATCCGTCAACCGGCGAGTCTATAGAACTTGTTGCGGATCTACCTGATTATTTTATTGATGTAATTACTAAACTGGAGAAACAATATGCATGATCATAAGCACTATATGCAATTAGCCGTTTTCTTGGCACAAGAAGCCGGAGCGGACGGAGAAGCTCCTGTCGGATGCGTTGTTGTTGATTCATCCGGTATTGTGATCGGCCGCGGTCGAAATCGCCGCGAAAAGAAGAAGTCAACAATGGCTCATGCGGAGATTGAAGCAATTGAGCAGGCATGTGATATTCTGGGCGATTGGCGGCTTTCAGGATGTTCTCTGTATGTCACGCTTGAGCCGTGTCCCATGTGTGCAGGTGCCATCATTATGTCACGTATCGGGAAGCTCTATTATGGCGCCCGGGATGAGCTAACAGGCTCTTGCGGCAGCGTGATCAATTTATTCATGGAGTCATATGGACAATCGACTCAAGTTTTCGGCGGAATTCTTGCTGACGAATGTTCTGCTTTACTGACCGAGTTTTTTAAAGAGTTGCGGGATCGTGAGAAATCTAATTCTGTCGATTGATGGTTTTTGTAGCTTTCTTGTAGAATAATGGTAATTAAATGAGTAAAGTTGTTTTATTGGCGGTCAATGCGAAGTATGTCCACTCGTCTCTTTCGGTATGGGTAATTGCCGGTGGTATATCTAAGTATGCTCGCTTTTCGTATGATGTTCATATTGTAGAGGCAACAATCAATCAGCCATGCGTTGATATCGTCAATGCCGTAGTTGATCTTACACCTGATGTCATTGGTATTTCTTCATATATCTGGAATGCCGGTAAAATGCCTGATATGCTTGCGTTGCTTCGAGAGCAATTACCTGAGGCTGTAATCGTTTTAGGCGGCCCTGAAGCATCAAACAATATAGATTACTGGCTGGAAAGCGGTGCAAATCATGTGCTGCAAGGTGAGGGGGAGTACGTCTTTCCTCGGTTTATAGATTCTCTTTCTGAGGGAAAGGCTGCCTTGAATCCATCTTTTCTACAAGCAGCAGTATCCAAAACACATGAAAGTGCTGTGTTCAACGAACCACCTGTCGATCCCTATACTGATGAATATCTTGAAGCTTTAAACGGTAGATTATCATATATTGAAACGTCTCGAGGGTGTCCGTTTAAATGCTCTTTTTGTCTTTCCGCAGGAAGCGCTGTTAAATACTTTCCGCTTGATTTAATAAAAACACAAATACTCACACTCTCCTTGTCCGACACAAAAACGCTCAAGTTCGTTGACAGAACCTTTAACTGCAATGCAGACCGCGCGTACGAGCTTTTTGATTATGTAATCGGGCTGGATACGAAATGTCGATTCCATTTTGAAGTTGCTGCCGATTTGTTTAATGATCGTGTGTTATCGCTACTTAGGGCTGCTCCTCCGGGACGTATACAGTTTGAGATCGGATTGCAAAGTTTTTTTAAGGAAGCGCTCGAAACATCATCCCGGCAAATGGATGTAGATAAAGCAATACGAAGTATTCAAACGCTGATGCAAATGCAAAATATCCACGTTCATATTGATTTGATTGCCGGATTACCATATGAAACTCTTAATGATTTCATGAATAGTTTTGACCGGGCTTACGAGTTGAATACACATCATTTACAGCTTGGATTTTTGAAGTTATTACACGGCAGTAAACTACGTCAGCAAGCGAAATCACTTGGTATAGAGTTCACGATTGAGCCTCCGTATGAAATTACAAGTAGTCCATGGTTGAGCTGTGAGGATCTGGTGATTATAAAGCAAACAGAAAACGCCCTGCAGCACACAAAAAATAAAGGGCGATTTTTAACTTCTCTGGATTATGTGTTGTCAGCGACGGGCGAAAGACCTTTTTCGCTCATGCGATCACTTGGTGAAGCTGTTCCAAACCATGGAGCGCAACTTGAGGAGTACGTTGTACATATCTACGACTTTTTTATTAGTTTGCCGGGAGTAGAAAAAAGCGTACTTAAAGACTGTCTAACCTACGATTGGCTTGGTATGGTCAAAGGTAAAAACACCCCGACTTTATTAAAGAATGAGGATGATCGGCGCAGTTTTGTTGCGGATTTTGCGATGAAGCAATTGGGGCGTAAAATGCGACGCGAGGAGATCGCTGTCTTGTCAACAGGAAAAGGTCTTTTCGTAGACAGTAACGACCGTGATCCGGTAACCGGACTGTATCGTGTGAATTTTTGTTAAATAAACATTGGAGTAATACCCATGCGGATGAGACGTAAGCGTCAACTTGATAATCGCATTAAAAGATGTGAGCATTTGCTGATAACGAAGCCAGAGGAGCTCCGTGGTCGCTGGCTTGATGAGTTTTGTTTTAAAGAGCTTCATTTAGAGCTTGGGTGCGGAAAAGGACTCTTTACGGTTGAAGCCGCAAAGAGTGAGCCTGATTTGCTTCTCGTAGCGCTGGAAAAAGTCTCAAATGTATTGGTAATCGCGCTTGAGCGAGCCAATGATGCCGGGCTAAATAATGTTCGGTATATTAACAAACTTGCCGATGACTTAGATACATTTTTTGGAGAATCCGAAGTTTCACGCATTTATATAAACTTTTGTGATCCATGGCCGGCAAACAGGCATAAAAAGCGACGTCTTACCGGTGAGCGCTTCTTAGTGCTTTATAAGCAGGTTCTGCGTCAGGGAGGCGAGATCCATTTTAAGACGGATGATTTGCCGCTTTTTGAGTTTTCGCTTGAAGAGCTGGAGCGTTGCGGCTTTTCTCTCACAGATGTAACGTATGATTTGCACGAAAAAGAACCGGTCGGAATAATGACCGATTATGAAGTTAAATTTTTTGAGTCCGGTATGCCTATTTTCAGATGTGTTGCGCTTAAAAGATAAACTTAATTCATGCAGCATCATGACTTGCAAGAATTATTTTAGATAAGTATAATGGGTGTATAGATTTCTGTAGATAAGAAGGTAATGGCCAGACCTTTAGCACTTGAGTTAAAAGGAGACATTATGTCAAGTTGGAATGATTCATTGTTGGTTGGAATTTCTCTTATAGATAATCAGCATCATGAGCTTATTAACAGTATGGATAAGCTTTTGGAGGCTTGTCATAGGG
>Ga0123356_10003780_pt1 | contig 15759 bp, 14 predicted proteins | sample TergutEmb28metaG_2_FD_92546 | JGI IMG/M metagenome (GOLD analysis project Ga0123356, IMG submission 92546) | Embiratermes neotenicus P3 segment gut microbial communities from Petit-Saut dam, French Guiana - Emb289 P3 | ecosystem: Host-associated > Arthropoda: Insects > Digestive system > Gut ... | reverse complement strand
CAAGGTCTTTTGGTTGCAACAAATGTCGCCACGGGAAGGGGTCTTACTGCATTAGGAGCGGCTCCGGTAAACATCGTGTCGCCTGAAAGATACGAAGCGCTCAGAAGCGGCTTGATGGACGCTAATGTCGGGACGCCAATCATGCTTACTGACTTCGTATTCTATGAAGTGTGTGACTATATGACCATGTACCCGTTTTCCAACACTGGTTTCTTTATCGCTATGAACGAGGCGAGATTTAATGGTCTCCCTGCTGACATTCAGAGACACATAATGGAAGCAGCTGCTGAAGTCTGGGAAGAAACGCAGACTTACTATTTTGACATAGAAGTCCACAAGGCGCTAACATTTGCCGAAGAGAGAGGCATGGAGGTTATCAATCTGAGTGACGCTGAACAAGAGAGATGGCTGCCAATCCTCAGGACGGTATTGGATGAATACGCGATAGAATTAGATAATATGGGATATGATGGTCAGCTTATCAAGCAAAGGGCTATTGAGCTTACCGAAAAATGGAACGCGATTTACCCCACGATAGAACCGCTTTTTGACTGGCAGAGATGACAAGTAGATAGGTAGAAATATAACGGCCATCTCATTTCTGAGTGATATTTAGCAGCATAATATATCAATGTGAGATGGCCGTTACCATGCTATCCGTTATGGCGATGTGAAATCTCGTGTCGGAAGAGCATCGGAAACATTGAATGCCCGGTGTTTTACGCATAGCTATCTTAATTGGAGGTTTCAAAGTGAAAATAGTTGATAGAATAACCGGATCAGTTCTTCGTGTCGTTGACTACGTTGCGATGGCTCTTTTGATGACATCAGTACTGGTCTTAGTCGGAAACGTACTGTTGCGCGCGGTGTTCAATGCCCCTCTTTTCTGGACTCTGGATTATGTCCGCCTTATCATGCTTTGTGTGGTATCCCTGACTTTGGCTAGTAATGAAAGAGCGGGTGGAAATATTATCATCTCGTTTTTTACGGAAATGATGCCGCCAAAGATTGAGAATATATGTAGCATTTGTACGGACTTCTTGAATATTGCATTATGCGCATTCTGCACTAAGCTGATTTTTGATATTGGTGTTACTTCGTTTCACAACGGAGACATGTCAGACACCTTAAACTGGCCGATTTACGGGTTTTACTATGTTTTGAGTTTTGGTTTTGCGTTACTGACTATAGTGCTTGTAATAAAGCTTGTCGGAAGGTTTATAAATCACAAATCCCTTTCTCTTAGATCCGATTTACCAAAAGACCAGGCTGACGATACGGCTAATTCGATTTTGTAGAGGAGATGATTAAATGGATCCTGTAGCAGTGTCATTAATAGGTCTTGCGGTATTGCTCGTGCTGATGTTTTTGGGAATGCCTGTCCCACTGGCGATGATGTTTGTCGGGACACTTGGGATAATCTTCATTTTAGGCTTAACGCCGGCTTACCGCCTTGTTTCTAACGCTCTGTTCCAGAATTTTTCATCGTTTACGTTAGCTGTTGCGCCCATGTTCGCCTTAATGGGTTTCGTTGCCAACCATTCGGGTCTTGGCAGTAAACTCTTCAGGGTAGCGGACGCTTTCGTTGGTCATATCAGGGGCGGCCTTGCGAGCGCGGTTCAGTTAGCGTGCGTGATTTTTGGTGCGATCTGCGGTTCGATGCCAGCCACCATCGCCACGATGTGCAGCATAGCTTATCCGGAAATGAAAAAGTACAATTATCATGATTCCCTTTCCACGGCATCTATTGCTGCTGGTGCAACCGTTGCGTGCCTTATTCCGCCGAGCATAACGTTCATTATTTATGGAATAGCAACGGAAACCTCTATCGGTCGGCTGTTTCTTGCAGGAGTATTTCCAGGGTTGCTGCTAATGGTGTTCTACGTGATCGGAATTGCGTTCGTTACGATCCGGCATCCTGAATACGCGCCCAGAACTGAAAAGACCCCATGGGGACAACGGTTCAAATTGCTGTCTAGCGGCGGATTAATCGAAGTCATCATCGTTTTCACTGTTTCAATCGGCGGCATGTACATGGGCTTTTTCTCACCAACTGAAGCCGGCGGGATGGGTGCTTTCGCCATAATACTGATTACAGTTTTTCAAAGAAAAATTGGTCTTAGAGGCATTATAGATTCTTTTTTGGCAACCACAAAGCTTGCAGCAATGGTTTTTTTCCTCATAGCGACTGCTGCAGTCTATGGTAGGTTCTTTGCGGTCTCAACGCTGCCCAGAGTTCTCGGAGCATTTGTCATGTCCCTCGACACTCCTGGCTGGGTGATCATAGCAATCATTATTGTATTCTACGTAGTTGCAGGGACTGTCATCGACGAACTCGCGTTGTTGCTTCTGACCATACCGATATTCTTTCCAATCGTTACCGCAATTGGATACGACCCAGTCTGGTACGGTGTTGTAATGGTCATTTGTATTTTGATCGGCACTCTGTTACCCCCAGTCGGAATAAACTGTTTTATTGTAAAGGGTATACTAAAGGAAAAAGTGTCGCTCACGACGATTTACAAGGGAGTGTGGCCTTTTGCCATTTCAAATTTTGCATTATGCATAGTTCTAATGGTTTTTCCGCAGATAGCGCTCTTCCTGCCGAACCTGGTTTACGGTTAAGGTTTTTGAAATGGCTTTGGAAATGGTGGTCCAAAATAAAGAAAGGATTTGAATTATGTACGAAAGAGAATCAACGCCCTTTCGGACAGTGATATATCGCTGCGGAACGAGCAGGGGGATTTTCCTGCACGAAAATGGCCTGCCGCAGGATACCAGGACGCGGGACAAAGTGATACTGTCGATTTTTGGGAGTCCTGACCCTCGCCAGATCGATGGGCTTGGCGGAGCCGACGTCCTTACAAGCAAGGTGGCGATCATAGGCCCGCCGAGCATCCCAGGCGCCGATGTCGACTATACCTTCGGGCAGGTCGACATCGACACGGCGTATATCGCGTATTCTGGCCTCTGTGGCAATGTCTCATCTGGGGTCGCTCCTTTCGCTATAGATGAAGGCCTGGTCCGCGCCGTCGAACCTGTCACGACGGTCAGAGTCCATAATAAGAACACAGCCCAGATATTTACGACTGAAGTGCCTGTAAGAAACGGGAAACCACTGGTCACGGGTGACTATGTGCTTCCCGGGGTGCCGGGAACAGGCGCAAAGCTGACTATGAATATGGTCGGGACCGTTGGCTCCTACGGCAAAGGCCTCCTGCCCACTGGCAATGTCATAGATGTTTTCGACGTGCCAGGGATTGGCAAAATCGAAGGCTCGCTCATCGACACAGTTAATCCCTGCCTTTTCCTTAGGGCAAAGGACCTGGGGTTCAGGGGTGATGAAGTCAAGAAAACTGATTTCAAGGAAGGCGAGCTCGAAAAGCTTGAAATCATACGCAGGGAGGCCGCGTTTAAGGCGATTGGCAAGGAATATGTAGAAAAAGATGCCGTTCCCTTTATCGTCTATGTTGCCGAACCGATGGACTATGTGAATCACCTCACAAAGGAGACGATTAAAGCCTCTAATCTTGATTTCCTGGCCAGAGCCCACTTCGTCGGAGGCATCCACCAGACCTTTTCGGGAAGTCTATCCTGCTGCACAGGCGCTGCCGCCGTTATTCCGGGTACTGTTGTCTATGAAATCCGTGGTGCTCGGGACAGCATGGAAGTGCGGCTGGGGCATCCTGGCGGCATTATTGAAGTTGAGGCTGTTTGCGGGAAAGACAGCGCAGGTAACCCTGCTATCTCGCATGTGACCTACTACCGCACGGCGCGCCGCATCATGGACGGATACAGTTACGTCCCAAACAAACTGTTTATGGACTGATTTGTTTCTTTGGAATTGAGGTATTCGGCTTGGGAATGACGATGTCTGAAAAAATTCTTGCGCAGCGCGCGGGGCTTGAATCTGTCGAGCCCGGTGACATCGTTACTCTTAAGGTTGACTGGGCGGTCATAAACGACATGTTTTTTAATGTCGACGGCCAGGATATCTACGCGGATGTAACTCATTTAGATTACCCTGAAAAATGTATTGTAGTTCTCGACCATGCTGTTCCTGCGCCGACTACGCGGGATGCTATGGGCGCCGTGTACGCGAGGGCCTTCTGCAAAAAGCATAAAATAAGGCATTTCTTTGACGTGGGCGACCATGCAGTGATGCACCAACTCATGGTGGAGCGAGGCTTCGCGTCGCCTGGCAAGCTGATCGCCGGCGGTGATTCACACACTTGCGCCGCCGGGGCAATGAACTGCGCAGCGCGCGGCTTCGGTCCGGCGGAAATGACATATCTGTTCTGTACCGGCGAGACATGGTTCCAGGCTGCCCCGACCATCCTCTACAGGCTGAGCGGACAACTCCCTCCTGGCTGCTGCGGCAAGGACGTCTTTCTCTACATAGCTGGGAAATATGGAGACGCAACGGGGATGAATGTCGAATTCGGCGGCGACGGGATACCGGGACTTACGATCCCGCAGCGCCAGAGCATAGCGACCATGTGCGCCGAAATAAACGCGGAGTTTGCTATATTCCCCTGTGACGACAGGCTTGCCGAATTCCTTAGGGAGCGCGGCGACATAGAGATAACCCCTGTTGAGCCGGATTCCGACGCAAGTTATTTCGAAGTGCGCGATATTGACCTGTCCGCAATTGAACCCTATGTGGCAAAACCCCACTTCATCCCAAACAACTGCGTCCCGGTATGCGAATTAGCAGGTACGCCCATAAATCAAGTCGTTGTCGGCTCGTGCGCCAACGGACGCCTTGAAGACCTGCAGACCGTTGCAGATATCGTAAAGGGCAGGCGTGTCGCTAATGACGTGAGATTCATAGTTACCCCTGCGTCGCAGCACATCTACCTCGAGGCTGTAAAAATGGGGCTTGTTGAGACGATGGCTGAAGCTGGCTGCGTAATAACAAACGCCACATGCGGCTGCTGCTACGGAGGGCATATGGGCCTCATAGGCCCTGGCGAGCGCTGCCTGGCGACTACAACCAGGAACTTCAAGGGGCGGCTCGGGGCCTCTGACAGCGAGGTGATGCTGTGCAGCCCTGCAACTGCTGCTGCATCTGCGCTAAAAGGAGTCATCACCGACCCCAGGGGCGCTTAGTATATAGGGGGAAAAGGAAAAATGAAGGTTTCTGGCAGGGTGTGGGTATTCGGCGATGAGATCAATACGGATCTGATCTTCCCCCACAGCGCGTTTCGGGCTTCCCCGGACGAGCAATGCCTCCTATGCATGAGCGACAACCGCCCAGGTTGGGCTTCACAGGTCCGGAAAGGCGATATTCTTATTGCGGGCAAGAACTTCGGGACAGGCTCCTCCCGCCCGGGCGCGGCTGTACTCAAACGGCTGGGCCTTGCGGGCGTGGTCGCAGAAAGCTACAATGGCCTCTTTTACAGGAACTGCATCTCATATGGTTTCGCCGCGCTGACGTTGCCTGATTTGGCGGGTTTATTCGAAGAAGGGGACATCGCAGAAGTGGACTTCGCAAACGGAATTGTCAAAAACCAGCGGACGGGTGAGGTGGCCTGCGGCAGCGGCCTGCCGGAAGAAATGACGGATATAATCGAAGCGGGCGGCATCGAAGGCATCCTGATCGTTAAGGGATATATCAAGAAAAATTGAGGGGGATATCCAAGTGTTCGGGTATCATAATCGATGGCTGGATATTGATTTGCATAAGCATACATTTGAAATCGTTGGATTCGATGAGAGAACGCTCAAAGACTTTTATGGTGGCTGCGGCCTTGGCGCAAAAATCCTATACGACCGCGTAAAGCCCGGGGTCGAATGGGACTCGCCCGAAAACTGCCTCATCATTGCCGGCGGGCCGCTAAACGGATCAAAAGCCGCAGGATCAGGCACGCATTGCCAGATTTCGAAAGGGCCTCTAACTAACGGCGCAGTGTCAACCCAAGCCAATGGTTACTTAGGGGCTTACCTTTCCTCGTCCGGATTTGACGGCATGATCATAACGGGCAAATCAGACAGCCTTGTTAGCCTGTATGTCCACGACGGAAAAGTGGAATTCCTGGATGCTTGCAAGCATGCCGGCAAAGATGCCTACAAGACAGAACTGTCGTTAAAGGATGAGATAGGCCTTGCTGGTCGGAGATCAAGCGTGTTTGCCATAGGGCCGGCAGGTGAAAACTTGGTGAAATTTGCATGTGTGACTGGCGATAACGGACATGTCTGCTCTCACAATGGCATAGGCGCAGTCTGGGGAAGCAAGAATCTAAAGGCTATAGCCGTCGCGCGAGGAAGCGCAAAGGTAGAACTCTTTGATGCTGCGCTCGTCAACAAATTCAACAAGGAGATATTTGAAAGATTCAAGGCCGACATGATTTATGAATGGGGCACGACAAAAGTCGTCGGCATGTTTTATAAAACAGGTCTGGTGCCTTATAAAAACATGACTTCAATGGTGATTCCGGACGATGCCGTGGAAAAACTGACCGGAATATATCACAGGTCAGTTTTTGAAATGAAGAGAGAGCCATGTTACGCATGCCCCTCAAACCACTGCCACCAGGTTAAAGTGACCGAGGGCAAATACAAAGGCTTCACAGGCGACGAAGCGGAATATGAGCTTATGGCAGGCGCAGGTCCGCTGATTGGCAACCCTGACCCTGGAGCTGTAATAATGCTGACTAACCTGTTTGATAACCTGGGTCTTGATGGGAATGAAAGCACCTGGCTGCTGGGTTTTGCAATTGAATGCTTCGAACGCGGCATACTGACACTAAAGGATACTAACGGCCTTGAACTCAGATGGGGCAACATAGAGGCCGCCGCCGAACTCATAAGAAAAGTCGCGAAGCGGGAAGGCATAGGGAATCTGTTAGCCGAAGGCGTCAAACGCTCAGCAGAAGCGATCGGCGGCGAGGCGCTAGACATCGGCGTCTATCAGATGAAGGGACATGCGCCGAGAGGGCACGACCATCGCGTGCGCTGGACGGAACTTTTTGACACCGCAGTGTCAAATTGCGGGACAAACGAGAGCGTACACCCAAGGATGTCGCCGGAGGAAGCTTTTTCCGCCGACGCTGTAGCAACGGCGGTCTACAAAGGGAAAACGCGGATGTTCGTTGATTCCCTTGTTTTATGCATGTTTGCCACGATGACTGGCGGGTCGACCGATTGCCACGACTTGCCGGACCTGCTCAATGCCGCGACTGGGTGGAGCGTCACGACTGAAGACAGTTTCCAGCAGGCCTTGCGTTCGGTTAACCTTTATCGAGTCTTTAACTTAAGGCATGGGATTGGCCCTGACGTCGAATACCCGTCAAAGAGATACTCTTCCGTCCCGGTTGATGGTCCTGTGCAAGGGAAAGACATAATGATAATCTGGGACGACATTCTAGATAGGTACTACAGCTTGATGAAATGGAATCGCTCCACAGGATGGCCATTTCCCGAAACACTTCGCGAGCTCGGATTGGGCTTCACGATAGACTAGAAATCAGCCCCAATAAACAATTTTGATCAGGAGGTAAATCATGAAAAGATTCGATGGGAAAGTAGCGCTTATCACAGGTGCGGGATCAGGAATAGGACGCGCAACAGCAATAAGGCTATCCTCAGAAGGAGCAAGAATCGTCGTAGCGGAAATCAGGCCCGAAGCCGGGCAGGAAACGGTAGAGCTGGTAAAGAAAGCAGGCGGCGATGCGGCGTTCGTCCAGTGTGATGTAACCTCTGAAGAGAGCGTCAAAAACGTGGTTGCCGAAACAGTAAAAATCTTCGGACAGATCGACACCTTGTGCAATGTCGCCGGATTTCCGCAGAGAGGAGAAAAAATCGAAGAATGCGATGTTGCATACTGGGAAAAGTCTTTTTTCATCAATGTCAAGGGGCCGTGGCTAATGAGCAAATATGCGCTCCCTGAACTCAAGAAAACAAAAGGGACAATCACGAATATAACAACAGGTGCGTTACATCGGCCGCGGCCAGGATTTACTGTGTATGCACCCGCAAAAGGCGCAGTCAGATCCTTAACAATAGCCCTCGCGGTGGAATTTGCTCCATTTGGCATCAGGGTTAATACAATCTCTCCAGGTCCGGTCAATACTCCAATGCTGCCGCTGTTTGTCCCAGATGAACTGACTGACGCGGTCATTGAACAGATAAAAGGGGGGACGGCTTTGGGAGAACTGGTGGAACCAGAAGACGTCGCGGCTGCCATTGCCTTTTTGGCGTCAGCCGATGCCGCAAAAACGACTGGCTCGGAAATATTTGTGGATTCGGGAGCCTTTATTGCCGGAAGAGGAAAGAACAGCTAGGCGACTAACAGTAAATCTGTTGAGGTGCATAAGTTGGACAAACAAAACAGCTTCCTGACTGAATCGATCAGCCAGTTCATAACGGGCTATGAATATAAAAACGTGCCACCGGATGTTGAAGAAAAGGTCAAAGAAGCGCTAACAGACTATATCGGCGTCACGCTTGCAGGAAACGAAGATGAAATCAGCAAGATCATGCACAGCTATATCCGGTTTCTTGGCGGGGAGCCACATGCGAGGGTCATAGGGAGCGGACACAAAACATCGGTCGAAAACGCTGCGCTGGTAAACGGGGTGCTGGCACACGCCCTGGATTTTGACGACTGGTCCGTTAGCTTCTACGGACACTCATCAATAGTCCTGGCCCCATGCCTGTTTGCCCTAGGCGAAAAATTCGGATACAGCGGGAAAGACATCATAGCCGCCTACACAGTCGGCTTTGAAATCAACGCGCTCATCCCATGGATAGTAAAAAGGGCCCACACGCTTCAGGGATGGCACGTAACCGCGACCCTTGGCACGATAGGCGCCGCCGCCGCAGTCTGCAATCTATTGCGCCTTTCCGTGCAAGAAACGCAGATGGCTTTGTCGCTTGCGACCTCTCTGGCATGTGGCGTCAAATCAAATTTCGGCACAATGGTCAAACCGTTCCATGCAGGAAATGCGGCGGCGAACGGCATCAAAGCAGCTCTGCTCGTAAAAGAAGGCCTTACAGCCGCCGACAATATATTCGACCTGGAGTACAGCCTTGTAAAAGCTTTCGGATATAACGAAAAAGTCGACTGGCTGCCGATGGTCGCAAAGCTGGGGAAAGAATACAAGCTCGCAAGCGCCGAAGGCATAAACATAAAGCCATACCCGTCCTGCGGCAGCACTTTGTTTGCGATCGACACAGTAAAAAAACTCCACCAGAACCACGAATTCCGGCTTGAAGACATAACCGAAATGGAGCTTTGGGTAAACCCGAGCGCAGCCCTGCCGCTAATACACCACAACCCGGAAAAAGGGATCGAAGGGAAATTCAGCCTTGAATACACCGTGGCACGGGCGCTTGTTTCAAAGCATGTGACGCTGGAGCATTTTACAGACGAAGCAGTGAATGAACCGATAATCAAGGAACTCATCGGCAAGATGCGCTGGTGCGAAAAATATCCAATGCCCAAGGAAGGCGATTCAAACGAGTTCGACCCAAAGGGGGTATTGATCCGCCTAAAAGATGGCCGCGAGCTTTTTGACGAGACCTTCATTTGTAAGGGGATGCCGCAGAACCCCATGCTCAAGGAGGAAATCGACGCCAAGTTCTATGACTGCGCTTTGACTTGCCTAAACAGGGAAAAAGCGGACAAAGCCCTGGGCATGCTGACTAAATTTGAAGATATAAACGATATCAATATGCTCATGGATGTGTTATGCTAAAAGAAAACACCAATCCTGGAAGTGAAAAGATTGAATACAAAAAACCCTGAGTTTAAACTTTCTGCCGTAATAGCATGCCCGGTCGTACTGTTCTGCGCCGGGCTACTATACCTCTGGAGCGTCTTCCAGCAGCCAGTCATAGACCATTACGGCTGGGACGTCTCCGTCGTTACTATGATCTCGCCGTCAATGTTTTTCATACACGTGTTCGCGAGCCTTGCCGGGGGATTCATCCTTGATCGCAAAAGCCCGCGTTTTTCGATTTTGATCGGCAGCTTTTTCGGATTCTCCGGTTATTTCCTGACCTCGCTTCTAAGCCCCGACTACCCGTGGTTGATCTTCATCACATATGGCGTGATTGCAGGCACAGGTTCCGGTTTTGCATACGCCGGCGCAATAAACTGCATAATAAAATGGTTCCCCAATAGCCGCGGCTCCGCAGCAGGCCTGTCGGTCTGCGCTTTCGGCCTGTCTGTCCTCCTCCTGGTCCCGTTCATCGAATGGCTGATAAGGTCGTTCGGCGTTCCCATGACTTTTCGCTTAATGGCCTGTCTGTTCCCGGTCATCACGCTTATAGCCGGGATTTTTGTGAGGCCGCCTTCAAAAGCGTACATCGATGGACTCGCCCTGCCGCCAAACAAAGCGCTGCAGCGACAATACACACCGAAAGAAACCCTGAGAACCCCGGAATTCTGGTTTATCGCGATTTCGTCGTTCTTCATGCCATCAGCGTATCTCATGATGATACCGAGGATAAAAACCCTGGCGGTCGCGCGAGGATTATCAGAGGCACAGGCAAGCCTCACCACCGCCCTGACCGGAGTTGCAAGCGCATCCTCCCGGATCCTCTGTGGCGCCCTGTCCGACAAGATAGGCCGTGCACAGACCTTGTGGGGACTGGCAATGCTGACCCTGATCGCTTCCTTGTCCATGATTTTCGCAGACGGCTGGCTCTACACAATCAGCGTGCTTCTTATCGTCAGCGGTTACGCCGGCCCAGCCGGAATCTTCCCCTCGATATGCGCCGACCTTTTCGGGACAAAGCACGCGGGCGCAAACTTCGGCATGTGCGTAGTGTTCGTAGGTTTTGCCTCGGTGGTTTTCCCGATGCTATCCACCATCGTCGACGCCGGAGGCGCGGAAACAGGGAACTACACAAACTCGTTTATTGTCATTGCCATAGGCTGCCTCGCGCCCCTGGTTTTGCTGCCCATCTTCGACGTGTCGCGAAAAAAGAGGGCAGCCAGGGATTTTGAGGCGATGAAGAATTCCAGCCAGATAAATACATAAAGAGAGGACATGCAGCAGTGTTAAGAAATCCAGGAAAAGTCTTAAGAGAATTGCTAGCCGCCCCGGGCATTATAATGGCTCCCGGATTATACGACTGTATTTCCGCCCGCGTCTGTGAACAAGCTGGCTTTAAGATGGGCTACCTGTCAGGAGCCGGCGTCTCAGCCGGCCACTTAGGAGAGCCTGACATCGGCCTGACAAACGCGACCGACATGGCGGACGTTGCCCGCAGGATCGCCGTCAAGGCGACGATCCCGTTCATATCAGACATAGACACAGGTTATGGAAACCCGCTTAACGTCATCCGCACAGTATGGGATCTTGAAATGGCCGGCGCAGCCGGAGTGCAGATCGAAGATCAGGTCGCCCCGAAGCGGTGCGGGCACCTTAACGGGAAGGACTGCATCCCGGCGGAAGATTTCGCGGCAAAGGTACGCGCTGCCGTGAATGAAAAGATGTACGAGGAGACCGTAATTGTCGCCCGGACAGATGCGCGCGGAGTCTATAGCCTCGACGAAGCCTTGCGGCGCGGAGAAATGAACTTAAATGCCGGCGCGGACATGCTCTACATCGAAGCGCCTCAGACACTGGAGGAAATACGTAAGATCGCCGAAGTCTTCAAGGGAACCCACCTGCTGCTCATCCAGGTCATCGGAGGGAAAACGCCGCGCCTGACCGCCAAAGAAGCCGAAGCATTAGGCTATAAGCTCATCATTTACGCCGACGTGATGCCATATTGCGCCAGCGTGATGTTCCGCCGCGTCTGCGACAGGATATTGGAGGTCGGCCATAGCTGGGACTCAATAGCCGACGCAACGGACAGCCGCGAACTCTTCATGACGATGGGAATGAAAGAGTGGCGGGACATTGAACCGCTCTACGGAGAAAGCACGGTCAAGGACGGAAAGCTGTTTTAATGAATTTCATTTTGCTGTCCATCACGCTGGCTACCGCCGGAGTCGGGACATTTATATTCAAAAAACTGAAGGTTCCGGCAGGCATCCTTATCGGCGCGATACTATTTGTGGCGATCCTGAGCGTATCAACAGGCAAAGCGTATTTCCCAAGCCAAGGGCGCCTGGTCGTCCAGATATTCGCGGGGGCATTCATCGGCTCACGTATGCAAAAAGCCGATTTGATCAAAATAAAAGATGTCATCCTTACCGCTGGCCTGCTGGTTATTGGTATGCTCGCGCTGAACCTTTCCCTGGGGTTCGGCAACCATTGGCTGGCAGGCCTGGAGCTTTCCACCGCGCTCCTGGGCGCAGCCCCGGGAGGCATCCAGGACATGGCGCTGATTGCCGAAGACCTCGGCGCGGACCCTGTGCGGGTGACTGCATTGCAATTTGCGCGGGTCATCTCGATGTTCGGGATACTGCCGTCGCTATTGCGCTTTTTCTGCAAAAGAATCAACAAGCCAGGACCCGCCTTAGAGGCAGCACAGGAAATGCGCCCTGAGGCTAAAGCGCCCGGTTCCGGTTTAGAGAAAAAAAGCAGAAAGCAGGAAGCAGCCCTCTTTCTGCGCACGATAACGATAGCAGTCATCTGCGGCCTTCTTGTTAATATGACCATAATCCCTGCAGGCGCGCTTGTTGGCTCAATGTTTGGAACCATCATCGCCACGCTCCTGTTCAAATCATCATATCTCCCGCCACTGGCCCGAACCCTGACCCTGGTATGCTCCGGGGCGCTTATCGGAAGCCGCATAGGCATGGAGGAACTCCTGGGACTTCGGGAAATCCTGGTTTCGGCAATTGTGCTCATCGTTGTCCTGAATATTGCAAGTATCGCTTTCGGGATAATCATGCATAAACTCACAAAGATGGATATTGCAACATGCCTCTTTGCATCGGCGGCGGGCGGAGTGGTGGAAATGGCTATACTAGCAGACGAGATGGGCGCGGATGCCCCGAAAGTAGCCGCGATCCATCTGTTCAGGTTCATAACGGTAGTAGCCCTGTTCCCGTCAATATTCAAATTCTTAGTCCTTTGAACTCCCGTACTGTAGGGCGCGGCTTCCAGACGCGCCGCAAACCGCATTCGGAGGAAACAAAATGGTCAGCATCCTGTTCCGCAGCGGCCTCCACAAAGAACTGAAACATGAAGAAAAAATCGACATCCGCCACGAACAAGGGATGACGATGAGAAACGTATTCGAAAAAATGGGAATAGACGAAACGCTTCTCGGGATAATCATAAAAGACGGACTGTGCATCATGCCGACTGACCCGGTCAAAGACGGAGACATCATCGAAATCTACCCCGTATATTCAGGGGGATAAACAATGAGCGAACCGACGACAATATGGAACAAAAACTTCATATGCGTCCTATTGGCAAACCTCATGCTATGTACGGCGCACGCGACGGTCAACCCCCTCGTCGCGACATACACAAAATACCTGAACACAAGCGCGCAGCTCACCGGGCTGCTCGCCGGTATGTTCTACGGCGTATCCCTGCTCCTCAAACCATTCGCGGGCCCGGTGATGACAAAACACGACAAACGCAAACTGCTGATAATGACCTTCGTGCTCGGCGCGATTGCAAATATCGGATACGCAATCTTCCACACAGTCCCGGCATTTACGGCGTTCAGGGTGCTGAGCGGCATCCAATACGGGTTTGTCGGGGCCCTCGTTATGGCGCTATGCGCCAATTACCTGCCAAAAGATAAAATGACGTATGGCATCGGGATATTCGGAATCGGCGGCTCGATAGGCTTTGCCATTGGACCATGGCTCGGGGAAACGATGCTAAAATACGGCACAAACCTCAGGGGAGAGAGCCTGGGGTTCACGTTTATGTTCCTCCTCGGAGCGCTGCTCTTCATTCTGGGGATGATCCCGTCAATAATGATCGATTCGGACAGAAAAACCCAAAAAACTCCTGCAAGCAGCGCAGTGTGGTACAAAAACATTGTCTCGGTCCACGCATTGCTCCCGGCGGCAATGCTGTTTTTTGGCTGGCTGACATACTCCATCATCCACACATACGCGTTCGAGTTCGGCAAGCAATACGGCATTCCGGGCATCAGCACCTTTTTCCTTGTGCTCGCTCTATCGCTGGCAGTCTCGCGCCCGCTGATCGGGTATCTAAACGACAGGATTGGCATCCACAGGACGATGTTCCCGGCACTGGCCATATGTGCCGCTGCGTCGCTTGTTTTAGGCGGGAGCCGCAGCCTGTCGATGCTGCTGGCCGGGGCCGTCATCATGGCAATCGGATTCGGCGCGTCGATCCCTGCGCTCCAGGCGATGGGACTTTCATCGGAACCGATGCCCAAACGGGGAGTCGCCAGCAATACCATCTTCATAGGCACCGACCTGGGTCTGTTCCTGGGCCCGTATATTGGCGGCCTGATATACGCTCAAACGGCGGATTATTCGATAATGTTCAAAATCAGCGCCGCGCCGGTAGTCCTGGCCATGATCTGCTTCGCCGCAGGCTTGCCGGCGTACAGCCGCAGGAAAAAAGAACTGGAAACGCTTGAACGGTCATGACAATCCCCCGAAATGTGAACTGAATATTGACAAATCATGGATTCTGTGGTATACATCAGGTGTAGGTAACTACTACCGCTATGGACAAGCGGGAAGCCAAGAAGCATCATGCATCAACGCGAAAACCCCGAAGTCGCAACCTTCGGGGTTTTCATTTGGGCTAGTTGCCGTGACCGCCGCCATCTAACCACTTGCAGACAATATGGACAATAATGCCTGCCACGATGGCAACCAGGACTTCAAGAAGCATCATACACCCCCTTCCTGTCACCAGTATAGGGTGCGGCAACCTCAACATCATACCATAAAAGCTAAAAGAATTAAACCTCGCCGCTCCGCAAATCATTGACTTTCTTGCCATATCTGGGTTAAAATGAAGCACATGAAAAATGGGCGAAACCGCAGTAACGGACACAACCCGCTTGGATGGGGGCAAAGGCGCACATGATGCAGAAAACAGGCAGCATATGGCTCTCAGCAGCTAAAATGACCCTATTCATAGTCGTAATAGGCATTTTTTTTATTGGCCAGATAATATTCTACGAAGACACCATCTTCTTCTACTGGGGAAACTACGTAGTCCTGCTCCTATACGCCGTTAACCTCTACTTCACCAGCAAACTCTACAACGCATTTAACTTCGGCAGCGTCGACATACAGGAGATTATCCTCTCATGGGCGCTCTGCCTCATAGTGACAAACACCCTGCAATACTTCATACTGAGCCTCATAATGGACGGGCTGCTCCCCGTCAGGGGCTTCCTTCTCGTGCTCGCGGCTCAGATGATCCTCGCGCTCCCGCTCACATACCTAATCGACACGCTGTACTACCGCCTTAACCCGGCGCACAGCGCGATAATCATATACAAAAACGAGCAGAAAGCGCAGGAATACCGCAGGACCATCGAACAGCACCGCAAAAGATTTGAAATAAGCAGGATCGTCTCGCAGGAAGAACCGCTCGAAGAACTATATCGCAGCATGGAAGAATCGGGGTCGGTGTTCTTTCTTGACGTTAGCGAAAAACAGATGGAACCGCTGCTGAAATACTGCTTCACAAACAGCAAACGCGCCTACATACTGCCGACATTCTCCGGCGTCTTTATTAACACGGCTGGCATAGCGTGGATATCAAACGCCCCCATGTTCCTGCCGAAAGACCCGGAACCCAGCATCGGCGCAAGGTTCATAAAACGCTGCATGGACATAGTGATCTCGCTGCTGGCGATAATAGCCTTCAGTTGGCTCATGATTATTACTTGGCT
>Ga0123356_10003779_pt1 | contig 15763 bp, 13 predicted proteins | sample TergutEmb28metaG_2_FD_92546 | JGI IMG/M metagenome (GOLD analysis project Ga0123356, IMG submission 92546) | Embiratermes neotenicus P3 segment gut microbial communities from Petit-Saut dam, French Guiana - Emb289 P3 | ecosystem: Host-associated > Arthropoda: Insects > Digestive system > Gut ... | reverse complement strand
TTTGCACCCAACCCCATGAGTGTTGTGTAGTGAATATCGCTGTATGAAAAGACACATTCATCGGCATCAAGTTCCTTGATCAATTTTTCTAAATCATTTTGATCATAAATGGGAATGCCCTGGGGATACAGACTGCCGGCAAGAGACGCCGGATATTTACGGTCTGCAATGTCGGGAATTTGCGCGGCGGTAAAAGCCACCACATTATAAGCCGAGTTATCCCGGTAAAAGGTGTTAAAATTGTGAAAGTCCCTGCCGGCTGCGCCGATGATGATAATTTTTCGCTGTGTCATATTAGTCTCCTGATAACAGGATAATTATTTTTTTAAAGACATGCAAGGCGTGTCAGATATGCAAGGTATGTCATATATGCAATACTGTAAAAATGGACTCTCTCTCCATTTTTGCAGGAATTCCTTGCTTTATCATTTTCCTTATGTTAAAATGAAATTATGGCAAAAGGTTATAAAGTTCGAACATTATCTCCTTATATTTTACGCATGGCCGGAAAATTCAAGGTCTTGCTTGTTGATGGGCCTCGGCAAATTGGCAAAACTACACTATTAAAGAGAACTTCGGACAACAAGCGAAAATATGTAAGTCTTGATAATCCGCAGGATTTGTTGAAGGCAAAAACCGATCCAAAGGGTTTTTTTGATACCTATACTCCGCCGTGCATAATTGACGAAATTCAGTATGCGCCTGAGCTGTTCCCGTATATCAAAATGATTGCCGACAATACCAATAAGCGCTCTCTTTTTTGGCTGACAGGTTCACAACAATATAATCTTATGAAAGGGATAACCGAATCATTGGCCGGGCGGGTTCTTATAACAGACATGCTTGGTTTTTCTATTTATGAACGGGATAGTAAAGGCGATAAACAAAAACCTTTTTTGCCGTCGCCTGAGCCTGCACAAATCCTTAAAAGGAGAAATACAACAGATACTTTCAAGATTATTTGGCAAGGAGCTTTTCCTGATGTTGTGAATGCAAATGCAGAACATTGGGAAGCGTTTTATGATTCTTATATACGCACTTATATTGAACGTGATGTCAGGCAGATTATCAATATTGGCAATGAAGTCAAATTTATAACTTTTCTTAAAGTTGCCGCAGCTCGTACAGGATTGGAATTGAATCTTGCCAACATGGCTCGTGATGTGGATATTGATCCAAAAACTGCAGAAAAGTGGCTGTCTGTTCTTAAGACTTCCGGGTTGGTTTATCTTTTACAGCCATATTTTAAAAATATAACCAAGCGCCTGACAAAACATCCAAAATTATTTTTTATGGATACAGGTCTTGCTTCTTATCTGGCAGGCTGGACTACATCGAAATCACTGGAAGCCGGTGCTTCTGCAGGTGCATTTTTTGAAACATTCGTGATTACAGAAATCCTGAAATCATATTACCATAACGGGAAAAACCCTCAAGTCAGTTTTTTCAGAGATTCAGACAAGAATGAAATAGACCTTCTTATATATCAGGATGGAAAATATTATCCCATAGAAATAAAAAAACACGGGACACCTGATTTAAAAGACATAAAAGCGTTTAAAATTTTTGCAAAAAAAGAGCCGTTGGGGTTTGGCTGCGAAATTTGTCTTACTGCGAATTTGCAGCCATTATCACCGGAAGTAATAGCCATGTCAGTGTGGGATATTTAAACTTTAAACTCACACAGTCTTTTTTCGTAGTTTTCCACAAGGAGGCGTTTTCCTTTTTGGATGACAACGTGGTCTTCCGTTTCCAGCCGTATTTTTTGAGCTAGAATGCCATCAGGAAATTTTTCATTAAGTTCGCCGTCTTTTTTTAAAGTGCGCCACCATGGAGTTTCGCTTTTACCGGCGCGTTCTTCGCTGGCGTGGGCAGCTAGATTAACAAAAATGCCCGCAGTCATTGGACAGGCGCAGCCGGCATTATGTTTCTTTGCTAAGACAGCCATCAAACGGTCTATGGTAGTTAGTTTTCCTTTAGAAACTTTTTTCATTAATTGGTCGTATTCAATTGGCGCAGGAATTACCATTGAATGTGTTTTATAGCGTTCTATTTTTTTGGGGTCATCAAATTTTTCAACTTTGGGCAAGTCGCCTGAAAATTGCAGCTTTTCATTGAATGTCTTTTTTGGCATTTCTGCTCCTATCCGTTTATCATGTCAAATACAATTCGTTCGATGTCACTGCGGAATTCTGACCATTGCGGTTTTTTTGTCCAGGCAATTGTTTCAAATTCACTTTCGGGCATACCAGTTAAAATTTCGCTAATGTAAATTAATTCGAGTCCTGCTTCTTTTTGCCGCGCGTCTTTAATTGTCTGCGCCCAATCCACTGTTTCATTTAATGCAATTTCTCTGATGTCCACGACATCTTTGGCTGCATATCGGAAGATAGCGGATAATTTATTGGAAAGCATGTTTCGAACTGAATCCGTCCTATAAAATAAATCAGTTTTGCAAATCTCACCATAATTAGGTACTAAATCATTTACAAAATCAAGTTTTAATAAAACATCGGTATCTTTTCTTACTTTTAAAGTAGTAAAATGTTCTGATCTTGTAAATTCTTTTTCTGTACTCCAGGAAAATCCATTTTCCTGAAGCATTGCAAAAACTACATCCAGTTGATCATCATAAGTTTGTGAATTATTTAAGAAGAAATCAAGATCGTCAGAATAGCGGTGATTATAATATGCCCGGCTGAGCGCTGTACCCCCGGTCAGAAAAAAATCTGTGTCGCTTTGACTTAAAATACTCAGTACCCCATCTTGAAGGGGGTAAAGGTTCTCTTCGTAATACTGCGAGGGCAAAATCAAAATGATACCTCCTGCTTTTTGGCCAAATACGCTTTGCAATTTCTTCTGTATATAGTTCTTTAATCGTTTCTACACCCCAAAGAGCTGTCATATAGTGCCATGGCAGCCTTTCCAGAGATCGAACAAATAATCTGTCACGAGTAAATGCTCCGGAGGATTTAAGACGCCCTTCAATAACCGATAACATATCTTCATGAGTATCAAGATAATCCCAGTTAAGATTACCCATTAGTTTAATTTTTTCTTCATGGCTTAAATTCATCATTGAGAATATTATAACATAGTATCTGTTATCCAGCTATTAAACGATTCAGCCTCTTTACGAAGTCTGAAGGGTCTTGCAATTTGACACCTTCAACAAGAAGCGCCTGATCAAGCAATATCCCCGACACATCAGCAATGCGCTCTTCATCGTCTATGTCCTTTAGACCTATAACGATAGGATGGTCGCCGTTTACTTCCAGAATCGGTTTTGTCTCTGTCGTCGCCTGCCCCATTGCTTTGAGCATTTGCGCCATTTGCATTGACGGATCGTTTTCGTCAGCTACGACGCAAGAAGGGGAATCCTGCAGGCGGCGGGAAAGTTTTACATCCTTTACGCGGTCTCCAAGCGCTTTTTTGATCTTTTCGATAACCGGCTTCGCTTCTTTTTCGGCATCATTGCTTTTTTGTTCACCTAACTCTTCATCAGCGCCGGCGCGATTAACCGCCTTGAGCTCCCAGCTCTGGCTTTCTGTTTTGCCGTCCACGCCCGGGATTTCCTTGCGATAATTGCGCAAGGTGGGAATTATCAGATCATCAATGTCATCATCCATGATAAGGACTTCTATATCTTTTGCGCGGTAGGCTTCTAGTAGCGGAGAAGCGCGCAGGGTTTTTTCATCGGCTGCATCAGCGCCGGCGCCGCCAGTAATGTAATAGATATGTTTCTGATCGCTTTTCATGCGAGAGACGTAATCGGCAAAACTTGTCCGCCCTTCAACCGTTGTACTTTTAAAGCGAACAAGCTCCTGAATGACATCACGGTTGGCAAAATCCTGATAAAGCCCTTCTTTAAGCGGACGGTTGAACTGAGCGATAAATGTTTCCCATTTTTCTTTGGCTTCATCAGAGCCGCTGACAGCGTTATCCGCCATTTGCTTGAATTCGCCGAGCAATTTTTTTACCGAAGCATTTTTTATATTTAGTAAAATTTTATTCTGCTGCAGGATTTCGCGGCTTACATTTAGCGGCAGGTCTTCGGAGTCGATAATACCCCGCACAAAGCGCAGATATGTCGGCATCAATTCTTTGTCGTCATCGGTTATAAAAACCCGTTTTACATAAAGTTTGACGCCGGGTTTGTAATCAACATTATATAAATCGAAAGGCGCTTTTTTGGGAATGTAGAACAGGGTAGAGTACTCAAGAGTTCCTTCGGCTCTTGTATGAATGTGGTGTAACGGTGTTTCAGTATCATGGCTGAGTTGTTTGTAAAACTCGTTGTAATCTTCGTCATTGAGTTCTGTTTTTGCACGCCGCCACAGGGCAGTACCGGAGTTTATCCTGTCAGTTTTTGTTACACTGCCTTTTTCGTTGCCTTTATCGTCCCACTCTTTTTCGTCGTAAGTAAGGTAGATAGGAAATGCCACATGGTTGGAATAGCGCTTTACAATGTCTTCGATTGACCAGCGGTTTGTATATTCGGTACCTTCTTCGCTGAGGAACATTGTCACTGTTGTACCCTGGCTGTCACGAGTTGCACTCTCAATCTCAAAACCATCTTTGCCATCGCTTGTCCATTTCCAGGCTGTATCTTCGGCTGCTTTGCGGGTAATAACTTCGATTTTGTCTGCAACCATAAACGCCGAATAAAAACCTACGCCAAACTGGCCGATAAGATTGGAATCTTTTTTTGCGTCTTCTGTAAGTTTTTCCAGAAACGCCCTTGTGCCGGAACTGGCGATTGTTCCAAGCGAGCCGATTAAGTCCGCTTCGTTCATACCGATTCCGTTATCAGAAATAGTGAAGGTTTTTGCTTCTTTATTGAAGGAAATATCGATGCGCGGATCAAAATTGATAGCTTTGTAAGCTTCGTCGGCAACGGTCAGGTATTTTAGTTTGTCCAATGCGTCAGATGCGTTGGATACAAGTTCCCGAAGAAAAATCTCGCGGTTGGAATAAAGCGAATGAATGATAAGGTGCAGCAACCGGCTTACTTCGGTCTGGAATTGGTGTTGTGCCATGTGGAGGGGTCCCCCTTTGTGGAATTATTATGGTATATCAGTGAAATAGCATGATTTTAATAAAAAATCAAGATATACACTACCCGGCAAAGATAAACTGGAACTGTTAGTATAGAGCCTGTTCCAGATGATTTTATGTTCCAATTGACAAAAAACGAGTTTACAGAGGTGATCACAAATTGTGATCACCTACAAAACCTAAAATTTAGATAGGTTATGCTTTCACTAAAATCTGCTATTTTTTTATTTTCGAGCAAGCGCCACGTATGTGCGCGCCATATATAGGTATATCTTTTTGTTTTATGGAGGTTCAGAAATGAATGAAAACAAGATTATGCCTATCCAAGATTTGATTTATGAGATTCGGGGGCAAAAGGTGATGTTGGACAGTGATCTGGCGGAACTATACGGAGTCGAAGTAAAGCGGTTAAATGAGAGTGTAAAACGTAACCTAAGAAGATTTCCGTTAGAATTTATGTTCCAATTATCGGATGAGGAATGGAAAAATCTAAGGTCGCAAATTGCGACCTTTAACAAGGATACCAGAAAATATAAACCTTTCGCTTTTACAGAACATGGTATTTTAATGTTATCAAGTGTTTTAAATTCCGATAAAGCGATTGACATTAATATACAAATAATGAAAATTTTTGTTAAATTGCGTCAATATGCTCTTTCTCAAAGCAATACTAATGACCAAATTGCCGAATTACGCAAACTCCTGATGCTTCATATCGAAAATAATGACTATAAATTTACAGAATATGATGATGCCATAAAGCAGATCATAATCGCGTTAAATAACTTGATTGCGCAACCGCCAAAAACTAGAACTATAGGTTTTCGAACAGATTAGACACCGCCATGAGATATACGTTCCTGCTAGATGATATTTTAGAACCGGCTCCATTCGATGAGAGTTTTATCGATATTTCGCTGAAAATATTGGCTTTTCATATTTCCCTACCCAAAAATACCATGTTTTTCAAGAAAATGGAAGGCAAAAACTACTCCTTGTTTTGACGAACATTCTGCAGCTGAATAAGTTCATCAATTTGTTTCAACAAAAAATCCTGAAATTCCGGATATAGTTCGTTGAAAAGGCTGGTCATCCGCTCCATTTTTTCTTCCGAAGTACTGTTGAACATCTGTCCTTCGCCTGTGAGCAGCCAGTGTTTGTTGACAGAGAAAGCGCTCGAAATAAGGTGGACAAGGCGGTCATTTACTTCTTTTTGCCCTGTCTCAATTTCTGATAAATAGCCATTTGAGACATATATTGCCTTGGCAAATTCCCGTTGAGATTTATTAAGTTGCTGGCGGATTTCCTTGATCCGTTCGTTAACTGTCATAATTTTATATATGATTTAGCATATAATAGTGATGCTCGCCTATCAAGCAAAATATTACAAAAAATGAGTGAATATTCTATATTTTTGTATTGACTTTAAGCTCATAATACAATATTATTAGCTCATATATGAGCTCTGTTGATAAAATGAAGCTTAAAAAACTACATTGTACTTTCCCAAAACTAACAGAAACTAACCAATTTTTTGTGTTGGGTTTGGCTGAAGGGCTAAAGCACGCACAAGTTACAAGCAAAGGAAAACAGACGGTAAAAAAGGAGTATTTTATGAAAAAGATTATTTCCGGAATAACAATACTTGTTATTGGTTTATTATTGGTTTTTACTGGATGCAACGAAGACCCAGGCGATTCTTCTTCTGGGATTGATGAGAAGCCTGGCATAATTGAGCAGCCTACCATAAACACAAGATCACCTAATGCGCCGTTAAGAGCAGTAGCAGTTCCACCGCCTATGACTGATCCTACAAAGGTAGAGGTTTTGGATTTCTGGACTGATGGTACCAATAATTACTATATGATTGATGGGGGAGTTATAAAGGATATTTATATAGGTACAATACAGGAAGTTCCTTTTGATGGTATAACACCGGTAACTTCTATTGCTACAGCAATAACGACAGAAGCTGTAACAACATCTATAAGAAACACAGCATTCAGTAGCTATAGATATGAAGAATTACATAAAGCAAAAGTTAGTACCTCAGTTGGTATTGGTCCATGGAAAGCAAGTGCCAGTTGGACAGGGCAATGGAAAAAAACCACCTATAATGAAAAGTCGACAGAAGAATTCACTGAAATAGCGACAACAGTTACCAATCAAGCAGCTACAGCTTTTACAGTTGGTGAACACGGTCAACCTGCAGGTTGGTATCGTATTGCACGGTATGCAAGAGAAGGAGACCTTTTCTTTTTAATTGTTACAAGCCGGGACAGACAAGAATTTATTAGCTGGGAAGCTGCAATTTGTATACGTGAAAATAGAGGTGATAATTCCTATTTCACAAATTTTGAATATTCGGCAAATAATGACTTTGATAATAACCCTGTAAACCAATTAACACTACCGGTTGATTTCTGGAAAGCTTTGCCCCCACCGGAAATTGATGATACCACTGGCAGGTTTAGCGCAGGAGAGTTTTATAGTTTGGCAATAGACGAAAACAACAATTTATGGGCTTGGGGACGCAATAATCGTGGACAACTCGGTGATAATTCAACAACACTAAGAAATAAACCTGTAAAAATAAGACATGATATTAAATTTTCTACTGTAAGCGCTGGAGCTCATCATAGCTTAGCAATAGATGTTGACGGCAACCTATGGGCTTGGGGTCGAAATACCCATGGACAAATTGGTGATGGTACAACAACACAGAGGAACAGCCCTGTGCAAGTAAGACAAGGAACAAAATTTATTGCAATTAGTGCAGGAGCTATATCTATCAGCGGATTTGAATATGTTCAAACCGGCCAAAGTACTATAGAATCGGCATCATTTAGTTTGGCAATAGACGAAAACAACAATTTATGGGCTTGGGGACGAAATAACTATGGACAGCTTGGTATCGGAAATACAACCGATTCTCGCCTTCCTTTGCAAGTAAAACCTGGTACTAAATTTAAAGCGATATATGCCGGGACTGGCTTTAGCTTAGCGATAGATATTGATGGCAATTTATGGACATGGGGACACAATCATAATGGACAGCTTGGTGATGGTACGACAACACAGAGGAATAGCCCTGTACCGATAAAACATGAAACGAAATTTACAAAAATAAGCGGAGGGGGTCACGTCGATGAAATAACAACAGGATCCGGTTTTGGCAGGATCATGACACCCACTCCTAGATCTCATAGTTTAGCAATAGATGTAGACGGTAACTTATGGGCTTGGGGGAATAATCTTTATGGTCAACTTGGTATCGGAAATACAACCCAGCAAACCAGACCTGTGCAAGTAAGTCCTGGTAGAAAATTTAAAGCGATAAGTACAGGAGCCTTTAGTAGTTTAGCTATAGACGAAAACAATACTTTATGGGTTTGGGGACGTAATAACGAGAGGCAACTTGGTACTGGGAATACAACCAATCGGAACATTCCTGTTCTTTCAAACAGGGGAGACTTAATATTTACAGGTATTAGTAGTAATGGGTTTCATGGTTTAGCAATGTGTATAAATGGTGGATTATGGGTTTGGGGACGAAATAATCATGGGCAACTAGGTCGAGGTGATACTACTCCATTGCCCACACCAACAAGGATTAATTTCTAAGTAAAGATTTTAAAAAAAATTACAGCGCCCGAGCCTAACGGTAAGGGCGCATTTTTTTGGTGCATATTAATGAATATAAAATCTGATTAAAGGGTGACCGTTACCTTTTTATGTGTCTTTGCCTAATAAAAAAGGGAGTTCATATTATTTCTAAAACTGTTCTAAGACAGTTGTTGACTTTCACCACGAATCATTTACCAATCTTCTTCTCTAAGCAAGCGGTAGTTTGCAGCTTTTATGTCATCAGCAAGGCTGGAATCATGGTTTTCGTAATAACTATTAAGTTTTTCCGTTATGGATTCTGTCGCATTTGCAGGAGTAAAAGAAAGAATAACAGCCCCTGTCGGAACTTCCCTGGGAACTTCAAGAGAAATACGACGGTTAGAAGGAATTTCAACAGTTTGTGTTATTGTCATACAATTAAGATAGCATAATAAGGTTAAATTTTCAATAGATGTTATTCATGTATGATATACTTCCCTTATGGCAAAATTACGAAAAATGCTGGGCGCTGCTGATTCGCCCTATATATTATCGCTCATGAAAGTGATTGATACGCAGAGCAAAATCACAATCGCAAGCTGGTGTATGGATTATGCCGAAGCACATATCCTGCCAATTTTTGAGAAACATTGCCCCGGAGATAACCGCCCCCGAAACGCCATTGACGCCGCACGGGACTGGTTCGCCGGAAAAAAGAAACTGCCGGAAGTCAAAAATATTATTCTTAATGAGTGTCACGCTGTTGCCCGTGAATTAAACGATAATCCTGCCGCGCAAGCTGCAGCAAGAGCTTGCGGACAAGCATCAGCTTGCTTTCACGCGCCGACTCATTCGCTGGGGCTGGCATTTTACGGCGCTGCTGCCATTGCGTATGACCGTGTCGGAATTAACGAAAAACCGGAAGTGTACGATAAAATTGCCGCCGAGGAATGCGCCAAAATGGAAGCTGCCCTTAGGGCGGTCGCTGTAGAGAACGAGCCAAACCCGGCAAAGATTAACTGGAACTGTTAAAATGGGATGCGATAATTGAAGTGCCGGCAGGAAGAGTTACATTCCAACTGCGATTTCATGATGTACTATATTACCAATAACTTGAGCCGGAGTCTGATTGGTTGCTTCTGCTTTTGTCAATATATAGCTTGCTGTAACTTTATCTAGAACCTCTAATAAGGCTCTCTGTCTGGCAAAAATGCCTGGACGTGCGAAGTTTACTTTTGGTGTTGTTTTAGTCCAGCGTTCATCTAGCGTATCATATTCTTCGTTTGTCATATCTGCCATAATAACCCCTGTGCCTCTATTTCTTTATAGAATTGCTTGCGGCATTCCATTGCGTGGAAAACCTTAATTTTTTGATCATCTATGTAATTATACATAACTTCCAATAAGTTCCCGGATTTATCAAATCCAACAGACAAATACTTTGTTTCATCACCTTCATCTTCTTCAATCATACCATCGGCAATGTGGTTTAATAAAACCCAACGTATGTTTTCTTCGGAAATGTTATGTTTAAACGCTGATGGACCAAATACTATTTCCAATGCCATTATTAATTATATCTTGATGAAATCAGAAAAACAAGTTAATTCCTCTATTTTTCTTGGGTGATGCAACGCAGGATAATTTACTATATAATCCAATACAAGGCGGTACATATGCTTTTATGGGAAAAAGACGAGATAAGCGAAGTAATTAAAAAGCTGGAAACAGATACGCAAAAAGGTTTAAAGCAGCAGGAGATTCAAGAGCGTCAGCAAAAATACGGGCTTAATGAATTTGAAGAAGCAAAAAAAGAAACGCTTGGACAAAAGATTCTTCACCATTTATCTGAGATACCTACTATTGTACTATTAATCGCTTCGGCAATAGCAACAGCTGCGGCAATTATGAATATGCAGACCGAGTATGGCGCAGATTTTACGGATTGGGCAAAGGTAGCTGTAATCCTTTCCATCGTAGTAATTAATATCTGCCTGGGGCTTCATCAGGAAAGTAAATCGGAAAAAGCCCTGGAAGCTCTAAAGAAAATGAATACTTTCAGAACAACAGTAATCCGTGATGGCATTAAACAGGTAGTAGAAGCTAATCAACTGGTGCCGGGAGATATTATCGAGCTGGCAGCAGGAGATGTAATTGCCGCTGATGCCCGCTTAATCGAAGCGAGCAGTTTGCAGGTTGAAGAAGCAGCACTTACGGGAGAAAGTCAGCCTGTAGATAAAGATCCTTTTGTACTTATTAAAGAAGAAGCGCCGCTTGGTGATCGCCTCAACATGGTGTATTCGGGCTGTCTTGTAACAGGCGGAAGAGCTACAGCAGTTATTGTGGCAACGGCAATGGAAACCGAAATGGGAAAAATTGCCGGAATGTTAAACACTGCAAAAAAACAAATGACTCCATTGCAATTACGTTTAAGGCAATTAGCAAAACGCATTTCTATAATTGCGCTTGTAAGCGGCGCTGTTATGTTTTTGTTTGGTATATTGATTTGGAATAACGCCGCAATTGATATGCTTCTTTTAGCAGTTGCCCTGGGCGTAGCTGCAGTTCCTGAGACACTGCCGATTATTGTGACCATGATTCTTTCGTATGGTGTCTTTAATATGGTAAAGAAAAAAACCATTATCCGTAAAATTCCTGCTGTTGAAACAGTCGGCAATACATCTGTTATCTGTTCCGATAAAACTGGAACTCTCACTCAGAACAAAATGGTGATCCAGCAATTATGGCACACAGAAAGGGAACCCGTTGCCGCTGCTGGCGAATTACATCAAGATGAACTTTATTTAATCGAACTGTTTGCATCCTGCAGTAATGCTGTCATAGAGATACACGGCGAAGAAGAACACGTGATTGGCGATCCCACAGAGATTGCCATCATCAGGCTGCTCCATGACAAGGGGCTGACACGGGTAGATGCAGAACGGCAGTACCCAAGAGTTTTTGAACTTCCTTTTGATTCAAACCGCAAACGAATGACCACGATTCACCATGTAGATGACGGATATCTTGTGGTAACCAAAGGCGCTTTTGACCGGCTTCCCGTTACCTGGACTGATGACCTAAAAAAGAAAGCCACTTTAGTACACGATTCGTTTGCCAATAAAGCGCTGCGGGTATTGTCCATCGGGTATAAAAAATACGATAAAATTCCGGTCGATTTATCTGCGGAAAATCTTGAAAAGGATTTGACCTTCCTGGGCATGGTAGGCATGATTGATCCGCCAAGACCGGAAAGCAAGGAGGCAGTAGCTCGCGCCAGGGAAGCCGGTATCAAAACAGTGATGATTACAGGCGATCATGTAGGAACTGCTGCGGCTATTGCAAAAGAAATCGGCATAATGGATGAAGGAGGGGTTGCCATTACCGGCGTTGAGTTAGCTGCAATGACTGATGAGCAGCTTCATGCCCGGGTGCGCAATATTTCCGTATATGCACGTGTCAGCCCGGAAGATAAAATTAGAATCGTACAGGCATGGCTGGCTCACGGAGAAGTTATCGCAATGACCGGAGACGGCGTAAATGACGCTCCGGCTCTTAAAGCCGCCGATGTTGGCGTTGCCATGGGCATCACCGGGACAGAAGTTTCCAAGAGCGCTGCTGACATGGTTATTACCGATGATAATTTTGCTACCATTATCGATGCCATCTCCGCAGGGCGTACATCATTTGATAATATCCGCAAAACAATACAATTTTTATTAGGTGTAAACTTTGCAGAAATATTTGTGCTTCTGTTTGGAATGCTGGTAATCGGAATATCGCCTATTACTGCCCTGCAAATTCTGCTTATCAATGTAGTAAGTGACGGCATCCCCGGTTTTTTCCTGGCTTTTGAAAAACCCGAGCCGGGTGTAATGAAACGCAAACCCATTAAAAAAGGTTCAAGCGTTTTTGCCAACAGAGTAGGTTTCTTTATTGCAGTCAGAGCGGTTTTATTTTCTATTCTTACAATGTCTGCCTTTTTTATCGGTTCCTATCTTCTTCCATATACAGCCGGTTTCGAAGTATGGAACGGCACATGGCAGGGCTTGAGAGCGGGCGATTTTGCTGTTGGAATCACAATGGCATTTTTAGTATTAAGCTGGGCATCCAGTATTGATACTTTCAATACGCGGACACAACTCTCGATTTTTAAAGCAGGTTTCCTGTCAAACAAAGGCGTCTTCTTTAGTGTTTTGGGAACAGTAATATTTGCCGCATTTGTGGGACTGTGGCCGCCGCTTGCAAAAATATTTGATGTCGTTCCCGTAAGCGGTTATCATTGGCTGATTATGATAACACTGGCTTCCCTGCAGTTGGCTGCTGTAGAAATAATTAAATTTGTGATGCGGCGCCGGGAGCAATTTTAGTTATGGGAACCTCTAAAAACTCTTTTTAGAGGTTCCCACAGATAACAAATAAACGTTTTTTGAGGCTTTTAGCCTCAAAAAATGATAAAGTAACATCAATCTCTAAAAACTTTTTAGTTTTTAGAGATTACCTTAATGTTTTAAATCTGCTGGCTGACTTTAAGTTTGACAGCTTCGGCGCTGAAAGGCTTTTGTATAAAACCCACAGCGCCCAAAGCCAGCCCTTCGCTCTCGTTTTCATCGCTTAGCCCTGTTATGAAAATGACAGGGATAGATTTTGTATTGTCTGATTTTTTTAGTTCGGCCAAAACTTCAAATCCGCTCATGCCAGGCATGACAACATCCAGCAATATTAGATTCGGCAAAGCACTATTCGCTATTTTCAAGGCAGACGACCCATCCTTAGCCGTATAAATCTTATAGTCTTGCTGTAATATATGGACTAATTCCATAAGATTCGATGGATCGTCATCCACGAGCAGCAGCTTGTTCTTTTCTTCTACACCCATCATTCCTCTACTTTTTTCTTCAATTCGGCAAGTGAATCAAGCGCAGGTTGAAAATCAAAATTTTCTATCTGATGAACCAGCTCCTCGCTTCCCGGTATCAACTGAAGGCGGCTAACTAACTGAAAGCAGTCTATGTTGCCATTCTCCAGCATAGGTTCCAATTCCTCCAGCAGCAGCTTCGCTTCCGCAGCGTCCAGCGGCTCATCTATCGGAGCAGGCGGAGCCTTTTCAGTAACAAGAGGCTCAAATTCTGCTATTACCGTATCCAATTCCTTTTCAAACACTGCCATATGCTCCGGGGTAGTCAGGTTTTCACCGTCTTTCAATTGGTTTTCTATATCTTCTGCTGCTTTTTGCAAAGGTTTTTTTCCCAGCTGCCCGGCATTACTTCTTAATGTATGCGCCAGTCTGTGCGCCGACTTTATGTCGCCGGCATCAATTGCGCTTGTTATTTCCGCATATTTACTCCGGTTGTTTGATACAAACTGATTTATCAGTTTTTGCCAAAGTTCTTTTTCTGCTTGTTCGGATTTGGCTTTATTTTCTGTTTTCCAGTTTACCGGCGTGAAGAACTTCATTAAACAATGCCACAATTCTTGCGATGTAAATGGTTTTCCAAGATAATCAACCATACCGTTCGTTTTATATAACTCACGGTCGTGTGACATGATGTTCGCTGTTAATGCAACTATTGGGATACCTGTGTTAAACTTCATGATTTCCGCTGCTGCTTCAAGACCGTCCATTACGGGCATATGCATATCCATAAAAATGAGATCAAATTTCTTCTTGCCTTTCTGTATACGATCACGCACTATATCTACGCCAACTTTACCGTTTTCGGCTAATACTGTTTTAAGCCCCACTCTTGCAAGATGTTCGCAGATAACCTGCTGATTCATGACATTATCTTCGCATAACAGAACTTCGCCATTAAAGGTTGGCTTATTGAGTTCGCCCTGTATAATTCTTGTTTCGGGCAGAGTATTGCCATCAGCATCAATCGCATCGAAAGTTATCTCGAAGCTGAACTTACTGCCAACTCCGGGCGTGCTTTCTATCAAAAGCTTACTGCCCATCATTTTTATCAGGTAATTTGTGATGGTAAGTCCAAGTCCTGTGCCGCCGTATTTGCGGGTTGTGCCGACTTCCGCTTGTGTAAACGGATCAAGTATTTTTTCGATTTGTTTGGGTGTCATTCCAATTCCGCTGTCTTTTACCTCAAAATACATCGTTATATTATTTTCATTTATAGCTTTTACAACAGCTTGAACTTTAATAATACCGGAACTGGTAAACTTTTCAGCGTTGGAAAGAAGATTTACAAGCACTTGACGCAGTCTTATTGGATCGCCCAAAGGTATTTTACCGACAGAGGGTTCTGCGTAAAAATGCAGAGTAAGTCCCTTGTCATTGGTTTTCGGCATAATCATTGTCCGGCAAGCGGTAAATATATCAGGCAAGCTAAATGGGATTTTTTCCAGTTCCAATTTGCCCGATTCGATTTTTGATATGTCTAATATATCGTTGATAATATTGAGAAGCCACTGTGAGTTTTCAAGAATATTTGTCAGATAGTTTTTTGTTTTCTCTGAAATATCATCGCCAAGCGCCAATTCGGAAAATCCAACAATACTGTTCATTGGTGTTCTTATTTCATGGCTCATGTTGGCAAGAAATGACGACTTGGTCTTGTTTGCTATTTCTGCTTCTTCGCGCGCTTTGCGGCGCTCAAAACCGGAAATAGTCAGCGCCATTAAATCCGCCAAAGAAGAAACAAAACTCTGTTCTTTTATCGCCCATTCGCGCTTGTCAGGAAAATGTTCACTATAATCCTGCTCTACACAAACAACACCGGCCAGTTTTCCGTTGACATGTATTGGCGCGTCAAGCAAAGCGCGCAAATGAGGACCGTAACCATTATTCTGGATGCCTAATGAAGAAGCGCGGACATCATTTGTGGGAATAATTCGTTCAGTTTTAAGAAGCCTTGAGTATTCTTCCCGGTTTGTCAGATCAAAGTCTTCTTGTATACTGTGTTTTCCGGTATAACTATCATAGCAGGTAATGTTACTGAGAACCTCAGAGATTTCTGTTATATTCCATATACTAACACGGCTGGTATTTAATGCCAAACATCCTTTTTGCACTATTATGTCGGCAGCATCTTTCAAAGCACCTTCGGATACTGCCGGTGACTTCGTAATGTCTGCCAGCGTA
>Ga0123356_10003778_pt1 | contig 15770 bp, 9 predicted proteins | sample TergutEmb28metaG_2_FD_92546 | JGI IMG/M metagenome (GOLD analysis project Ga0123356, IMG submission 92546) | Embiratermes neotenicus P3 segment gut microbial communities from Petit-Saut dam, French Guiana - Emb289 P3 | ecosystem: Host-associated > Arthropoda: Insects > Digestive system > Gut ... | reverse complement strand
CTCAGGCTTTTTTCCCGAGTGCGCAGTTGATTTACTGTACCTGCGACTTCCATCAGCAGGCTGCCGTCCTGAGCCAGGGTGAGCACGCGGGGCAGAGACATCAGTCCCGCCCAACCTGCGGACTTGTACTCTTCCAGGGGACGGCGCTCGGGAATCCAGCCCCAGATGATGCGATTGCCGGCCTTGTCCAATTGGGTCTTCGGAGCGTAATAGGTGCCGTAGTCCAAAATACCGGCCCGTTCGGTGCGAAAGGTCATTGTGTTCGGATCAAGCTTCCCTGCCCGCCAATACACCTTGCCGTGCGTGGAGTAGATCAGCACGTGCCGATCCTCCAATGGGAAGAATTCCGGGCACTCCCAAACATCCCACGGATCGAAGGGGTCAAATTTGCCGGGGCCATCCTGATCCCGCCCAACGAGGACATGCATGAATTCCCATTTACGCAGGTCCTTGGACCGGTACAGGAGCACTGTGCCACCCTGGCTTGCTTGGCCGGAGCCGAGTACCATGTACCACCATTCGCCTTGGCGCCATGGGGAAGGGTCGCGGAACCCATTCACAATCATTCCTTCCGGCGGCAGTGCAATCACCGGCGCTTGCGCCTTCGACCACGACGTCAGGTCGGGATCGTTTGCGACGGCCAAACACTGTGTTTCGCGAAAGCTGTTCGCATCGTCTTTGCTGGTGGCCTCATCGCGCGGGACTGCGCGAACGCCCGTGTAAAACATGAGGACTCGATTCTCTTCGACTATGGCGGTTCCCGAGAAGCAGCCTTCCGAATCGGGCGAATCAGGAGTCGGCGATAAAGCGATGGGCAAATGCGTCCAGTGAACCATGTCTTCGCTCACCGCATGCCCCCAATGCATTTCAGCCCAAAATGCCCCTTTGGGATTGGTTTGGTAGAACATGTGGTAGTTGCCGTTCCAATAGATGGGGCCATTTGGATCATTCATCCAGTTGGCCGGCGGCAGGAAATGGAACTGCGGGCGCCGCGGATCACTGGCCAGTTTGGAAACCGATGCAGAGCCCGAAAAGGAGGCTTCTTGGGCACTCGCCTTGAGAGTGGATGCAACAGCCGCTCCGGCTAGCGCGCCGAGAAAATCACGACGGTCAATTCTCATCACGTTCACGTCCTTGCATAATGGCCTCGCGCCTTCGATCGTTCCCTCGATCGCCACTTTACTCCCCTCGCGGATGAGCGGAGCGGCGAGCGGGCAATTGCTTGCTCATTCGTCACTCAACGGGAAAATGCGTGATTTATGCCACCAGATTTGCTTCAACTCTCCCTCCAGTCATCGATTATCGAGAGCGTCTACATTGCTGAGGAAGTCTTTCATTCACTCGAAAGCAAGCCGATATCGTGGATGTGTTTGAGCACAATCCGGGTCACGCTAGCGTGTGGAAATAGATGCTGCAGCTCGTCTTGTTTCACCCGCTCTTTCGTCTTTTCAGGAGCCACGCGCTCCGGATCGTCTTCATCGTTTACGTCGCTGATGCTGGATGCATGCAGGGTCTCGATTTCCGCAAACGGTGCGGCTGAGAACCCCGTAATTCTTATAGCCGACGGAATGTCCGTGTCCAGGCTACGGTTGATGCAGAACAACGTCAGCGTATCGCCACTGTCGTTCAGCGCGGCTACCACGTCAAGATAAGGCACGTCGGAAATCTCAGGAATCCGCCGCACGCCATTCTTCACGGAGTAGCTGCCGGACTGCGTCGCAACGTTCACTGGACGCAAAGCGTGCGCCGTCGAATACATTTTGAAAATGTAATATCCCGGAGCAGCATAAACCTGGCTGCGCGCCTTCCATATTCCGGCAAATTCCATAATGCCGGTCATGTTCGAGATGGGCACAATCGCACTGTTGCGCATCAACATGTTGAAGAAGCCCGCAGTGTTGATGGCTCCACCCATGTTTTGGAAGCTGGGCGTGCCCGGGTTGTGTCCAATAAACAGCCACTCGGTGAAGGCGATGTGAGCGTTGTTGGCGAAGGCCGGCACCGAGTTGATCTGCTGCTGCATCTCTTTCAGTTTTTCCTCAAGGCCATTTGGGAGGGCAAAAGCTGCCTGGGTGATGAAGTCGTTGCTTGCGTGCGGCAGACGCACATCGGTATTGGTGACGACAAAGTGCGTCGAAAGATAGTTGAACGTGTTTTTAGGATTACTCAACTGTATTGCGTTCCATTTGGAATAGTTGTCCGGGTCGGCACCGGTGGCGATCAGTACCGCATGTGGATCCACTGAGCGCACGGCTTTACTGAAGTCCAGCGTGCGCGCCGCGAGCTGCTCCAGCGTGGGCCAGCCCGTGTTCCAGTTGCCCCATAGCTCGTTGCCGAGTTCCCACTTCAATCCGCCGTGTTTGTGCCAGTTGTCGTCGATATAGCGTACCCAGGCGGCAGCTTCCTCCGGCGTGCCGCTACCTAGGTTCAGCGCAACCTGAGGCTCTGCCCCGATCAAGTCGCAGAAGTGAAGAAATTCGTCGGTCCCGAAGGTATTGTATTCAGGAATGCCCCAGGCCAAATTCAGCATGCTGACACGTTGATCGCGTGGGCCTACTCCATCGCGCCAGTGATATCCGGAGGTAAAGTTGCCGCCGAAGCGGACCAGCGGTGTCTCCAGGGCCTTTGCCATTTCCACTGCGTCGGGATCGAGTCCATCGAGCGCATCGGAGGGCATGAGAGAGCTTTCATCGACCTCTACTCGCTCGTCGTTTTCAACCTCGATAACGAAGTCTGCCGGGTCGAGGCGGTGCAGTTTTCCTTCAGGCAAGCGAAGGTCGAAGCTGTACTTGGTCCAGGAGGCACAAGCCGCGTCGATGTGGGCGGATGCGAGTACCTCATTTCCATTCCTTGGGTGAATCGAAATTGTCAATCCAGATGGGCCGCTCAAATGGCGCCCATACAGACTGCCCTTGTATTCCAGTGTGCGATGCACCGGGAGATAGACCTTCTGCCGGATGCCGGTTGGCTGGCCGGGAACACCCATGATTACCAATGAGCCCGATGAATTGGCAGCGTCTAGGTAATGAGGTTCGTAGCGGTTTCCCTGGTTCGGATCGAGAGGCTCCCACGGGAGCGGCAGTCCCAACTCGGAGGCCCGCGCGAGCGCTGGTTCCTCGCGGAGCAGACGGCTGACATTGCTAGCGCTCCACATTCCGGCTTCGAAGCTGGGATTCTGCAGAATCTCTGCCCACAAGCCGTTATAAGTAGAGTTGCCGATCGGCTCAAGAAAGCTGCCGAAGATGGTCCTCGGTACTGTGCTGCCAGCTGGCCGGGACGTGTCTACCGCAACGGATGCCATCGATGGAATGGGTTGATTCACTGTAAGCTGTGCATCAACATCTCTGGAAGCGCCTACCGCAGTAAAGAACGCAATCACTATCGGTATAGCTATTCGCATCATTGAATTTCTTCGGGCCCCTAGTTCCTAGTAGAACTAGTGTTCTCTCAAAGCCTGTTGAGTCCCAAACATCCCAAACAATATACCTGCACCGTTTCTCCAAAAGCTCTCTCACGCAATCGGGCTAACCGATCTCATATTCCTCTCATGGGTATGGATTCGATGCGCTGGCGCTGGCGGATGGCAGTCGCAAACCGGGGTCTGCTCCGGCCGCCATGGTTTGCAGCAAAGAGCGTTGCTTCATGGTTTCCGTTTCTCAAATATCGTGCTCGGGAGATAGGACTGACCTTTGTTGGCTACGGTGCGAGATGTCAGTTGCCGAATAAGGTCTCCTTCGTAGGCGCGGTACAGCCTGCCATCGGGGTAGAAGATGTCGTGGAACCACACGGAAGGAGCCGTTATAACGTACGGCCGCAGCCATGAATCCCAGGGAAGAAAGGTCTGGGTCTTTCCGGCCACCAGTCCCCAATTGATGGCTCCGACGTTATACTTCTTCGCGATCGGGAGGATAGTTTCAATCAGACTTCCCGCACCGCGTGCCATGTACTCTGTACAGATAATCGGACGATGGAACTGCTGCAGGTCTTTGATCCGCATCTCGAATTCCTCAGGCCATCCGTAGTTGTGAAATGTGATGATATCCGACTGCTCGATCTGAATGCGGGCAATCGGAGTCATTCGGTCAATGCTCGACCAATCACCGTTCCACACCCCACTCGTCAATGGTTGGGAGGGATGCGCCACTCTAGCCCACGCAAAAACTTGAGGAAGGAGCCTCTCGGCGAGTACAGCTTTATTCTTTGTATCTACGGAACCGTACGAGTTCACGTTCGAATTGTCAGGCTCATTCCAAATATCCCAGGCCAAAATACGCGAGTCATTCGCAAACGAACCGATAAGCCCGCGTACATATCCGCGTAGACGTGGCAGTTCCTTGGGATCTGAGAGAGCCTTTTCACCTGGACTTTGCACCCACCCCGAGTTATGGACTCCGGGAGTCGGTCTGTGTTGGGGACCCAATTGCGGGAAGGGATCCCAGCAGGAATCGAAGATGACAAAAATAGGTTTGATCCCGTGCCGAGCTGCGATGACGAGAAACTGATCAATGCGCTGCTTGTATCCATCTGGGTCCTGCTGCCAAAGGAGATCGTGCATGAACACCCGCATCGTATTCATGCCTATCGATTGCGCCAAGCCTAGCTCCCGGTCGATTTCTGCCGCGTTGAAACTGGCGGCCTGCCACATCTCCAACTGATTTATGGCGTCTGAGGGAATGTAGTTCGCTCCAACGAGCCAGGGCTGTTCTGAGTACCAGAGCTGTGCACGACTTTCTGTCCATCGCGTGTCTTGTGCCGGCGCCGAAATCGCAAAACAATATTCAAGGAAAAGTAGACAAAGAAATACGTGAGTAAAGCCGCTTGTGATGATACCTCTCCCTACCAGCCAACGAGGGGACATAAATCACTCCTGAATCATGATTAAGAATCTGGATGCCGTCTATGGCACACCGCTTAGGCTTTGTGTTGCCCGTAATTTCCTTCTTTGCGTTCTCCGCATCAGTGGAGAGCGCAAAGCCACTGCGACTACACAGACTTCATTTTTCTTCGGGCAGAGTCCCGATCCGAATCGCGAGACGTCGCCCGCCCTGCGGGCGCAATTGTCCGGTCATCAACGCGAGATGATCCGAATCGATCTGGTAGATCGACGAAAAGAATGCCTCGTCAGGGCCGCCGGGGAACGCATCGTCAACTGATTTCCAGGTCACCCCGAAATCATTGCTCATGCCGATGCGATGGTTGTTGGAGGTAAGCACGAGACGGCCATCGGAGAGACCAACTAAGTATGGAGCCCCTTGCTCGATCGGAACTGGGTTACCCGAACCTGGTTCCCAGTGGATGCCGTCGTCTGAGACCTTGCTGTAGATGGGGAAGTTCTTCGGGCCGCCAACTTCATAGACGACAATGTATTTGCCATTCTTCATCCTGGTCCACACCGGCATTCCGGGACGATCTGCAGCATCGCCCGAAGCGACCCAGATCTCCTTCCCCCATGTCCTTCCACCATCCGTGGACAGCTTCTCCGCTACCGTTTGGCTGTAGGAAGGGGTTTCGGTCACATGCTTCTCGGTGGAATACATCACGGCAAGCAAGGTAGGGCTAAGTCGATAGAAGTGCGGTTCATATACGCCCTTGTCCGGATTTCCCAATGCGCCCGGAGCACCCTCATTGCAGTCGATATCGCTGATCCTGGTCCAGGTTTGGCCGGAATCGCTGCTCCTGTAAACGGGAAGACGATAGGACTCCTGCCATCGCACCGAGCGCGTCGCAAGCAGAACGTCTCCGTTGGGCAACTCGATCATTTCGCCATTGTCCATGTCCCTGCCCGGATCGGAGATGGTCGACATCTTCTTCCACGTCCGGCAATGATCTTTGCTTCGCATGATGACAAGAACTGTTCCGCCCTTGGGATTCGACCTGTATCCAGTGTCTCCTTGACGATATGTTGTGAAGACAAGCAGCCAGGAGCCGCCCTTGAGTTCGACTGCACGCGGATAGTCATCGCCGAAGGTGCCGGGACGCAGTTTGCGCGCATCGGGTCCGGCATCTTTATAGTTCGGTGGATTGTCTGCCACCACAGTCGGTCCCCAGAAATTAGCCTTGCGGTCCTGCGCGTGCGTCGTGATGGGGAGACCCGACAGTGCAGCGAAAGCAAGGAAGGTATTAACACGAATGAAACGAGGCCTTTTATTTAAAAACTTGCGCATGAAGTGGGATCCTTGTGTCCTTAATAGATCGATGTGGATGGCCTGGACTGCTGCTGCGGAATGGTATGGCTGGCGTGCGAACGCCAGCCATACCACTTAAATCCGGCGTGACAAATCCCCCCTGAAGGGCACAGAGCCCTGTATGAAGCGAGTTTTATTTACTTTGTGCACCTTTGAGGAAATCCTAACGTTTCATTAGGATTTCCTCAGCATGCGATATCCCCCACGAAGTATAAAAATTGCCTGTGAACATGAGGTCTGACGCGCTTCGGCGGGGCATTATTCTTTCACGAATTCATACGAGTGCTGCAGCTTCGGAATTTTATGGCCCGCCATCTGCATTACCCACGACGGAACAATCACTACCGGCTTTCCCAGATGATTGGCCTCGGTCTATCCCACATTGCTGGGCACCGACTGCTGCAACGTTTCATTCATCAGCCCGAACCTTGTTCACCGCTCATTTTGACCTCGATAGCACAGTCGTGACCGTCTTTGGCCATCAAGATGGCGCCGAGGTCGGCTAAAACCCTCGTTATCGAGGCAAGCGATCTTACGATCCGCTTCTCTGTATGGAAGCCAATTCCTCCTTTCTGTGGGACGGCGAGCTTCGTCCGGGCAACGCTGGAAGCTGGTCCGGCTGCGTTGAACTTCTGCACGTCTCTTTCGCCAACGTGCCTCCAGAAATTCGGGAAGTGCACGTTCGGGCCGGTGCCGGTTTCGGCTTCGATCCCATTTTCGATGGCCTTGAAGGATTGGGTGCGGAATATGCGGTCGTGGCTCGTTTGACGCCAAGGTTCCGTTCTCTCCTTCCTGGACTAGGCTACGAACCTGTCAACCGTGTGTGAAAGATGGCCGGACCGCGAGCATCGATCTCATGGGTGGAGCAAGACTCGCCGTTTCGTGGTCGTAGCGACGATTTCTGGAGCCCCGGGAAACACAATCCAGTGTCTTTTCGCTGGGGCGCAGGCGCTATGTCTATCGCGCCTGGGTTACGAATCTCTCGCTCACTCCTTCCGGTATTTGGCATTTCTACGATGGTCGTGCCACCTTGGAACGAAGTATTCGAGAGTTGCGTGAGGACTTTGCTTTGCGCAAGGTACCGACCCGTGCTTTTAGCCGCCAAGGCTCTGTATTTGGAAATCATTCGCTTGGCCTACAATTTGGTCATAGCTTTACAAAGAATGTGTGTACCCGACGAGTGGCAATCGTTAACGTTGAGCAAAGTGCGCCACCGATTCTTCTGGTTACCCGGGGAACTCAGCCGACCAGGTAACCGGCCTATCCTGTGGTTAGGAAATTCGGATTCCATTCGAAGCTAGACTGAGAAAATCCTGCAACGTGCTCATCAGGTAAAACCGTTGGAAAACTAAATTGGCGCCCTAGGCTAAATGGTCGACTACTACAGAAAATTGTTAGCGAAATTTTTGATTTCCGGGCAAAATTAGCAAAGCAACAACAGATTCACGCCGGATTTAAGTATCATTCTGCTTATCTCAGAAGCTGACTCGGAACTGCACGTTTACGTTTCGCGGTGGAGCGTCCGCCGACGGCGTCTGTCCTTTGATAATTGTTCCGAAGAGGTTAGGCGGATCGTTTGGGTTCACATCGAACCGCCCGGTCAGGATGTTGAAATGGTTCAGGACATTGGTCGCTTGGAGCCGCACAATCCCCTGCACGTTTTCATGGATCCTGAATCTCTTCTGAATGGCTGCATTGGAGATGATGGTGGGCTTCATCCGAATTGAGCTGGACGTGAACGGTTGCGCCGATTCAAATGCCAGGGCCGAGACTAACAGCCAGTCGTAGTTCGCGGGGTCTGTTCCGCACTGCTGCGCCGTCGGTCCGCTGGGACCACCCGGAATTGCAGGAGATCCACCTGGCACATACGAGAGAACGCAGCCGCCCCAAGCCCGTACCTGTTGTTTGCTCCAATCAGGATGGCTAATGAACTTGTTATGCGGAAGAGGAATTGCGTTGAACGGCAGGGTAGCAGGTTCGCCACTCTGAACCGTGAAATCGCCCGCGACCTCCCAGCCTCCGACGAGCAGATCGAGAGCACGGTTGGAAACATCGACCAGTTTTCCCCGGCCGATCGGCAGTTCATAGAGTCCGAACGTCTTGAACACATGGGGAAGCCCAAGATAATACGGGCTCCGCTGCGGGATGTTCAATGCCTGGTTCATCCATCCAAACTGCTCGATCTGTTTCGACCAAACGTAACTGGCACCGAAAGAAATGCCATGGGTTACGCGCTGGGTGTAGGCAAGTTGCAGACCGTTGTACCAGTTTTTGGCGTTGTTCAAGCCATGCACCGCGACCTGTTGAAACTGCGGGTGGGGACGGTTGAGATCGTACGCGTCAAATGTCGGCGCTGAATAGTAGCTCGTTCCCTGGAAGGCAGCGACTCCCTGAAACGGATTTGGCTGCTGCTGCTGGCAGAGATTGAAATTTCCCTGACCGTAGATCTCATCGCACTGCTGCAGGAAGTTCCAGGACGGGAGATTAAGGTCTGATGTGGCATTTGGATATCCTGCGGGAAGATTCTGCCCACCGGTCGCTCCATCGAAGCCATACATGCGATTACCAACGTAAGAGGCGTCAAATACTCCGTTGTTCAGCACGCGGTACTGAAAACCAAGGGAGAATTCATGGGCCGAAGGTATTTTGTAATTTCGATTGAACACAGTCAGACTCTGGCCGATTCCAGTGAGAGTACCGAGTGACGAGCCGGTCGGCTGCGTCAGACCATTTGGATATGGATTGCTCAGAACGTTCGGAATTGGTGTGCGTCCTCCGTCATTCGACGTGACCAGAGGAGACACAGAGGAAAACCCAAGTTGCTGAATGAAGGAATTGTCCTGGAAGTTGGTGTAGAAGAGGCCGTATCCGCCTCGAATGACTAACCGATCCCTTGCTTGCCACGCAAATCCGACCCGGGGCTGAATGTTGTGATAGACAGTTGGGAACGGAGCCCTGGGATTCCCGTTCACGTTAGCAAAAAGCAGGCCACCACTAAGATTTGACGCTTGAGGAAGCAGAGAATACGCGCTTGGTGGAATCTGGGACTGAACGGCATTTGGAACGTTCGGGTCGAAGCCGATAACCAAAGCGTTGTTTTTCTCCACCGGAGCTGTCAGAACGTCATAACGGAATCCAAGATTGACCGTGAGTTTGTTGTTGACCTTCCAGTCGTCCTGGACCCACGGAGCGATGTACCAACTGGACATGAAGAACGGCGCGTTGATGAAGGCCGCGCCGTTGGACGGAGTGCCGAGGAGAAACGTTGCGAAGCCGTCTCCGCTGGTGGCCTGGGAAGACGGGTCGTTGAAATTAGAATCGGTGAAGTCGCTGTTGCTGTTGAAGCTGAATGATCCGGGATTGATAAATGTGAAATGAGTGAGGCGTAGGTCCCCTCCGACTCGGACATTATGACGTTTGTATGCCTTTGTGACATCTCCCTCGAGCGAGTAAGTTCCGGTCTCCTCCGTGTTCGCGAACCAGCCGATAGAATTGTAATTCTGGAAGTTGTAGTCCCCGAAGAACTGCGGTGTCTGCAGGCCATTCGCGAAGCTTGACGGATAACCCAATGAGGTAAGATCGGTCCCTTGATTAGCGGGACTCGTCCAGGGGACAAGGAAGAGCGTATATCCGTATCTGACATTGAGGACCGTGGTGGGATTGATCGTATCGATGAAATCGACCAGATACCCCTTCGCTTCACGCGAAAAGTGGCCGCCGTTCTCACCTGGGCCGACAATACCGCCGGCATTACTGACTTCCGTAAAGTTGTTGTAGTAGGGTCGCACATAGAACTTGATCTTTTCTCCGACATTGAAATCAAACCGCCCGAGGAAGTTTCGGAAGTGCCAATTAAAGTAGTTGTTCGGAAGGTTGAGGTTTGCCGTACCAGGACGTTGACCTGCAGGCGTGCTGTTCACATTGGGAAAAACCTTTGCGATGGCCAGCGCCACCGGATTGAGTCGGCTGCTCGGGATGATGTTGCCTGGGAAAGGATCACGTACCCAGTCGCCGTTGGGCGCGACATGCCCGGTCGATGGATCGTCAATTTGCACACCAAAGGGCAGCAGTTCTGAAAAATCGCCGGTGCGCATCTTGGCTGTCGGATAGGACAAGAGCACTCCGCGCGGAAGCAGCTCGCTGAAGTGATCGAAGGCGAAGAAGAAGAACGGTTGGTACTTCTGTGAAGGCGGGATGAGATGGGGTATCCGGATGGGACCTCCTACCTGAAATCCCACTTGCGTCTGTTCGTTGAATGGCGTGCCATTCGCATTGGTTTGGTTGATCGCGTTCTGGTAATTGTTCTGGTACGTGTTCGCGTTCCAACCGGTCCTGCGCAGGGAACTCCAGCCCATGCCGTGATACTCGGTTCCACCGGAAAGAGTGGTCAGGTTGACGACACCTCCGCTGGTGTGCCCGTATTGAGCGTCGTAGTTGTTGGCGCTGACCGTAACCTCCTTCACGGAGAAGTTCGGAGGAGTATAGGCATAAGAGTTGTTTCCAAGTTCCGCGTCGTTGGGACTTCCGTCGATCTGGAACTCGTTGAGATACATGAGGCCGCCGTTGATCAGGTACTGCGAGGTAACAGTCCACGGATCGGTGTAGATTCCAAGCGGTCGCAGATAAACGCCGGGGAGATTGGCGCCCAATGTGACGGGATTGCTGTTCAGAACAGGAAGATCCTGAACTTGTTGGGTGTCGATGTTCCAGGCCCGGGCAGCACTTTCGGTTTCCAGCAGTGCACCCTCCGCTGTTACGGTCACCTCGGATGTCGCTTCGCCCGGCTTCAAGACCACCGTGACACTGGTTGAGGCATATGCCTCAAGTGCGATTCCGGTGACCTGGGAGGGGCTCAGACTGGAGGCCGAAGCCTTCACGCTGTAAGTATCAGGCTCAAGAAGTTGGAACGTGTAGTTGCCAATCGCGTCGGTCTTGGCCGATGTGATGCTTTGCGTAGTGCCTCGCTGGAGTTCCAAAGTTGCGCCAGGTACAACCGCCCCCGAGTTGTCCTGTACCGTCACAGTCAGCTTCGCTCGGTACTCCTGGGCACGCGAGGCAATGGGTGCAAACAAGAAAATCGCGCATAGGGCAATGGCCACGCGGGCGAAGATTCTGAATTTGCGACCATGGTCTTCGAAGAAGCTGAATTGCATGTTTCGCCTCCCAAAACGTTGCTCCGGGCAGAATCGCCGGGCCTCAAGCCTCATGTAAGCGCTTCCATGCAGAGGCCCAAGAAAAAGGACTCCCACGAGAAGTCCATTATTTGGAGCCAATGTAAGCGTTTCCATTAAGTCGACGGAGACTGTACACTATCGACCGATGATCTTGTCAAGGTTTTTTTTTAAAGACACCAATTCGGCGACGGCGAGCCGTTCTGTCCGTTATTTCCTTCAGGCGCCCACGGGCAAGTATGCGTTTTTTTAGAAAGATAACCAACCCGGTTGTGCTCTTCTCGCTGACAGGGGCATTCGCCGTTCTGGGCGGGTGTCGCCGCCACTCTGACGTGATTAACGTCATCCCCCGCACCACATCCACTATGTTCTGGGAGGCAGAGCACGCGGGCGCCGAATTCGCTGCCCGAAAGGCGGGCGTTCGAATACGCTGGAATGCACCTACTCGGGAAGACGACGTTCAGCTCCAGATTGGAATCGTGGATCGCGCCATCGCCCAGCGTTGCCGCGGACTCATCCTGGCTCCCGATGAACCGCGAGCATTGATGGTTCCGGTAGAACGTGCTCTTGCAGCAGGTGTCCCCACGGTTGTGGTCGGAGCGGCGCTTCCCCTGCAGACCAAAGAGAACCTTTATTACATTGTGAACGACAATGAAGAGATCGGGCGCATGGCGGCGCTGAGGATCGGCGAAACGCTCAATGGACGAGGGGAAGTCGCCGTGGTCGGCATCGATCCACAGTCGCTGAGCTCACTCACTGTTCTTCGAACTTTTGCATCAACGATAGGAGAGCGTTTTCCCTCGATCACGATTGTCGAGCGCCGTACGGGAGCTAACAACGATCTGGATTCGGAATTGATCCTGAACCAGGTACTGCTATCCCATCCCAATGTTAATGCCATCTTTTCGCTCGACTCGTTGGGGACAGTTGGCGCTTATCTGGCTCTGAAGAGTCGATCTCTCACCGGCCGCGTAAAGGTCATCGGGGTTCAGCAGAGCGCTGAACTAGCGAATGCAGTCCGCCTCCATCAGATCGACGCTCTCATTGCTGAGGACACCTATCAGATGGGTTACCGAGCGGTCGAATTACTGACGAAATCAACGAGCCAGTCCCCACACATAATCACGCTCTCTCCAATTTTGATTACCGCTGCGAACGTAGATGCTCCCGAAACCAAGCCATTCATCACCAACGACTGGAGGCCTGAGATTCATTGATGCGAATGCGAAGGCGAATCTGGACCAAATTCGTAATGCCGTTCGCCTGCGTTGCCCTGATCGGGGTCACCCTAGCTGTGGTTTACTACCGCAGCCCCAACCGTGGGCTTCCCTTTCACGATCGTTTTGCGAGCGATCATTTGGCCGACTGGGAAGAATTTGGAGGAACCTGGAGCACTGTGCAGGACTCGCTTCGGAACGATTCCGACGAACGCGGGGCCAAACTCATTACGGGCTCTCCGTTCTGGAAGGATTACAAGGCCGAAGCCGATCTGCAGTTGTTGGGCCGCGGCGACACGGGCATTATGATCCGCGCCAGCGATGTTGAGGAAGGTGTCGACTCCTACAACGGCTATTATGCGGGACTGAGAATTGACGACCAATCGCTTGTTCTAGGGCGCGCTGAATATGGATGGTTTGAGTTTCCTCCCGTTCGCATGCCTGGAGGCGTAGTCCCCGGTCGGTGGTATCACCTCACATTAAGTGCCGTTGGCTGCACGATTCAGGCTTCCGCGACGGCTTTGGATACCGGCAATACTACGTGGACATCCGCATATGATCCGGGTTGCCCGAGGTCAGGCAGAATTGGTCTCCGCGAAGTCGGATCTGGTGGCATCTGGCGCAATGTGAAGGTGCAAAGCTTGAAAAATGCGGATTTTCTGGGTTCCGGGGAACAACAACCCACACCCACCTCCCTCTACCCGACCAGCCAGGGTCCCTACCCGCGCACATATGGGCTTCAGCGCGATACGGAATTGCTGAACAACTCTGTCACGTCGGCTACCGATGTGATGTCGATCGAAAGCCTGCGCCTTCTCGCTGTTTCGCAACCGGTTCACGCCGTAGTGCGGGGAACAGTCACGCTTACCGGTCCCCATGTTTACATCCAGGACGCCACGGGCGGCGCAAAAGTGCAGTTCGCCCAGGCTTCCACCCTCAAACTAGGCGACGAAGTTGAAATCACCGGCGATGTGCATCTTGAAGATTTGAGTCTACGAATCGAGAACGCAACCGAACGTAGCATCGCTGGAGTGGTGCCAGTCCCTGCACTTTCCATCACACCACTTCAGGCTGCAATGGGACGTTATGATGCGATGTTTGTCGAACTGGAAGGTCGGGTGGATTCCAAATCTCAGAACAACGATCCAATCGTACGGCTCGATCTCAGCGGTGGGCAGCAGGCTTTCTATGCTCTCTCCAACTCCCGTGAAACGGCAAGCCGCTTCGAGCACCTCAAAGAGGGTAGCGTTTTGCGTATGCGCGGAATCTGCCTGGTGGACGCAGCTCACACCCAAAACGAGCTCCCGTTCGCACTCATTATCCGATCGCCTGACGACGTGGCCGTACTAGCTGGCCCTCCGTGGTGGACGGGAGAACACCTGGCGCTGATGGCGCTCGGGATGTTGACACTCGGCTTTCTGATTCACCTGCTGTACAGCCATGCCGCCCAGCGCCGCCATGCGGCCGTGCTGCAGGAAAGGGAGCGTCTCGCGCACGAGATGCACGACACCTTTGCGCAAAGCTTTGCCGGATTGGACTTCAAGCTTCGCGCGATTCGGAATCGCGCGTCCCGCGAGGCAGAACAGGTGGATACGCTGCGACTCCGTGAGGAGTTGCGAGAGGCCTCCGAGCTCGTTCGCCACAGCCACGACGAGGCGCGCCGCAGTTTGACATCCCTCCGTCCAGAGGTGCTGGAAAAGCGTGGCCTCTTCGATGCCTTGAGCCAGGTCGGGAACCGGATGACGGCGGGCGGTTCAATGAATCTTACGACCGAAATCATCGGCCAAACTCGTCACTTGCCGGTCCGGATCGCGGACGCCTTTTTCAGGATCGGGCAGGAAGCCATCTCCAATGCAGTCCAACACAGTCACGCCAAACATCTCCATTTGAAGATCAGTTACGAATCGTCAGAACTCGCGATGGTGATCGAAGATAATGGGCAAGGCTTTTGCACTGGCCAACAGACGGAAGGGTTCGGATTGACCGGTATGCGGCGCAGAGCGGAGAATATCAACGCCAAGCTCGAAATTGAAAGTGGAAGAGGCGGGTCCAGAATAGCCGTGGTAGCGCCTATCAAGTCAGAACCGTTCTGGCTGATTTTCCAGTCGTATATTCGTGGTCACAGGCAACATTGAATAACCATTATGGCAAAAGCTAAACAGATCCGTCTCCTGCTTACTGATGATCATCCCGTCGTTCGAACCGGCCTCGTGAGCATGTTGAGCTGCTACCCTGAGCTGGAAGTTGTCGGGGGCGTTCCCACTGGTGCAGCTGCCCTGGCCATGCTCAGGAATTCGCGAGTCGACGTTCTGTTGCTAGACCTTCGAATGCCGGAGATGAGCGGCCTGGAGACATTGCTAGCAATCAAGCAACTTGAGAACGCACCCAAGGTCATCGTCTTGACCAGTTTTGAAACGGACGAGGATATTTATCAGACCATAATCGCGGGAGCAGACGGGTATCTCCTCAAAGCCAGCTCCGACGAAGAGATGCTAAACGCCATCCAAACCGTCATCTCAGGGAAGCGCTATTTTCCTCCTTACATCGCGTCCCGCTTCGCGGAATTGACCCCGCGAACGCGACTGTCTCAGTCGGACGCCGAGCTTCTTGACCTCTTAGCGGGCGGGTTGAGCGACGACGAAATTGCCGCCCGCCTGCGCATCAAGAAGAGGAACTTGTGGGATCAGTTCGACAGAATCCTCGAGCATCTCGTTGAAGAACACCCGTTTGAAAATTCCAACACCTCAATGGCTTCAAAGATAACCATCGAAGAGGTCGCCCGGAAAGCTGGAGTCTCCATCTCAACAGTGTCCCGCGTCCTTCACAACAAAGGGAACCACCGTAGTGAGACCCGCTCCGCAGTGATGCGAGTCGTCAGGGAGTACGGATTCGAATTGAACAGGACTGCGGCTTCCCTTGCAATGCGCCGCACACGAATCTCTAACGAGAATAGCTAGCGCGTATCAGATCTGGCTTTTCCAAGTCCGCAGTACGACGATTTCCCATGACTCTACACCCGGCCTACTCTAGTCTAGTTGCCCAGATCTTCATAGTCAACGATGGTGATATCACGGTGTCCAAGCTTTTTAGAAATGTCCCCATCGTTAACTTATTAGAAATGTCCCCTTTTGTGGTTTGAGGTTGTCGTTGGAATGCGCACTGAAGCGGAGCCCTGCTTTTTAGGGCGAAGCGTAAGT
>Ga0123356_10003777_pt1 | contig 15771 bp, 5 predicted proteins | sample TergutEmb28metaG_2_FD_92546 | JGI IMG/M metagenome (GOLD analysis project Ga0123356, IMG submission 92546) | Embiratermes neotenicus P3 segment gut microbial communities from Petit-Saut dam, French Guiana - Emb289 P3 | ecosystem: Host-associated > Arthropoda: Insects > Digestive system > Gut ... | reverse complement strand
GAGTCCGACGAAGCCTCAAATAATGATATCTTTGTAACATTTCTGAAAATGCTCCGCGACAAATATCTCTTTAGAAATGCCGGAGAAGATTATACCTTCCACAGCGTAATACTTGCCGGAGTTTACGATGTCAGAAATTTGAAGCAAAAGATGATATTGGCAGGAAATTACACGCCAAGCGCCGGTGAAAGTGCAATGAATTCGCCTTGGAATATTGCCGTAGATTTCAAAGTTGATATGTCGTTCTCGCCAAAAGAGATTGAAACCATGCTCGTTGAGTACGAAAACGACCATCATACAGGTATGAATATAAGCGAAATTGCCAAAGAAATACGCTTATATACAAACGGTTATCCATATTTGGTCTCGAAAATATGTCTGTTGATAGAAGATGATTTAGACAAAAACTGGACTGTTGAAGGCGTTCGTGAAGCTGTAAAGCTAATGTTGGAGGAAAACAGCACCCTGTTCGACGACTTGTTTAAGAAAATAGAAGAAAATCAGGAATTAAGCGGCTTGTTGTTCGATTTAACCATTGGCAAAATCAAGCGCGAATACAGTATAGATGACCCCATAGTAAAATTCGGAACTATGTTCGGATTCATAACAAAGGGAGCGGAAGGATTGCAAGTTCACAACAAGATTTTTGAAATTCGTATTGCCAACTATTTCGTATCAAAAATAAATCGTAAATGGCAGGAAAACAATATAATCCAAATCTCTTCCAACGAAATCATCAAAAACAACTTTTTCGATATGGAGCTGTGTTTGACGAAGTTCAAACAGCATTATGCCGAAATATATACCGACAAAGACCTCAAATTCCTCGAAAGAGACGGCAAGTTAGTCTTCCTCACCTATTTGAAGCCATTAATAAACGGCATGGGGTTTTATCATTTTGAGTCCGAAACCCGCGACTACGGTAAGATTGATTTAGTTGTTGACTTCCTGAAGCAGCAATTTATCATCGAACTTAAACTGTGGTACGGCAACAAAAAACACGAGGAGGCTTACGAGCAACTCTCAAAATATCTGAAAGCCAAAAACATTGATTGCGGTTATTTACTCACTTTCGATTTTCGTAAAAAGGGCGATGACACTTTCTCCGAAAACAAGTGGATTGAGTATGATGGGAAGCGTATTTTTGATGTTGTGTTGAGGGTTGGAAACGAGGAGAGTGAAGAATTAGGAATGAACAATATATAAAATTAAATTATGCGCGAGTTCAACGTAACAGGAATATGTGTGCCGGACAGCGACAACGCTATACAACGGCTGAATAAACGATTTGTCATAATCTTCCCTCCTTAATTTTTTAAATTATTTCATCACTGCGATTACCTTTTTTATATATTCTCCTGAAGGAGATACATTATTCCACTCCTTTTTTGCACAGGATTCGGGAAGTAGGGCAGCCGATTCTTCCTCCTCGTCGCAATAGCTCCAGTTGCAAAAACTTACTTTTTGATTGCCGGCATTATTTCCGTTAAGAATGGAGAGCCATTTATCTGTCCGGTCGAAATCAACTCTGCCGTCGCCACTCGCCTCCGTCAATCCGAACTCGGAGCAAAATACCGGTAATTTACCCAATACATCGTAGATGTAGCTATACATGTCATAATCGCCTTCTTCCAATCCTTCATTATGTTCTGCGGCGTAGAAGTGGAATGCGTACATGATGTTGTCGTACTGCAAACGTGCGTCGCGGTTGGGCAGATCCTTTTCACCGCCCTCAAAGCGTCCCTCTTTCAGGCAGGCGTCGACTAACAGGTTCCATTGCGGAGTTCCTACGATTATAACAGGGCATTGCGCTTTGACTTCTTCTGCCGCCTGGTGGATTATTGGGATTATTTTATTGGCGTATTCTGCGATTATCTCCCATGTAACCGGATATTCTGTTGTACATAAATCTGTTTCGTCGGGGTCATCTTTCGCCTGACAGTTATTCGGTTCGTTGCAAATTTCGTAGATGATGTGTTTTGCTCCGGCATATTTTCCGGAAATATAGCGGAAGAAGTTTTCCGCCTCTGCATACTCAGGCGCCAGCGGGTCGCCCGGCGTTAAGACATGCCAGTCCACAATGCAGTAAATACCAAACTCGCCACACCATTCTATCAGTTGGCACATAATTTCGCGGTTGAGCTGCGGATTAGTATTGTATCCGCCCTCTTCCACATACATAGATAAGCGCAACACGTTGATATGCCAATTTTTAACTAAGTTTTCGATAGATTCTTTTGTGTAACAGTTTGCGCACCATTGCCAACCCGCAGTACTCATTCCTGCAAGTTGAACAGGATTTCCATCCGCGTCGCACAACTGCAACCCCAAAACCTGTAATGCGCCATGCCTTCCGACAGGAGAGTTTTCGGGGTAGGAGAATGTCACTGTTTTGCTTACATCTTCATTCTCTTTTTCTGTGTTTTGTTGCGCTTTTTTTCCACATGATGTGAACAACACAAGAACAATAAACGCAAGAATACCGGTAATTTTTTTCTTCATTTTTGTTGTTGCATTATTGATGATTTTATTTCAAATACGGATTACGCCGTTTCTCGTCTCCAATCGTTGTTTTTGAACCATGTCCGCTGAAAACTACCGTTTCGTCGGGTAAGGTCAACAGTTTGGAACGGATACCGCTTATCAGTTCGTTGTGATTTCCCTGAGCCAAATCGGTGCGTCCGATACTTCCCTGAAACAATACGTCGCCAACAAAGATACAACCGTTTTGGGGCGAATAGTAAGTAAGACTTCCGGGAGAGTGACCCGGCACATGCAATACTTCCAGTTCAATATTGCCGACTTTTATCCTGTCGCCATCATTCAAATAATTCCCCAGTGGCGTAATATCATCCACCTTTCTGATTCCGAAAAGTTCGGCTTGCCGTTTCATGTTATCTAATAAAAACTCATCGGCTTGGTGCGCCTCCGCTCCTATTCCATACTGATGGAAAAGGAAACTGTTGCCGGAAGCGTGATCAATGTGTAAATGAGTATTCAATACCCGCTTCAACACCAAATTATTTTCTGCTAAATAAGATTTTAAACGCTCTTTTTCTTCCTGTTCAAAACATCCCGGATCGATCAAAACGACTTCATTGTCATCATTTATTAACAAATAGGTATTCACCTGAAACGGATTGAAAACTAATATTTTTATCTTCATATCATAATTAAAATTATTTGGTAAAATTAGTAAAATTATTTGGTTAAGCAATAAATTGATGAGATATTATTTTTAGTATTTGCGACAAAATAAATTCGTACCTTTGTGCTTGCAAACAATTTAAAGCAAACAATTATAACCGTATGGCAGAAGACGACATAATAAATGAATTTAACCAGGGCGAATACAAATACGGATTCGTCACAAATATCGAAACCGAAGTTATTCCCAAAGGTTTGAGCGAGGATATTGTACGCCTTATTTCCGCAAAAAAACAGGAGCCGGAATGGATGTTGGAATTTCGCCTCAAAGCCTATCGCCACTGGTTGACATTGAAAATGCCCGAATGGGCGCAACTCTCTGTTCCCGAAATAGATTATCAGGATATTTATTATTACGCCGCCCCCAAAAGCAAGCCGGATCCGAAAAACAGCGATGAGGTTGACCCCGAATTATTAAAAACTTTCGATAAACTCGGAATACCTCTTGATGAACGGAAACAACACTCAGGTGTGGCAGTCGACGCCGTTATGGACAGTGTATCCGTAAAAACAACTTTCAAGGAGAATCTGGCGGAGCATGGCGTTATTTTTTGTCCGTTCAGCGAGGCGGTGAAGGATTATCCCGACTTGGTGCGGAAATATTTGGGAAGTGTTGTTCCGCATACCGACAACTATTTCGCCGCGCTCAACTCGGCAGTCTTTAGCGACGGGTCGTTTGTTTATATCCCAAAAGGGGTGCGCTGTCCGATGGAGTTGTCTACCTATTTCAGGATAAATGCGGCAAATACAGGACAATTTGAGCGGACATTGATTATTGCCGACGACGACAGTTATGTCTCCTATCTTGAAGGTTGCACCGCTCCCATGCGCGATGAAAACCAACTGCATGCCGCTATCGTGGAGTTGATAATGCATGACCGTGCCGAAATAAAATACTCGACCGTGCAAAACTGGTATCCGGGCGACAAGGAGGGGCGCGGAGGTATATATAATTTTGTTACCAAGAGAGCGCTTTGTAAAGGCGACAGCTCCAAAGTGTCGTGGACACAAGTGGAAACAGGGTCGGCGATTACATGGAAATATCCGGGTTGCATACTGCTGGGCGACAACTCGGCAGGAGAGTTTTACTCCGTCGCCGTAACCAATAATTACCAGCAAGCCGACACGGGGACAAAAATGATACACATCGGAAAAAATACCCGCAGCCATATCATCTCAAAAGGAATCTCAGCCGGACACAGCCAAAATAGCTACAGAGGCTTGGTGCGCGTATCGAAAAAGGCTGAAAAAGCGAGAAATTTCTCTCAATGCGACAGCCTTTTGCTTGGGGATAAATGCGGCGCGCATACATTTCCGTATATGGAGATAAATAACGACTCCGCCATCGTCGAGCATGAAGCGACTACCTCAAAAATCAGCGAAGACCAGATTTTCTACTGCAACCAGCGCGGCATCGGTAATGAAGACGCCATCGGGCTGATTGTAAACGGATACGCCAAAGAGGTAATCAGCAAACTACCAATGGAATTTGCCGTTGAAGCGCAAAAACTTCTGCAAGTGAGCCTCGAAGGGAGCGTGGGGTAAATGGCAACAGCATTTTACAGAATGAGGCTGTCTAAAAACTCAGACAGCCTCATTGCATTTTGCGGTCATTCCGACCGGGAGGAATCTCCCACTACATATTCGTCCTAACCATCTTATTATTTACCTTGACGAAGGTACGTCTATCTTTGTTTAAATAGGGTCTGCTGAAAAACTCAACAACGTTCATTTTTTGTAAAATTTCTCCCAAAATCGTCAAATTGACACTTTTCCGGCATACGATAAAACTACTGTTAGTGTGCTATCCCAATGACGGTTTAAAAAAAGAGGTTAAAATCATAGTGCATTAAACCGTTGAAAAATCCAACCTTTTTATTCCATAACCTTCACCAGCACAACCCGATTCCAAGCCTGCTCCTTATATGGCTGTTCTTCGGCGCCGATGACTTTTACGCTGATTTTATTTCCGTCTATTTTATATCTGTTAATCAGAATATTCCGGACATTTTTGGTTCTTTCGCCTGATATACGGAGGTTTTCTTTGGCGCTACCGCGCTCCTTATCGCCATATCCTTCGAGAGTGAGCGTCGCTTCAGGGTGGGTTGCCATGAAGTTTGCAATATTTGCGAAATGTATCTCCTGACTTGCTAACGGTTTTTCACGACCTAATCCGAACTGGATGGAAGCCAGATTCGATACTGTTCCTTTTCTGGTAGAGATAAATTTCTCCACTTCTACCTCGATGGTATCACGAACGAAAACATACTCAATAATCGTGTCGCGACGAACTTCTACGCGAACAGGTCGGTTAGCGCCGGGTTGAGCTGTTTGCTCCTGTTTGCTCTTTTTACTTTTGAAATGGTAGGTCAAACCCAATGTTGCGCCTATTATGTTTTCGTAGCTTTGTCCTGAAATACGCCCGTCGAAAGCGTCGGGAAGGACAATTGCAGAGGCTTCGAGGTTGACGGACAGACGCTTGTTGATGGCATATTTACCCATCAGCGAGAAATTGGTTGAAATGGAGCTTACTGCCGGCGTTCCCTCGTATTCAAGAGTTTGGAAATAACCGAGACCGACTGCCGGAATAATATCCCATCTGTGGCGTTTCTGTTTACTGATAAGCCGGAGCAGGCTCATTTGCAGGTCGCCGTGAATGTTGACATACCGCAGGTAGTGGCGGTATGAGCCGTCGGGATAGATGTCCGAGTGGTCTCTTACCGGGTCGTTTTTGCCGTATACCAAACCGTTGTTCAGCGGGTCGGCAACGTAAATACCGTCGGTAGTACTGTATCCGTTGAGGCTGTAGGCGCCTGCCTGCAGGCGTAATCCCCAAATGGGGGAAATCCATTTCCCTGCGGATAATGAGAGGGATGGCGTTAAACGTTGTTTGAACGCGAGATTGTCGGCATCGCTTGAAAAGAGCATTTGTACTCCGCCGCCGACGCCAAGTTCCCAGCCGCGATTGTATTTTTGTGCGGAGAGGGTGTGTGTCAGGATTAGTGACACTGCGATAATTAAAATTTTTTTTGTCATGTTTGTCATGTTTTTTATTTTTGTTAATATTTTACAACATTCAATGTCAACTCTTTCGGTTCGTCAGCCGTTCCGAACTTTTGGCTTGCGTCGAAGGAGATTAAATCATCCGTTTGATAGAGGTACTTGTTTTTAGCGCCATAATACATAAAACGGATGTTCGACTGGTCTTCGGGCGTGCCTTTGATTGCCACAAAGTACGAGCCGTTGATGAGTTCTCCAATGCCGCGGCATTCGTTGCCGGAAAATGCGGCTAACCGGTCTTCTTCGCTTGCGTATTGGGCTAAGTTGTTGGGGAGCTTAACCACTGCGGTCATATTTTCATAATATCCGGCGTTGTGGTTGATGTTCCAGACTGGGGGTTCGTGCGTCGGTAATGTTTCTCCATCTTCACAACATGCTGTTATAAATAAGGATATAAAGACGAAATACGCGGTTGTTTTAAAAAAATGCTTCATATTTTTATGTTTTTAAAATTAATGCTGTTTTTGTTTAATGTAGAGACGGGGCATGCCCCGTCTCTACGGGTTTTTCTATGTTTTCTATACTTTTTCTATGTTTTCTATACTTTTTCTACTCTTTTCTATGTTTTCTACACTATTTCTATATTTTTCTACTCTTTTTCTATCTTATGTGTAGAAATTACTCCGTTGGCAATTACTTGCAGGATATAAACTCCTGTGTTGAGAGAAGAACCATTGATTTCGAGGCGGTTGGTTCCGCTTGTGATGGCTCTTTCTTCTTTGAGCAACTGCCTGCCGGCAAGGTCGGACAATATCAGCTGAGCATTGCCGTTTTCGTTTGAAGCGACACGTACAAAGAGATTTGCACGGAACGGATTCGGATATACCGTTACATTGTTTTCCGGTATTCCGAAATCTAACAACAGCGGTTCTTCTATAGAACCTGATATAGAATTTGCGCTATATGCTATAAAGTTGTTGGCTTTGCCGAGCAGGTCGCCGTTGCGTACAAGTTCGAAGGTAATTTCGGTACCTCTTTCGTCTCCGGCGATGGTGATGAAGCTCAATTCCGAATCGTCCGTTGCAACGTATTCGCCCGTACCGCGCAATTCGCCGTTGATATAAGCGTTTATGCGGTCGCCGTATTCAACACCTTCGGTGGTGGTTGCTACAACAATCATATTATAGGCGAAGGCGCTACGGTAAGGTTGCAGTACGGAAGATTCCGCATTTGCGCTCCGCAGGTTGCTGCTCAATGCTGCGCTTGCTGTCGGATAGTTGAATGTTGTTGCATTATTGTCGTTGCGCAACAGCATATATCCTTTGCCCGATTCCATATATCCGAGACTTCCTACCCATTCGTTTCTGGAGAACATCGCGAAGCTGTTTTGCGACTTGATGATATCGCCTTTTTGCGCGTCATAACCTGCGAGGGCTTCTTTCACGGTCATATTCACCGCCGGTATGTATCCGATGTAGTTCCAGCCTTTCAGGATATTCATACGCGCTGCGGTCGATTTAGGATCAATAGCGCTGCCCGAAATACTCAGGTTCTGTTTGTACGACGAGTGTAAAATATACATTGCCGTATTGGAGAATGTTTCCAGCGTACCAACCCAGTTTTTATTTACTTCCGAATAGGAGACAAAGCGTTCCGCATCCTTGACTTGGTCATTTTTCGTCCAAAGGGCATGAGCCATTTGTTTGTCAATGCTCGTCTCATCCGATTTCAGGTTGAACGATATCCAGTTCCATCCGACGTTGAGCGGAATATTGCGATAGAATATCTCCTTACCGTCAAAAATTACAGGATTGTCGACATCGCCCACTACTGCGTCGTTTACGAAGTTGATGGTTGTATTTGGCGTTGCCTTGTAGGTTTTGCCGGTGCCGGCTTCCCACATACGGAACTCTATGCCGTCGGCAGTTTTATCGTTATTATAGATAACCAACAGGGCGTACCACATATCAAATGTTTTGTTGTAAACGCTTGTTGTCACGCCGATACATTTTCCGTCTTTGTCGAATGCCGCCAGCATGTCGCCTTTATTTGCCGAGAAGATGTTGTTGAAACGCATCTTGCCGAATACTGACATGTTGTACTTAAATTCGAGCGGATTAACCTTCCAATCGGGTTTTTCGCCTGCAATGGTGATGTTGAGCGCCAACGGTTCGGAGACGTTGTCTTCGTTCGTCAGGTAGATCACTTCGTTGTATGTACCGACGTTCAAACCGTCGTTGATGGTGAAGGTGATAAGGTCGTAGGAGACCGGTTTCAGCGTACCGCTTGTAGGCGTTACGTCCAACCACGACGGCACGTTGTTGATCGTGTAGTTGCGTATTGCTCCGCCGGTGTTTACTGCTTTCACGATAAATTCGTAAGGCTCGTATTCCGGTTTATTAATATCTATACGGTCTGTCTCCCATTTCACCTGGTTGCGGTCGATGTAGGCGCTCCATGTGATTGGGGATACGATAGAGTTGCCGTTCAGGTCGCGCACGTCGTATACCGTGAAAGTGACAATGGTTTTGGCAATCTTGTACTCCTGCTCTTTCAGGTTGATAATCAACGCATCGTTATTTACTACAAAGTCGAAATCAAGGTCAGCCACCGGTCCGGAGTCTTTCAACGGAGCAATGTCGCCTGTTTTAACAGCATCTATTTTCTCCTGTTCATTTCCTGTAACTCCTTCGATTGAAAATTCATCGGTCTCCGGATTAACTGTATGCGAAATACGCATATCCTTGTTTGTGAAATCCAAGAATTTCATTCCCATAAATTCGATATAGGTATCGAAAGGATAGTAGTGAATCAGTCCCAACTCTTTGCCGGTGAGTTTCACATTGTTGTTTTCGCGCACCATCTTTTCGCTTTTGTAGAGTTCCCAGAAACGAACATCGTCCACCATTCCCTTGAAATAGTTATCTACAACCAAATCAATAGGATTGTTTGCTCTGTACCAGCCTCTTGCGCCTACATAGATAAAGTCGGTAGCGATTCCGCCTACATTGGCAGCGTCGATATAGTTGGTCAGGTTGCCGTTCATATAGATTTGCGCTTTGCCTTTGGCTCTGTCTACACTGAATGCGAAGTGGTGCCAGTTGTTGTCGCGGTATTCGCCTTCGACAACTGTTTTCACGCTGTTGTTGGTGAATGCCAATTGACCTTGTGCATCGAAGCCTATCGCAAATCCGTTTTCAGGTTTGGAGGAGTTTGCTTCACCGCTTCCTGCCGACAGGATGGTAGCGTTGGTCTGACCTGTTGCGGCTTTGAACCAAAATTCGACAGTGAAGTCCATCTCTTTGGTAAATGCTGCTGTGCTTGCGTCTATTTTCAAATATTTTGACAAACCGTCTGTCGCCACTGCAAAACCTTCAGGCAATGCCCATTCCGTGCCTTGCATTGTCATGGTTGCGCCGCGTGCTTTGTCTTCGCAAAGTGTTCCGCGACCTTCGCTCATCGGATAGTAAGCCATTAAGCCTTCTTCTATTCCGGCAAGCTGCAACAGGCTGTTGAGCTGTATGTTGCGCGAGTTTACAACTTTTTCCCATATCCGTACATTGTGCATTTTACCGGTATAGTTGCCGCCGCCGGAGGCAATACTCTTGCCGAGTACAACGTTGCCGATACCGGTGTAAGAGGCTTCGACCGGCGCGCCGGAAATCACTTCATCGTAGTTGTAATGAGCAGATACTCTGCTTGTCGTTGCGTCGTAAACAAGCGCTACGTGCGCCCAGCTGCCGTCGGCATAGTTCGGATTGGCAGGGGTTTGTCCGAGTTTCGGACTTTTCACTGTTGTGCTTCCGACTTTTACGGTCAGACATTCGTCGGCGGTAAGCGCCAATTCCAGCGATTGGTTGATGTTTCCGTGACTGAAAATGGTTGCGTTTTGCAATTTACCCGGTTGTACCCACATTTCCACCGTAAGGCTTTTGCCTTGCAGGTTTTTGGCAAATTCGGTATCCATGTAGTCGTTTATGCCGTCGAAACGTACCGACGTAGAGTGGTCAGAAATGGTGCCGTTGCGTATGCCGCGCACCTGGAAATTATCTTTCGTAAGCAATCCTTGCGCAATCGGCTCGTTGAAGTTGAGGCGAATTTCGTCCTCTATGCCAAGTATTCCGGTTGCCGGTTGCGCCGAGCCGAAGAGGCGCGGGCAATATACATCTTTGATACCGCTGTGAATTTCCGATTCTGCCGTCACCTTGTCTACCGTGAGCGGTTGACCGTTGATCATACATACGCTCACGGCGCGTATGTCGTAGCGCTGGTCTGCCATTTCGTCCATAAAGAGCTTGTAGAAGATTGAGCCTCTGTCGGCTTCCTGAATCATTGCTACATAATCTTCGCCGAAGGCGGCTAAATCTGCGTCATATAAAGCAGGGTTGGCATAGAAATTCATCAAAGGCTTCCATTCCAAATCGGACTGCGAAGATGATTTGCGCTGTAATTCGATGTGGTGGAAGTTGTCGTAATTCTGGTCGAAACCGTCGATCGTCACATTCATGTAACGTGCGGCAACGCCGTCGACGTTCATCGTGTCGAGCTTGGTGTTGTAAACCCACTGCGCCGTTGGTTTGCGCAGGTTAATATCGGTACACGAAGGTGCGAAGTGTATTGAGAAGTTAATCGTGTCGGCAATTTCGTCGCAGACGGATTTAAGTATCAGTTTCACATCCCTGTATTCCATATCTATGCCGCGACCGACTTCGAGTGTTTTTATGACAGTTGTTCCGGCAGGTATCACAAAGTAACGACCGTTGCCGACAGGAGCGCCGTCGATGAAGAATTTCAATCCGCGTTGCGTGCTGGCATCGTCAATCAGTAATATGGCTTCCATATCTACATTTTTGGTCGCATTGTTATACATGGTCAGTTGGAAGTTTCCTGTTCCGCCCGAAGGTACGTTAACTAATGTGGTAGGCTCAATCACGATACCTGGTTGTTGCAGCTGTATTGTTTTTTGCGACAATACTTTTTTCCCCGGCTCATAATATTGGGTTACGATTTCATCTTCGTAAGGACATGATGTTGCTCCGCCCTGCGTATAGAAGATAAAGGTAGAGTAATGAGATTTAGCTTCAATATCGCTTTCGTCAACCATACCTTCACCGAGAGGTCCGTCTTTATATTTTTCATCATCTCTGTCCCACTTTTCATACGTCTTGCTTTTACTGTCCCATTTCGGTTCGCGGAGTACGTCCACGCTCAGGTAGTCGCTATGTTCGCTGTCGGCAAGGACGTAGCCTTTTTCGTGGCTGCGTTCAGCCGAACTGCTCATGCCGCCGCTTTGCGTTGTTGCACCGCCCTCTTCGAGTTTAAGCGTTACGCCGGAGCCGAAAACTTTTGTTTCTATCCAGCCAAAGGCTTTTATGTCGATGGTTACTTCAAAGGTGCTGGTATGTTCGTTTGTCGTAGAGTATTGTTCCGAATATTCGATGTTGGAACCTCCCTGGAAAGAGTGGTTTTGAACAAGGAAACTCTCTCTGTTTTCGATAGCATAGACTTTGGCTTGTTCATTTTTACGGATTTGCTCTTCCCATTTTGCTATTGACTGGTTGAAGAACTTAATTGTATCCGAGCCGATTCGTTTGGTTTTTTCCGCATAATTTGTCGGATAAAACCACCTGTAATATTCCGGATTGGTATCGCTGGTGTTTGATTTTCCGTAGTCGTCGCTTGACGGATCGATTTTGGATACTACTACCAATTCGTTGTTTGCATCGGCAAGATTTTGCAATTCAGTGTCCGAATAACCGTTGTAAACCGAATATGCATATTTGCTCAGGGCATTATCACGCTGTTCTTTTAACATAGGAATCAACACGTCGATAATATGTTTTTGCGAATAGGCAAATGAGGTTGCAAATTCCTTGCCTATGCCCAAGCCTTCGCTTAGAATCAAATGCCAGTCGGCGGTTGAAAATTTCGCTTCCTGCAGATTAGGGTCGAACTTTTCGTCTTTGACAAACGTAAGGTTTGTGGTACGCGAGAATGCGAGGTTTGTTGAATTACCGATGTAGATGTCGGCGTCGGCTCCTACCATGCTTGGGTCGTCGCTGGTGCTGTACTTGATTTTGGTGGTATAGCTTGTTGTTTCCGAATCTTCGCCGGTGTATTTTTCTTCGTGTTCTAATTTAAAACCGGCGTCATTTCCTGCATCTATCGTACCTCCGGTCATTGCTCCCGGCGCTCCGGTCATTGTAAGTGTGGTAGTTCCGGCAGAGGTGATAAGTTCTTCCTGCCCGACTTGTGCAAGCGAGCCTGTATAGAATGATTTTCGTGTAACGGAGAATCCTGATTCGAGGTAAGAGTAGCTTTGAGAACCCGGAGGGTCGCGAAGCACCATCAGCACTTCGTCAGGTCCGTTGGTTACAAAGTCGCTTCCCTGTGCTTTATCGCCAATCGTTATGGCGTCAAGCCCCCATGCAACGGCAGGATTGTCTTTCATAATAATATCCACCCTTTGCACCGGATTACCGGGTTCAATGCTGCCGACTACGAAACGGTAGGCAGCCAAACCGAGCGAGTCGGTAACTAATATAGTATCCTGGGCGACAGCAAAGGCATTCTGGATTTTGATGTCGGATTTCTGTACCGGAACTTTATCTAATTTATCCGCATCTTCTACCCACCTTAAGCCGTCATATACATAATATGGATAGGCTTCAAACAGGGATATTTTATACAATGCGGAGTTGCCGCTACTGTAGACAGGGTAAGGGTCGAATGTGTATCCGTCTATTTCGTTCCACAGGGTGATTGTATCGGCATTGCCCACGAGGTCGGTGACAACATGTTTTTCCAGACCGAAGAAAGGCGTTGTGTTGTTTTTAATGCTGCTGCCTACACATTGCTCTACCGAGATTTCGGAGGTAGTGCGCACGGCATAGTTCAACTTGGCATGATAAGGAGCTTCGTCCACGTATGGATCAAGATATGTGTATGAATCATTCGTTTTCCAGTATATGGAGTCTTTTACTACTTCGCGTCTTTCGGTCATTTCGATTATACTGTTGGCAAAATTGCCTCCCGGAATGATTGTATTTTCAAAATTGTTGCCATAACCCGGCGCGTTGACTTTGAGCGTAAAGCCGTTTTCCGGAATGATATTCACGACAAATTCGCCGGTTGTTTTGCTCGGACGCACAACAATGGCAGTTCCTGCTTTGTTGTAGGTAACAGTGGTGCTATCCGGCGCAATGCCGTAATTTTTGTCATGAGTTGTCTGGAAATGAGCTACCCTGAGTGTTGAGTCGTTGGCAGCAGGGTTGCTTGGCGAGCCATACAGGCGTCCGTTTGTTTCATCCCATTCCAAGGTAAAGGTTACGCCGTCGCCCAAGTTGTTTGTAGAGAGCGAGTGTCCTACCGGATAGGCTTCCTGTTCCGTACCTCCTGCTATGCGTCCGATATAGCGAATGGTGGTATGGTCGCGGATGACTACGTTTAGCACTTCGTCCTGATAATTGCGGTCATTGCCGTATTGGTCGGTAATCTTTCCGTCGTTTTCAAATACGTGGAAGTTTTTCTCTGCTTTTACTTCGTGTACGCCTATCGGGACATAAAATTCAAATTCGCCCGGAGCAAGCGGCTGGTTGTCTTTGTCCAATCCTCTACCCGAACGTACCAGAGCGCCTTTGCTCATCACGGCAATGCCGTCGATCTTGAACGAAACATCGTTTACCGGCACTGTTCCGCCGGCATAAAGTATGCGTCCCTTTACCCTGAAAGTTGATTTGTCGATAAAGTTCACGGTGTGGCTTTGCGCATTCGCCGAGAGAAAACGTATTTCTCTTTGCGATTCAAACTGGTGAATGCCGAGTTTCGGAACTAAATAGTAGGCTGTTCCGTTGCCGGTGTAAGGAATTGCGCGAATGGAATAAGAGCCGTCGATAGCGGTGATTCCTTTGTAGCCGAGTTGTTCGGAAGTCAAATCTTTTTGGGATACTATGGCTACCGTATTTAATTTACCATGATTCTGGTTGTAGGTTGTACCGCGGTATGAGATGTCGAAAAACTCCGTATTGGTCAAATAATCAAACGTATAATATGCAAGCAATTCGGTTTCGTTAGCTACCAGATAGCGTGTGTAGTCGCGTTTGATTTCGCCGGCTGTCAATGCCCTGCCCCATATACGCACTTCGTCGATAATACCGGTATAATTGCCTCCCAGCATCACTTTATTGCTATTGCCCGTCACAGTAACGTTTGTCGCCATTTTGGCATCAAGCAGTCCGTTGATGTAAATAAAGAGGCTGTCGTCGCTAAAGACGCCGCTCAGGTGTACAAAGTCAGAGGTCTTGGTTACATCGGCAACGGTTGTTGTATCGGTTATCAATTCGGCGCTTCCTGCGTTGAAATAGAAATTGCCTGCGTTGTTGATACCCAATTCGTACATGCCGTCTTTGGAGATAATTTTTTGAATGCCGGTTCCTTTAGGCGCAATCCATGCCTGCAAGGTGACGGCAGAGGTATTGCGGCTCAACAAGTTGTCGTTTTCTATACTTGCCTGCTTGCCTGCATCAAACGACAAGCTGCTCATCGGTATTTCGTCTTCGGTGGTAGCATTGATAGTTACGCCCTCTTCGCCCTGTCCGTTTTCGAAAGTTACGCGACCGTATATGTCGCCTGTCGGGGTACGGAAACCGATGGATGTTGATGCGTCATCCGTTGTCAGAATTTTTCCTGCACAGGAGACTACGCCGCCTACGCTATACTCGTAGATAATGCCGGGTACCGCCCGTGCGTCCACATACTGGTAGTAGGTACTGCTCGACGAAGCCGTCACTTTGTCCAACTGCATATAATCGCCGCCGTCATACTCTCTGCGCATGATAATAAACTCATCGAGCGTACCGCTACTGCGCCAAGCCAGCTCTACGCGGTCGGAGAAATAGCCTTTGGAGGCGAAAAGCGCATTGTCGCCGCCGCTGCCCATTTCGCCTTTCTCTTCCGGAATTATTTCGCCCGGAATGCTAAACGGATTTTCTGTTGTATAAACTGTCTCACCCGGTTTTACATAAATTTCATATTTAAAGGCGTTACACATCATTAACAGTTCGTCGGTATACTCTCCTTTAATTCTCAAATCATCCGGAACTTCGATAGTTTCTCTGGAGCCTCCGGAGGAAAGATTAATCCTGTTTATTATTACTTTGGAGCCTGAACTCCAAAGTCCGTCGTTGTATTCCCACTTAATGACGGCAAATTTATTGTTCTGCTGTGTAGCCGTTGCCGTTTTTATGGTTTGATGAACTGATCTGATCGTAACATTAGTGGACGTACCCATTGTCCAATTCCACCCGGCAGGGTCGGAAGAACGTTTTACGCGGTAATAGTATGTCCCGTTCAGGTTAAGGTTGGTGATGTCGTCATCGTAGGTATAAGAGGTCGTAGTGTTGCTTATAGGCACCTCTACCGCAGTAAGGTTGACGGTAGATCCTGCCGAGAAACTCTGATCGGAAGAGCGTTGAATGGTAAAAATCCCGTTCCGGTTGGTGTTGGCGACGCTGGTAAGCGGCATAGTCCAACTTAACCTCACTGTGCCATTGGTAGGATTGGGAG
>Ga0123356_10003776_pt1 | contig 15771 bp, 25 predicted proteins | sample TergutEmb28metaG_2_FD_92546 | JGI IMG/M metagenome (GOLD analysis project Ga0123356, IMG submission 92546) | Embiratermes neotenicus P3 segment gut microbial communities from Petit-Saut dam, French Guiana - Emb289 P3 | ecosystem: Host-associated > Arthropoda: Insects > Digestive system > Gut ... | reverse complement strand
CGCAGATAATAACCATACTAATATTATTTTGCTCCATTGACCTGTATCAATTTGTGGGTAAACTGAAAAGAAGAAAGGATAAGCACAACACATTATTCTATTTACTTAAACATTTCACCCCTTTATATAGATTGGGAGTTTTGTACAATGGGAGTAACGCAAGTGAAGATGTTTATTTTTTTCTTATTGGTTTGTTTTCCATTGCACCACAACTATTACAAGTGCTATTAAAAACTGTTAAGCGGTTACATATTGAACATCTATATCCTCGCCCACCTCTACCATTATTTATGGGTATAATGACAGTTTCGTTACATCGAGTACACTTACGATTTTCTCCTCTATCTTTATAGAGTGTTTTTTGTTTACATTTAGGGCATTGTTTTCCTGGCATAATACACCTCTTTCTGATTTTATATTAACCCCACAGGGTAAATGACTTTTTGTAGTTAAAGATAGTCTTTACCTATCTTGGAAATGGGGCGCCCCATATTCCAGTGTCACAGTAATGAACTGCTCCCCATGACCCTGAAAAATTAATTGTCCAAGAACCAGAAGCTCCACACATGCCGCAGTTGGTGCTCACTGTGCGAGAAGTAGAACCGCCGCCAGAGTTATTACCCCCACCGGAGTTGGAACCGGAGTTATTATTCCGATTGCCAGAGCCGGAATTGTTAGAGTTGCCTCCGCTGTTGTTATTTCTCTGCTGTTGTCTTGCACGCTCGGCTGCGACTCGTTCTGCTTCGATTATCTTGTCATGCTCTGTTTTACCTAAATCAATAACAGCCTGTATCAATTCTTCATAGGTCGGTAAGTGGTCATTATCCTTGTGGTTTTCTTTCCATTCTTCAAAGAGTTCATTATAATGCTCAATAGCCTTGTCGTTGGCGGCTTTACGATATTCCTTATCGGCAATTATATCAATTCCCAGTTGTTCAAGTGCGGAAAGATTGCCGAGTAATGCAGTATCAAGTTTTTCATAATATAAATTTATACCAAACTGAGTAAATAAGGTTTCATGCTCAAAGTCAAAAAGTTCAATAAGGTCATTCAACTCAATCATTGCATTTATGAGATATTCCCACCGTTCTTCTTCGGAGTCCTCGTCATTATCTTCGGTAGGTTCTTCTTCCTTGCAATCTTCGCAATCTTCATCTTCACATTCCTCGATACTATATACCGATAATTCCTCAATCTTGTTATCGTACCACTCGATAAACAAATTTACTTTTTCAACCCTCACAGACTCCAGTTCTGTTTCTACATTCCTGTTCTCAAAACTGCTATTTTCGTATTCGGATTGCATATCCAGTATTTCAGAATATATGTCAAACCGTCCGCTTCGGTCTGCGGAGTTAAAACGGTTTTGTACATCATCAATCTGATTAAGCCAGTCGTTACTATCGGTATAATGACCGATATATCCGTCAGCCTTATCAGTCAGTTGGTTTAACCGAGTCGTGTCTGTGCTAAAAATTCCATCCGTTGAAATCATAGACTTAACTGAATTTAATCCGTCGATTTTATCGCTGTATGCTTCAATAAGGTTATCTGTTATAACACCATTTATTATAACATCAATTTCATTTGAATAATACCCGAAGAATATATCCGCCATTTCACCGATTGTATTCTGATAATGCGTTCTTATATCTTCGCTTTCAAAGTCGTTGTTCATAAACTCGGCATAATTTTGTGACAAGTCATTATGCAGGGTCACCCTGTATGCTCTGTCGTCAGAGTTATCAAAGAGCCGCTTGTATTCATCAATACTCCCGAGCGTATCAGAAATATATTGTTGCCTTTGTTGCTCTCGATGATTGCTCACTAATATAAAAGCAGTCACCGCTCCTGCAAGTAAAACTACAAAAGCTATAGCAGAAATAATGATAATCTTCTTTTTCGTTGACATAATCTAACCCTCGCAATCGGACATAAATTCTGATATAATATAACTTGATATTCTGCCATTATAGCGACAAATGGTCGCAATGTCAAAGAAATGTAAGTGGCATAACGCAAAACGGGCGACATGATGTCGCAATTATTGAAACCCTCTTAATATTAAAGTAGTCTTACATTAAGGGGGATTTCTATGCTAACATTAAGACTGCGAGAATTAAGAGAAAAAAATAAAATGACACAGCAGGAAGTGGCAAACTCTTTATGTATATCAAGAGATGCCTACTCCCTGTATGAACTTGGCAAACGGCATATGAATTATGGTACGATTTGTAGACTTGCAGATATATATAATGTAAGCATTGATTATTTAATAGGAAGATATAATACAAACCCTGTTGAATTAAATAATATTGAACTCGAAGTTGTTAATCAGTTCAGACTTCTTGATGATAGAGGTAAAGATACAATAAGAGCAAATATCGCTTATGAAATAACCCATGCACCGCAAAGGAAAATAAAAAAATCAGCAATGTAATTTATGTAGAATTTTAAGAATGAGGGGAAATAAATGAATAGTGCAGAAGCGGTATTAACTGAAGAACAAAAAGCAGAGTTTGATAGAAAATATGCTATAACATCTGACTCGCAAAAGACATACGGTCAAATTCTCTTAGGAATTATGGATAAGTTAAAAATAGATGAAAAAGATGCAGAGGAATTAACAGGGTTAAATTATAAATATTTTTATAGGAATGTTTTAGAAAAACCTGATGGCAAAATTGAGAAAAGATTTGTTGTATCTATAGGAGTAGGTTTTGGCTTTGACTCTCATATAACTGAGTATATATTAGAGTCATGTGGATTAAAGTTTAATACTAATGACCGAGTAGACAAAGCATATATATATTTACTTGAGGAACATAAAGATAAAGATTGGGTAACCTGTAATATAATTTTAAGTGAACTTGGGATTGATAAAAAACATTATCTTGGGTCACATGAAAGAGGTTCATATTCCAAATCGGACTGATATAAATAATAACATCGTAATGAAAAACCGTACATCAGAAGTGATATGTGCGGTTTTTTACTTTTTATATAAAAAATATTTACTTATTTTAGATTTCAATGAAAGAAAATTGCTACTTGCAATAAGTATGTTTTAGTTATATACGGAAATATATAATCGCTAAACCCCTTGAAAATAGGGGTTTCTTTTTATTTCGTTGAAGTGTGACAAGGTAAAAATATAAATGTAAATTAAACGCAGGCACGCATTATAGAACATTAAATATAAATAGTAACTTGTGCAAATCGCCATTGAGCGTTTGTAATAAAAAATTTTGGAGGTTCATAAAATGAACAAAAAGGCTAACAAAAGAAACAAACGGAATCACAAGCGAAATCATTACAGCAATGACCCGAACAAAGTTGGACTCATCGGAGAACTTGATAAATCCATTGCAAGTGGATTTATTGAAGCGTATCGAAAAACAGAAAACCCAAATGCAAAGCTATCAACTATGGTAGAGGGTGATATTTGTAAGGACTGCGTATGCAACTTTATAAAGAAAAACCATTTGTCAATGCTATTCATTGATGAACGTGTGACATTTGGCGGCTTTTGCTTGTGTGAAGCACAAGATGTACTCGGTTTTATATCAAAAGTGTTAGATTGCACAATTTATATCGTGCGTGACACTTCAAACGACTAACAGATAATAAAGCCTAAACGCAGAGTGACCGCTCCGTTTATATCGGGGCGGGTAATGCGGCAAGTCTGTCACAAGCCAGACAATAAAAAATCTGTCGCGGAAAGAGGTAAATATCATGCAAATTCCTGCAACCTTAGAGCAACGCATTTCTAAATCAACAGGCAATCCTTATTTTTGTATAGTGATAAAAATTACAGAAAATACAGAAATGCTTGCGTTCCCATCTCCTGCGGAACTCGAACTGATTAAGCTGACCTATGGCAAAAATCTGAAAATCAACGCATAACAGAGGAAGTGACAGCAACACCAATCTTGTGGCGGTATGCCATGTATTCATACCGCCACAAAATACCCTAAAGATAATTATGGAGGAAGATATGGCGACTTTTGAGGGTGATAAATTATTACAAGACAAACATATTCAAAAATACCGTGAAGCAGAAAAAGTGTTGATAGAACAACAGGCAAGTCATGTAATATTTGCTCATAATATTTATGGGAAGATTAGAAATATAACATACCATAAACCGTTAGCGGTCAGCAGGTCAAGACTTGCAAAAATCCAAAAAAGAATTGGTACAAAGTGTTTGCTTCATGTTGTACACGCAGAGGAAATAAAAGATGAACATTAAAATACATCTACCTAAAATAATATCTTTGGTTTTATATTTTCTTGCAATCATGCTTTTCGTCTTTTGGTCTTGGAGCGTGTGGAGCAGTATATTGCAAGAACAAAATACAATACTTAAATATCTATGTGGAACAGGTCAAGTAATACTTAGCGGTTTGTTTGTTGTGTTGCTTTTTATTCCAAAAGTAATAGAAAGACGTATATATCAAAGGCGATTTTCAAAAATATCAAAGCAAGGTTTGCGTAACATAAAATACATAAGTAAACGACCAGACCCGAACAGAAAAGGTTTTTACATATATAAAATCAAAACTTATGGAATCGGAATTGAAAAATTGCTTGATAATCGAGATTTCCTTAAATATGCCTTGCGTATTAACTTTCTTGGCGATATTCGAGTGGGAAAAAGAGATTATATAAATGTTCATGGCGAGCCAAAAAAGTTCAAGGACTACTTCAAATAGTGGATTTTGTTGTATATCTACAAAGCGGCTTCTCCCCTGTCGCTTTCGCACGAAGTAAGAAAAAGCGGCGGGGGAGTTGTCGCTAAAATGTAGGGGGTAGACTACGACCCCCCTACCGTGCCAAGTTCCAAGTGAAAGGATAATTATTATGTCAGGAAGAAATTTAAGTAAAACAAGAAATTGGGCAACGATTGTATACCCAGAGTCAGCACCAGAAAACTGGCGGGAAATATTAGAGGAAACACATTTACCTGCGTTGATTAGTCCGTTGCATGATATGGACACAGATAAAAACGGAGAATTGAAAAAACCGCATTATCACATTGTTATTATTGCTGATGGGCCTCTGACCCAAAAAAGAGCTAACGAAATAATTGAACCTTTTTCGAGTACAAAGTCAGCCGAATATATCATGTCCTTAAAAGGTTATGTCCGCTACCTTGCACACATGGATAATCCCGATAAAGCACAATATGACTCAAAAGAAATTATTGCATTAAATGGTGCTGATTTGGATAATTTGCTTAAAGTGAGTACATCAGATACATATAAAGCAATCGGCGAAATAATGATGTTCTGTGAAGATAATCATGTACATGAATTATCCACGCTGACAAAATATGCAAGAACTCATAAATCGGAATGGTTTAATATAATCGTTGAAAAACCTTACCTTTTCACAGTTTATCTTAACTCTCTTAGGCACTCGCAAGAAAGAGTTAAATTGCAGGTGTAAAGTTATGGATAAGCAGGAAAAGTTGAATAATGAAGTGCCTGCAATGCTTAATGTGCAGCAATTACAAGATTTGCTTGCAATCGGGAGAGATACAGCATATAATTTAGTGCGTAGAAAAGACTTTCCGTCAATTAAACTTGGTAAAGAATATCGGGTCTTTGCAGACCAATTACCCGATTGGTTATATAGGCAACAAAAAAACAAATAATTATAATAGGGTATAAATAGGGTATACTATAGGCAGGGTCGGGCGTAAATGTGCAGTGATTGCAATATGTTGCGACAACATGGGGCATAGCTCTCCAAAACCGTAGGCCGAGGGTTCAAATCCTTCTGCCCCTGCCAGTAGGGGTGTTGTTACCGTACTTGAACGGTACAGCACCTCTTTACTTATGCTGATTTTCTGTATTGCAGATACTGTACGACCACACCTTGTCTTGTTGGAAGCTCAACATTCTGACTGATAAATTCTTCAGGTATCTCGATTGCACCTATGATGTGGTAATGTATGCGTAACCGCTGATATGTTATTCCATCAATCTTTTCTGCTTTGCAAACTTCAATTTTCTCAATCAACTCATTTAGCATACGTTCATTTAATTTCTTTGCTCTTGTATATTTACGGACTGTCGAGAGAAATATGTCTGCTGTTGAGGTTAAAACCTCTTGTTTTGAAAGTTCTGATGTTAAAGTCTGAACTTTTTCTGCTACCTCTGTTTGTTCTTCTGTGTACTGCCTTGACATTGAAGCGAAACGGTTATCATCAATTTTGCCATTAACATTATCCTCATACATACGGTTAAACAGTTTGTCAAGTTCTCTGTTTCGAGCGTTTAAGGCATAAATCTCTTTTTGCTTCTTTTCTCGTTGCTCTGTGCCTGTCTGCTCTGCTTGACCCATGATTAATTCTGCAAACACTTTTTCATACTTCTTTGCAAATTTTGTTAATCTGTTTAACTCTTGCAAAACAACTTGTTCTAAAAACTCAACTCTGATGTAATGCCTATCCTCACAAGTTCCACGATTACTTTTATGATTGGAACAAGCGAAGAACTTAATGTTTTTGTTACCAGAATTAATGTTAAACCAGAGATTAGAACCACAATCCGCACAAGAGAGTAAACCAGAAAACATATTCTTTTCACCGTCTTTTGTCGGACGTTTACGCTTTTTGTCTTTTCGTCTTATATCAATCAATTCCCATACTGAACGCTCTATAATTGGCTCATGCACATCTCTATGAATTGATTTATTTGGATTGTCAAACCGTTTCTTTAGCTTGAAAGACTTTGAGTAAGTCTTATGGTTGATGATGTCTCCGCAGTATTCTTGCTTTGATAGAATTCCTGCTACTGTCGAAACGTGCCATCTGTGTGGTTCTCTGTCTGTTTTAATCCCACCACGATTTAAACCTTTACTTTTCCAGTAATATATCGGTGATAGGATTTTCTCATCTGACAAAATTCTTGCGATTTGCTCAACACCTTTTCCATCAAGCGATAATTGAAATATTCTACGAACTGCTTTAGCTACTTCTTCATCAATTATCCACCCTTTACCATTTGGGTCTTTTATATATCCGTAAGGTGGTAATGAAATCGGTTCTTTTGAGTTGTTTTTAACCACATTTGTTAGTTTGCGTTTCTTTGAAATATCTCTTGCGTAAGACTCATTCATCAATGTACGAAACCCTAAAAACTCATCTTCTCCATCGTTTGAGTCTGTTCCGTCTGATACTGAAATAAATCTAATGTCATGTAATGGAAAGAACTGCTCAACTAAATCATTTGCTTGTGACTTATCTCTCGAAAGTCTTGATAAATCCTTTACCATTACTGTACCAACAAGACCGTTTTCAATATCCTTGCACATTTCCATGAACTGCACTCTGTCAAGCTTTGTGCCACTAACACCATCGTCAATATATGTCTTGATATTCGTTAGGTTCATCTGTTTTGCCATATATGACAATAGTTTGTTTTGATTAACGATTGAATAACTCTCATCTCGACTGCTATCTTCACGACTGATACGAAGATATAATGCTGTGATTTTTTCCTTTAGTTGCCTCATTTCTAACTCCTTTCTTGGAAGGCAACCGATACTTTATTTTGCTTCATTTGCATACATAAATTGTACCATATCGGTTGCCACAAATCAACAATTACTTAGTATTATCAATGGGTTGCATCATGTTTTTTCATTAAGTTTAATAGAGCATCATAAATTGTTTTTCCGCTTTCCGTACAATAAACGGGTGTAACTATAAACACCCGCTTTTCATCAATTTTGTACTCATGTTCCTCTATAGGAATAATATTATCTTTTTCTCTATCCATCTAAATGCCCCCATAAAGTAATCTCATTAGAGGGCTTATTAATCACAGACGTTAAATAATCCTTTGTCGCATAAGTGTGGTATTTCCCGACCTCATAAAAAATCATTATGTTGTGAATTCTTCTGATTAAAGCGTTCCACACAGGAGCATTTTCAATCCGTACTTTTGCATATTGAAGCTCAAGCGGAATGTTGCTGATGATATAAACTTTTGTATAACAAGCAACTTTATTCGCATATCTGCAAGGTAACATCAATGGGTATCCGTCAAGATAATTGTTCATGTCCTGAATTTTGAAGCCACCTGCAAATTCATCAAAGATTAAAACATCTTCACAACGATACTTATCAAAACAGCCATGTAAATGCCCTGTAATTTGGCAAACATTTTCATATCCGTATTTTTCCATGACATATCTTGATTTTCCTAATCCTGTTTCACCCTGTATATATGTTACGTCTAAACTACGGAAGATACTGCGGAATTCATTTGCGATTAAATCTTGCCTGACCTGCTCTAAAGTTGTTCTATAACGCATTAAGTGCCTTTGTGCATTAATTACAGTTAATACTTCGTTACCATCTTCAAGCATTTCATAAGCCATATCCCAATCTGTGCGTTTTCCTTGATTTTCAACAGGCACATCGCCCCATTCTTCAAAAGTACCATCAACGCTTGTTTCTGCTTTCTCATCTTCGTACCATTTGCCTGACTTTTCGATATATGCTCTGCACTCCGCACTTGATGACATCGCAGGTTCTATATGTGCTGTCGGGAATAATCTTTTTATAGTATCAAAACGGATTTGTGACCTTTCGGCAACGAAATATAAATGCGTGTGGTATGTGCTTTCTTCTAATCCCTGCTCATCTGCCATGCACCAATATTTTAACTTCAAATTTGCAAGTGCATTTTTAATTTCTTCATGCGACCAATCTGGCAAAGGATTATTAATTGTAAGCATATATCTGCTGTGTTTTCTATTTTTATCCATAATAATATAATTCCTTTCAATTCGTGTTATTTTTAATTAAACGGTGCTATGTATTGGTATCTAATGCTTTTTTATGTGTGTTTTGTGACGTGTGACGTAGAAGTTATGTGTAATACTAAGACATAACTTCACACCCTCTGCTTCGCAGAGAGGTGTTCACCTTTACATTCTGTCAGGTGAACACCTTTGCAAGCAAAGTTTTGATTTCCGCTGTGTCTACAATAACGCTTTCAAACACAAACCATTCATAGCTTCAATATTTTTAACTTGCGGAACTTTGATAAAATGCAACTGCGAGCCTTGCAATAATAATGTGCCCTCACCACGCTGAAATTCCCGACACTTGATTTTGTCAATATAATCTGGCATTAACATTTCATAAACAGCACGATTATACGCACCAAGCACAACGATAATGCCATAGTTCAGTCTTGAGCCGACAGGAAATGCAACTGCATCAGGTCTTTGACAGCTAACGATAATCCGTACAGCCAATGAACGACCCATCATTAAAATCTCTCCAACTTGTCGCATGACTTTTTCAGCCAATTTCTTATCCTCACTTAATAATGCAAGGATATTGGCAATATATTCGTCCCAAATTAGAGTTATGGGATTTCTCGTTTTGTCCGTTCCCGATTTTCTTGCGTTAAACCGCTCATATACTGTATTTAAGCAATCAAGTGTCTGATTATATGAATAGTAGCGTGTGCAATCTCGCATAAATGAAAAAGTATCTTCGCCTTTGTAATCCGAAAAATAAAATTCTCCTGTCGGCTCATGTTTAATTAATCTTGCAAACAACTGATTTTCAAAGTAGCTTTTTCCACTTCCTGACATTCCGCAAATCAAAATATGGCTGTTTGCTGTCTTTGAAATATCCGTTGAAATTGCTGTCTTTTCTTCGTAAAAGTTCCAATCATCTAAATTATAGCCAAGTGTTATGTTAGAGTTCATCATCGTATAAATTTTCCTTGTTGGCTTTAAGACAACCTTTTCGCACACGAAGAATTATTGTTCCGTAATCATTATGTTTATGCTTGATTTCTTCCATGATTGTATAGTTTATAACGCTTTGAATGACTAACCGTTTGCTTTCCCACTCATTTTCGGGAACTCCTGCCGAACAGAATACTAATGTAATATAATTGCCTGTCCTGCTCGGCTTATATGATTTAAGCTTCGCAAGTGAGATGTTCCCAAGAGTCCGCTTTGCATTTGTAAATTTCCTTTGGATAATCCACCTTGATATAAAATTCGTGCATAGAATGTACGTTAGAGCAATCCAAATTGAAAATGCAAGAAGCAAAACAAATCCATGCACAAAAGCTTGAAATGTCACAGACGTGAAAATAAGTGTGTTATCTGTGAAGTTAATCCAAAGTAGATATACAGCAATGGGATATGATATAATTGCAATTAATTTATACTTATTCATATTATCTGTTACTTAATGGAAAATATTTTTCTTTCCCACTCTATATATCTTTCTGTTACCCAATTATTAATAATTTTCCATGCTTTATTTACTTCTTTTTCTCGTTCATTCCAAAAAGCTGTATATTCTTCAAAATCCATGCTATAAACAAAGTTCAAGTCTTGATTTACAAATTCAGTCCACGATTTGACTGTGTTTTCTTTGTAATAATCACAAAGCTTTTGTAGCTGCTTACGATTTAGACAATTATTTTGTAGTGCATCTACCATTGAACAATATTGGATATTATTATGTAGGCATAGACTTACAAACATTGCATGATATAAATCTGCACCACCATAAATTATATCTTCGATAAATTGCATTATTCCATCATCTGTTAGCTTGCTAAAATCTTCCATTCTATTTATTTTTACCAGAATTCTTTTAATCTCTTTTTTACTAATAAGCTTCATGTTAAAATTCCTTTCATAAATCCGTTTACAATGAGAGGGGCAATTAAGCCCCACCCATCATAATATGTGTGTTATTAATCTAAATTCGGCATCGTGCCTGATTTTGTGAGTTTCTTTACATCACCAAAGCGGAGAATATAGTTGTAATCGATGTAATATGAAACATCTTCCTTGAAATCGTGCAGGCTGATTAAATCACCCTTTTTAAGACCTTTATCATGCGTTCCGCAGAGAACATAAGCATCAAATGTACCTAATGTCATATCGTCCTCACCGTTTGCATATTGATTAAGGTCTTTTGTGATTTGCAAGGTAAGTAAAATCCCATCGGGAAGCTTATTTTTCTTGTCCTTATACGGACGTTGTGTAACTACACGGTATTCATTGCCTGTGTCCTTGAGAAAATTGTCACCTAAAACTCTGGTGGTCTGGTACTTAGATTTAATCATGTTAAATCCTCCTGTAAAAAAATTATTTTTTGTTTTGCCTGTAATCGTACAAGCGGGATTTTTGATATAACAAATATCAGTTATATGCACTTTTGAGTGGCCTCTCACTCTATAGGAGATTTTTAGATGCAAAGTTGACGGTCAAATTGAAAAAATTTTGAAAAAAGAAAAATCACTATTTGACGGATTAACATCAAACAATGATTTTTCAAGGGAAATTAACTACATATTAATAATTATATGAGGGGTCAAGTTGTTTAATTATTTTTTTCAATGCAGTTTTTGCACGACCATGACGATGGGAAATTGCAGATTTTGAAACATTTTGCATTTTTGCAAGGTCAACAGCAGAGATTTTGCGAAAATACAAATCATAAATAAGTGATTGTTGTTCACTTGGAAGAAGTGCAAGGGCAGTTTCAAACAATTTGTGAGTTTCAAATCGAATGAGTTGTTCATCAAGATGAGGGGAATTCAATTCAAGACAATCATCAAGTACATCAAGTGATTGATGTGACATATAAATTCTGTCTTTTCGAGCAGAATTACTGTGCAAACGATATTCATTAATATAGAATTGTTGAATATTTAACGGGATTTCGCTTGCAGGTACGGTTGATTTTTCATTGTTATCAAAGTAAAAGGTCATGTTTATAAGATTTTTGTTTTCATCGTAATTCATGTAAATGTTATTCATGTTGTCTCCATTGGGAGACACGCGTGTCATTCACTCAGTCATTGTTATAAATTAAATTATTCAATAATTAGCTACGTTATTGAACTAACTGAGGAGTACTGTAATCATTATGCCACCGTATAGAGATGAACACATACGCTAATTTTACGCACTGAATATCCAATTGAAAGGAAACATATTTGAGGTAAAAAATGAAAAATATGTATTATCTTACAATCACAAATGAACATGAAAAACTAAGCGGATATCTTAGCAATACAAGCTTTGATGATAACTCAAACTGCTTTAATCCGCTTACTGTACTTGGTGAACTGGCAAATACTGTTTTTGCTTATAAAGAAATCGGGGAATGGACTCACGAAAATTACTTCTTTAAAGAAACATATAAAATGCACCCATTTTTCAAATTCCAAAGTATTTGTAGGAATATAGATACTTTCATTCGAGAACGCATGAATAATGAAGTATATCAATTCGGACACCCTTTGGCTGGAACAATGGCATCTATAAATTCTTTTATTGTTGCATTTGACCGATTACATGAATGTTTTTTACTTCAAAATAGCTTATCAATGAGCGATTTTGAGCTAATTAAAGCCATGAATCAATTTAAGTTCACATTTGAAGTTGAGAGGGGCGAAAAAATACAACGTGCATCTAAAAACCGCTCTGCTACTTATGAGTATATTCCTGTTTATTATGGAACACATATAACTCCCACTTCATGGCAAGAATACCAAAATGAAAATAAAGAGCCTGTCCGCTTTGTCTATACTTGCTATTCCCTTGAAGAAGTCCTGTTTGCTGTCTGGCATTATTTAATATTTCATGGATATATAAAATTTAATCAATGTCACCACTGCAATACTTATTTTGCTACAAAAAGCCTTAAAACTATTTACTGTACAAATATGAGTCCGTATGAGGGTTATACACATCTGAACTGCGAGCAGGCTGTCAGAAACATAAAACAGAAGCTTGCCCGCAGACGAAAGGTTATTTATAGAAATTTAGAAAATGATTACCATGATGACATCTTAACTGGCTTTATTAATCAATGTGATGATTTTAATAGTGCCATTACAGACCGCTCATCTATTGAAAATCTTAAAGCTTATGAACATTTTTTAGATAAAGAAACCGTTAAAAATACATGGTATACCGCAGAAAATAAGGCTAAAAAATATTTGACGGTTTAATGAATTTATTCCAAATTGAGCAATTATGGTACAAAGAAAAAGCTGTAGAAAATACTACAGCTTTTAAGAACAAACTAATTTTTTTATTTTGGGGGTTTGCCTACTCTTTTATTATTTCCGTTTCTTAAAGCTCCGTGTTTTTCCTTCAATAATTTATCTCTTACTATTTCTGCTTCTTCTATTGTTGCAAAATATTCCTTATAATTAACATCTTTGCCAGGTTCACATGGACAAACAATTCCCTTATCATCTATTTTATATTGCATAATTCACTCCATTTCTAATTAATTTGGTCTACCATTAAATGCAGAGTTTGGATTAAAAGCAAGTATACGTTGTTTTGATTCATCGGATAGTGCGTATGGTATTTCAGGACCTTTGCCTGCTGTTTGAAAATCCGCTGGATTTACATTAAATGCAGTCCAAACGAGTCCACTTTCAGGATCACCTTCTTTTATTGATGGATTTCCTTCAAAAAAAACATCTTTTAATGTTGGAATGCCAGCAAATGCATTCTCTCCTATATCAACAATTGTTTCTGGAAATGTTACACTGACTAGATGCGTATTCCTAAACGCGCCACCTCTAATACTTCTCAAGTTATTACCAAACTCAACACTTGTGAGCGGTGTGTATGCAAACGCTCCCCCTTCAATTGTTATCAATCCATCTCCAAAAACAATGCTTGTTAATGTGGTATTTCTGAACGCACCCTCTCTTAATATTGTCACACTATCAGGAATTATAACACTAGTTAAGCCTGTTTCTGCGAATGCCATCATTCCAATTTCTTGAACGCTATTACCAAAATCGACACTTGTGAGGTTTGTGCATCTTATAAATGCACCCTCTCTTATTATTGTCACGCTATCAGGAATTATAACACTTGTTAATCCTGTCTCTTTAAATGTGCTCCCTCCAATTTCTTGAACGCTATTACCAATATTGATATTTATTAAGTTGCTACAATTTTTGAACGCTTCGCTTCCTATTGTAATCACACTGTCAGGAATTATAACGCTTGTTAAGCCTGCTCCTTCAAATGCGTTCCGTTCAATTACTTGAACACTATTTCCGAAATATACATTTGCGAGTTTTGTACAATCCTTAAACGCCCTTTCATCAATGAGTGTTACGTTATCAGGAATAATAATTTCTGTAATATGTGAATATCCCTCAAAAGCTCCTCTCCCAATAACTTGTAATGTGTCGGGTAGATAAACATTTATTACTGATGAACTTAATCCATTAATTCCTGTAACAGGGTGTCCGTCAATTTCATTTGGTATACGAATATCAAAAGAATTTCCTGTATATGATGTAATAAAAACTCCTCTTGTTTCAGGGTCAAGAATAAAATTAAAATCTTCTTCGGGAGTAAATTCAATACTTGGGGGTGGGGGTGGTGCAGGTGTTGATGTATCAGTTTGATTATCATTTGGTGTAGGTGTCCTTGATGAATCATTGTCATTTCCTCGTGACGGTTGTTCATTATTTCCGCAAGCAGTTAATGCAAAAATAATTATAAGGGATAGTACGATTAATATTAGTTTTTTCATTTTTTCTCTCTTTTCAAATTTAATCTCAGACCACACAAAAATAGACGTATAGGGGCATTGAGCCTTGCCTACACGCCAAAATAATTTAGCATTATCAAAATCCTATGACTACAATCAACAAAGCGAACCTCATTGAAAACAAAACTTGAAAACTCTATTGATTATGAGTATACTAAATTCTGTTGTAGTGGTGGATTTATCCATGTTTGTAGGCAGTTACTTAACGGTTTTCCTACTTACGCTGTGTGGTGCAACGAACACCGCACAGTCGCTACGACCGATAATTGTGTGGTCTATAGATTGAAATAATATCATAATGCTGTTGCTATTGCAAATATATTGTAAACATAAAAAAGAGCAGATAAATTATCCGCTCTCTTGTTATATATAGTAAGCTATGGTCGTGCTATTTATTACTTCAAACCTTTACAGGAAATATAAAATGGAATTTCATCATTTTGGATTGGTAAAATCTTATAATTCATCAAATGACATACAGAATATAAATACTCATGGAAAATTACAAAAGCATCATCATCGCCATAACCAAATCCATATTTATTACTCATTAACTCCCATAAATTGTATGATAATATATAGTTATTCTCGCCATGCAATATATCCATGCCGATATACTCGTCATACTTGAAATTTACAAACTCTTTGCCATTCCCTTGATAATCGCTTATTATTTCTGCCAAACAATCTTTTATCTTAATAATCATACTGTACCCCCTTTATAATCAAAGAGAATATCAGTTTTACACGTTTTTATGCTTGAAATGCTTTGCAATTGATATGAGATTGAATTATAATGAGGGAAAGTGGCATTTAAGCTGTAGTGTTAAGGAGTGTAATTATCATGGCAACTTCAAAAACTAAACTTTCACCACCAACACATGATGAAATAGAAGCAGTGAAACAAGAACTTTTTGATAAACTCGAAGTGGCGGAAAATCAACCGCTATATGAAAAACGCAGTGCATCTATTGTTTTTGCAGAAAAAAAAGAAGTGCTTGAGGAATTATTAAGTGCAAGAGTATAATGTCGTATTATCGGAAACTGCCGAAAATGATTTAGACGATGTTGTTGAGTATTTAAGCAATTTCTCTCCAACAATTGCTCGACGTTATTTTGATGAAATCATGGTTAAAGCTTTGTCTTTATCGCTTATGCCACAGCGTTGCTCT
>Ga0123356_10003775_pt1 | contig 15775 bp, 12 predicted proteins | sample TergutEmb28metaG_2_FD_92546 | JGI IMG/M metagenome (GOLD analysis project Ga0123356, IMG submission 92546) | Embiratermes neotenicus P3 segment gut microbial communities from Petit-Saut dam, French Guiana - Emb289 P3 | ecosystem: Host-associated > Arthropoda: Insects > Digestive system > Gut ... | reverse complement strand
GGGGTGGAGATTCCGAAGCCTACTGCTACTGGTACGTCGGTGACTTCGCGAATCTGGGCCATGATGGCGGCTATGTCGGTGGTGATCTCGGAGCGTACTCCTGTCACTCCAAGAGAACTGACTAGGTAGATGAAGCCTTGGGCATCTTCAGCGATCTGGCGGATCCGGCTGGTTGATGTTGGGGCGATCATGGAGATCAGACTCACGCCGTGATCACCAGCGGTGCCGATTTCGGAATGCTCCTCCCAGGGGAGGTCCGGGATGATGATCGCATCGACTCCAACCTCACCAGCGCGGGTGAAGAATGCCTCGTACCCATAGTGGTGAACCGGGTTGAGGTAGGTCATCAACGCCAGCGGGATCGTGATACCATCCTGCGTACGCAACTGCTCAACTAAAGTGAAGAGCTTCTCCGGGGTCGTACCAGCAGCCAGAGCCCTCACGGAGGCTTCCTGAATGACCGGACCCTCAGCAATCGGATCCGAGAAGGGGATGCCGATCTCAATCAGACTTGCCCCAGCTTTCGCAAGGACGTTGATGTAGCGGCGAGTATCCTCCAAGCTCGGGTCACCACCGGTTAAAAAGGCGATAAAAGCTTTGTCAGTGAAGGCACTGTTAATTCTCTGGATTGACATGATCACCCCTGTCCGATCTCGCGCCCGCGGTAGCGTGCAATGGATACAACATCCTTGTCACCGCGCCCTGACAGGCAGATGATCACAGACTGATCCGGTTCCATTTCCGGCACAATCAACCGAGCGTACGCCACAGCATGGGCCGATTCGATTGCGCAGATGATTCCCTCAGTTCGGGCCAGGTATTCCAATGAATCCACGGCCTCCTCGTCGGTGATCGCTACGTACGAAGCGCGCCCAGTATCATGCAGCCACGCATGTTCAGGGCCAATCCCGGGATAATCCAGACCTGCGGAGATCGAATACACTGGCGCGATTTGGCCGACCTCATCCTGGCAGAAATAGGACTTCATCCCATGGAAGACTCCCAGTGAACCGGTGGCAATCGTCGCTGCAGTACGCTCGGTCTCTACCCCTTCACCAGCAGCCTCACACCCAATCAGGGCAACAGGATCCTCCAGGAAAGGGTAGAAGATCCCCATCGCATTGGAGCCGCCGCCGACACAGGCCAATACTGCTTGCGGGAGTTTGCCTTCCTTCGCCAGAATCTGAGCCCGCGCTTCTCTGCCAATCACCGACTGGAAGTCGCGGACCATCACTGGGAAAGGATGGGGGCCCATCACAGAACCCAACACATAGTGAGTGTCAGAGATACGCCGCGTCCATTCACGCATGGTCTCATTGACCGCGTCTTTGAGAGTCTGGGTGCCCGAGCAAACAGGATGTACGGTCGATCCGAGCAACTCCATGCGATAAACATTCAAGGCTTGGCGCTCGATGTCTTCGTGGCCCATGAATACCTCGCATTCCAGGCCCAACAGCGCAGCGGCGGTGGCTGTTGCCACTCCATGCTGGCCGGCACCGGTTTCGGCAATCACACGGGTCTTGCCCATACGCTTGGCGAGGAGACATTGGCCGAGGACATTGTTGATTTTGTGGGAACCAGTGTGGTTCAAGTCCTCTCTCTTGAGGTAAACCTTCGCGCCGCCTAGGTCCTCAGTCATGTTCTGGGCTAGATAGAGCAGTGAGGGCCGGCCAGCGTACTCAACGAGCAAGTGATTCAGGTCATCCTGAAAGTCCGGGTCGTCTTTGAATAACTCATAGGCCTCAGTGAGAGCCTGGATCTCGGTCATCAGGGTCTCGGGGATGTATTGGCCCCCATGGATGCCGTATCGTCCGGTCATTGGCCCCCTCCTTTTCGTACTGCTTCGATAAAGGCTCGTACTTTGTGTGGATCCTTGACACCATCGGTTTCGACCCCCGATGCGACGTCCACAGCGTAAAGACCTAGTCTAGCTGCCTCGCGTACGGTCGCAGGAGTCAGCCCTCCGGCGAGGAAGATCGGAGTGTCTTCGCACAAGGTACGAACTTGAGTCATGTGGGTCCAATCGAACCCCTGACCCGATCCCGGCATGTCGGAGTCGATGAGGATGAACTCGGTGTCGCAGTCCTGGATCGCGGCGGTGTTGTTGATGGCAAAGGCCTGAATGATCGGTGTTTTTCCGATGGCTTTCCGCAGGGCGGATCTGTAGGCAGCATGCTCGTGCCCGTGGAGTTGGACCATGGAGACCGTCCCCGACTCAACCGCCTGTGCGATCTCGGCAATCTCAGCGTCGATGTAGACACCTACTGTCACAATCCGAGGGTCTATGAGCGTACGCAGGCGGTGCGCTGTTTCCAGATCGACATTGCGTCGGCTCGGCGGATAGAAAATAAACCCTACGTATTCCGGGCGCATCTCATTGAGGACAGGTACGTCAGCCTCCCGCGTAATCCCGCAGATTTTAACCGCCAACCCCCGGTCATCCTGCCGCCAGGCAGGACCCCCGGCGGCCGACGTAGGGTCGTGGGTTAGGTCGTGGGTTAGGTCGTGGGTTAGGTCGTGGGTTAGGTCATCCTGCGCCGTAGGTGCAGGACCCCCGGCGGCCGACGTAGGGTCGTGGGTAGAGTCCTCAGTTACCTTCCGGGGGTCCTGCCTGCGGCAGGATGACCGGGGGGTAGGGTCTTGGGTAGAGTCCTCAGTTACCTTCCGGGGGTCCTGCCTTCGGCAGGATGACCGGGGGGTTGGGTCTTGAGTTGCAGCCATCATCTGTCGCAGCAACTCCCCAGGGTCCGCCGCGCGCATGAGAGCCTCGCCGACCAGAATCGCATCTGCGCCCATGGCTGCTGCCTGGGCTGCATCAGCAGGGGTCATCACCCCTGATTCAGAAACAAAGAGCCGATCACCAGGTACGAACCCGCGCAAACCAGCGCTGTTAGCTGTATTCATACTGAAGTCGTGAAGGTTGCGGTTGTTCACCCCGACAACCCTGGCTCCAAGCCGTACTGCCCGATCCACCTCGTCTCCATCATGTGCCTCCACCAAACATGACAACCCACAAGCATCAGCCAAACCCAAAAACTCCGCTAACTGATCATCAGACAAAATAGAACAAATCAGCAGCACTGCCGAAGCACCCAATACCCTCGATTGATAGATCTGATAAGCATCAACGGTGAAATCCTTACGCAGAATAGGGATGCTCACCCCCGAGCCAATCTCCACCAAATACTGGTCAGACCCCAGGAAACGCTTGGGCTCAGTAAGCACAGAAATAGCCGCTGCACCACCATCCTCATAAGCCCGAGCAATCCGAAGATAATCAAAATCGGAGCTAATCAAACCCTTCGATGGCGACGCCTTCTTCACCTCAGCGATCACACTCAACCCAGGGGAGCGCAATGCCTGCTCAAAGGGGAACCCCGCCCGGATCTGCGTGTCCGCACAACGGTGAATCATCTCATCCAGGCCGACCTGCACCAGATCAGCCTCCACCCGTTCACGGGCTTCACAAGCAAGGGTGTCGAGAATTGTCATCTGCTCAGTTTAGTCTGATTCAACCAACCCCTGCCGCCACCAACGCACACTTGTGACACCCAGCAGGGATAGATCACTGGATTCGCGGCCTAACTGTTGGTCAATGCAATGAAGGCTTCCAATTGGGCCAGCGCCTTGCCTGAGGCGATTGTCTCGCGAGCAATCTCTACAGCCGCTGTCATCGAAAGCTCCTCGCGCGCCAGATAGATCGCAGCAGCAGAATTCATCAGTACGGCATCAGTCCTCGGCCCCGATTCTCCAGACAGGATAGCCCGTGTGATCTCAGCGTTTTGCGCAGGCGTACCTCCCGACAAATCCTCCTTACGGCAAAGCTGGAAGCCGTACTTCTCGGGGTTCAGAGTGTAGAGCTTGAACTCTCCGTGGCGCGCCTCACATACCGTTGTCGGCGCACTCATCGAAATCTCATCGAGCCCGTCTTGACCATGAACAACCATCGCCAATTCCACACCCAGGTTATTCAGCACCTTCGCCAAGGGCTCAACCAGATCCTCGTCATAGACTCCCAGCAACTCCATGGATGCACCAGCAGGATTCACCAATGGGCCCAGGATATTGAAGATGGTACGAATCCCAAGCTCAGAGCGTACTGGTGCAACAAACTTCATAGCCAGGTGGTAGTTCTGGGCATAGAGGAAGCACAACCCGATCTGATTGAGAACCTCGAGGCTCTTTTCCGGCGAGATGTCGATCTTGACCCCCAGTGCTTCGAGAACATCTGCGGCTCCGGACTTAGAACTAGCAGCCCTGTTGCCATGCTTAGCAACGCGGATCCCCGCGGCTGAGATGACCAAAGAACTGGTCGTAGAAATATTAAAGGTATTAGCCCGGTCCCCGCCCGTCCCAACGATCTCAAGAACCGGCATATCATTCAGAACCCGAACGCAGTGCTTACGCATCCCAGCAGCCGAGGCAGTGATCTCAGTGATCGTTTCACCCTTGAGACTCATCGCAGTCAAGTACGCTGCCATCTGGATCTGGGTGGCTTCCCCGTTCATGATCTCATCCATGACCGCTTCAGCTAGGTCATAGGAAAGATCTTGTCGTCTGACTGCCAACTGTATTGCTTCACTGATGTTCTCTGTCATGAATACTCTCTATGCCGGATTCTAGTGGTCTAACCCTCTCATCGTACGCGGTTCCCTTAGGATCAGCAGTGGTTCCCCCGCTACCGTGTCGAGAAAGCGGGACTACGCGTACGTTTACATGGCGAGTTTGCCATGCAAACGTACGCGTAGTCGAATGCCCCTGTTAGATTCCCACTCCTAGGAAGGTGTCAAGGATTCTTGCGCCTTGGGGGGTGAGGATGGATTCTGGGTGGAACTGCAGGCCGTGGACGGAGAAGTCTTTGTGGCGGACAGCTTGGATTTCATCGTCGTCAGAGATGGCAGTGACCACCAAGGTGTCTGGAATGGTGGCGGGGTCAGCAGCGAGAGAGTGATAGCGGCCAACCTGGATTTCTGGACCCAGACCGTAAAAGAGCGGGTCGTCAGCGACGATGCTCACCGGTGAGGACTTTCCGTGCATCAACGACCGAGCATGGGTGACTGTTGCACCGTAAGCCTCACAGATTGCTTGGTGGCCTAAGCAGATTCCTAGGATCGGTACGGTCCCAGCTAATTGCTTGATGACATCGATACAGATTCCCGCATCCCGGGGGTGACCGGGGCCGGGGGAGAGGATGATGTGCGATGGGGCAAGGGCGGCCACGTCATCAACAGACATAGCATCGTTGCGGATCACTTGGATCTCCGTGACAATGGGGACGGTCCTTTTTGTCATATTCCCCGCAAGGGGAACATGACAAAAAGGACCGTCCCCATTGTCACGACTGTCCCCACTGACACACTCCCCAACCATCTGGTAGAGGTTATACGTAAAAGAGTCGTAGTTATCAATGATGAGGATCATACGGTCGCCTCGGGGGCGTTGATGGCATTCATGACAGCTTTCATCTTGTTGACGGTCTCCTCGTACTCGGTTTCGGCCACCGAGTCGGCGACGATCCCGCACCCGGCCCTAGTATAAACAGTCCCGCCCTTCTTGTAAGCCAGGCGGATCGCGATGCAGGTATCCATGTCACCGGTATTGGAGATATAGCCGATGGCACCCCCATAGACACCCCGCTTAACCCCTTCAAGTTCATTGATGATTTCACAGGCTCGAATCTTCGGTGCCCCAGACAGGGTCCCTGCCGGCAGTACGGCTTCGATGGCATCCATCGCAGTCAAACCCTCGCGGATTCTCCCAGACACAACCGAGCCGATATGCATGACATGGGAGAACTTGAGGACTTTCATCAAATCCTTGACTTTGACCGTACCAATGTCAGCGATCTTACCGATGTCATTGCGACCGAGGTCCACTAGCATCGTATGTTCGGCGATCTCCTTCTCATCAGCAAGCAGTTCAGCTTCGAGTTTGGCATCTTCTTCTGCGGTTGCCCCGCGCGGGCGCGTACCTGCCAGCGGATAGGTAATCACCTCATCACCAGTGAGTTTGACCAGGGTCTCGGGGCTGGCACCGGCTAACTCAATCTCCGGAGAGGAGAAGTAGAACATGTAGGGGCTTGGGTTGGTTTCCTTGAGAAGCTGATAGGTCTCGAAAAGACTTCCTTCAGCGCTGGCCCGCAGTCTGTTGGAGGGTACGACCTGGAAGATGTCGCCCTCATAGATATAGTCCTTCGCCTTGGCGACGACATCGATGAACTCTTCCTGGGTGAACAGCGGCTCGAACGGCGATGTCGTACGCAACGCAGGCAGGTCAGCCAGTTCGCCGTCAGTGATGAGATAGCTCATCTCATCCAGACATCCAAGCGCTATTGCATAGTTGTCATCGACGTTATCCAAGGCGATCGTACGCATCAGGTACACCTCGTCGGTGTGGTGGTCGAAGGCAATGACCTTGTTGAAGAGCATAAGATCAACGTCACGGAACCGCTCTTCATCGGCGGCGTCGAGCCTCAAACTCGGCTCGCAGTACTTGATGTAGTCGAAGCTGATGTAACCAGCCAGGCCGCCTGTGAAGGGCGGCAACCCCTCGATCCGCGGTCCGCGGTTGTCCGCGATCACTTGGGAGATGTACGGGGTTGGGGAGTCCACGAAAGCCTCGTAGTCAACCATCCCTCGCATGGTGAGGAAGCCATCCTTGCACGCCAGTTCCAAAAGCGGGTCAACCCCGATGAAGGTGTAGCGTCCCGTTGCATCGGCGTCCTCAGCGCTCTCCAAAATGAAGCAGTGGAGGTTGATCTTCTTCATTGCCAGAAAAACCTCGATCGCCGTACGCTCAACCCCGGTTAACTTAATAACCACAGGCGCAGTACGATAATCAGCCGCCCACTCTTGGACGCTGTGTTGGTCGATAATGAGCTGTGAATCGATCATATGCGGGGATACCTCCCTACTCTGGAAGATAGGTGTCACCGGTCAGTCTATCGACTTTGTGGACTGGACTCCTGCCAAAAAGCTCTCAGTTTCGATGCGATACCTGGTTGGTCCCCCAAGTTTACTATTTTCGTTTTGGCCGAATCTTTCGTTTTGTACGTTTCTGTGGAATACTGAGGGGATGAGTACCACAGTAATAGATCGAGTTAATGAGCGCGCTGATGAGACGGTGCTGCCTCCAGCAGACACAACCCTCATCGAAGAAATTGAGAGTTTCTTAGACAATTACGGTCGACAAGCATCTCTTATTGCGCCAGATGGCAAGAAGACCGATATCCCCCCTGAAGTCTATGATGTGCTGACAAGGGTGGTCCTTGCTTTGGCAAATGGCTCGGCTGTGACTGTAGCCCCTGTGTCTATGCGCTTAACGACATCGCAGGCAGCCGAGATACTTGGAGTCTCGCGACCAACACTTGTCAGACTCCTAGAAGATGGTGCCATCCCATATGAAAAACCTCGCAGACACCGCATCGTACGTCTCGACGATCTCTTAGCATTCAAGCGTAACCAGGATACCCAGCGTCAGGCTAAACTCGCCGAACTAACGCGGCAGGCGGTTGCTGATGGTCTCTATGAAGCAACCGCAGAAATGTATGCAGAAGCGTTGCGTGAAGCCAGACGAGGGAGGCCAGCTTAGTGTTTACAGCATTCCTAGACTCCAATGTGCTGGTACCAATGGCCTTATTTGACACAATCTGGAGATGCGCTGAGAGAGGATTGTTCAGACCCAAGTGGTCTCAGCAAGTGCTTGAGGAAGTGCTCCAGGTTGTGCCGAAGGTTCATCCAGAATTGCCACCGTCGCGAGTGTATTACCGTCTGGATCAGATGCGTAGAGCTTTCGAAGAATCAATTGTGTGTGGATACGGACCTATGATTTCTGGTATTAGTCTGCCTGACCCTCATGACAGGCACATAGTCGCGGCTGCCCAAGTCGGTCGTGCTGATCTCATTGTGACAGACAACCTCAGTCACTTTCCCAGTGAAGAGTTGGAGAAGTTTGGTTTAGAAGCCGTAGGCCCAGACTGTTTTCTTCAGGACATGCTGGATCTTGCTCCAGAAATCATCCGGAGCATCATTCTCATTCAGGCACTTGATGCACAACGGCCTTCACAACAGGAAGAAGATGTGTTGGTGGCTCTTGAACGCGCGGGGGTTGGTGGATTTGTCCACGATTACCGAACCTTGTTCTCAGTGACTTAGGCACAATCACCATAAACCATGTGTATCGGGGTGCGGTCGTTTTGTCGCAAAAAAGGACGTCCCTCCGAACACGCACCCTCTCAAATCCCACCATTCGACCTAGGGGGAGAATTAGCGTACACTAGACCCTTGTGGTCATTTGACCTAGGCTGTCCTATGCCTTCCCAAGGGCAGCTAACCTTTTAGGGCAATGGCTCAATTGGTAGAGCAGCGGTCTCCAAAACCGCAGGTTGGGGGTTCGAGTCCCTCTTGCCCTGCTAGGGAAGGTTATGTCCCTGCAAGACACCAGGGCCGCGATGCGGAAATCCATGTGGATAGCCGTACCGGTTAAGAAGTAGAAGGAAGTTCAGTGGCTGCTAAGAAGCCCCCCAAGGGTTCGAATGAACCCGACAAGGATCTCCCCGAGGTCGATGCTGCGCCTACAGCAGATGAGGTTGAGGATGCCGGTTCTCCCGATGCTGCACCGGCCCCAGATAATGCCGACGACTTGATTGCAGGCATTCGGGACATGGTTGTTCCACTGGACGAATCTGCCGAGGAGGATGCCGCAACGGAGGAAGCCGAGGAGGCACAAGCCGACGAGGTGGAGGAAACCCAAGCAGAGGACACGACCGAAGTCGTTGATGAGGCTGTTGAAGAAGCTGAAGAAGCCGACGAGGCCGACGAGGCGCAGGAAGAGGCAGAGATTGAGGACATCGTCGACGAGGTTGACGAGGCCGTTGCTGATGACGAAGAGTTCGACGAAAGCGATGACGCAGGGTCGATCCTAGCAATGTTCCGTGGTCTGGGCGGGGAAGCCGATGATGACGATGAGCTTGACGAAGATGAATTTGATGAAGACGAGTTTGATGAAGACGAGCTCGACGAGGTTGAGTTTGATGTCGATATCGACGAGGCTGACGATGACGAGGTCATCGAAGTAAAGCCCAAGAAGAAGGACAAGGACTCTTCCGACAAGAAGAAGGACAAGGATTCTTCTGGCGAAGGCAAGAAGAAAGATAAGGATTCTTCCGGCAAGAAGAAGGATGGCGAGTCCAAGAAGAAGGATTCTTCCTCGAAGAAGGCCGCCGCTGTTGTCGAGAGTTCCGCAACTGCTTCGGGCAAGAAGAATCGTCCCACACGCTCACGGGCTGAGGCGACGGCTGCGGATACGCAGAAGAGAACCGGACTTGGGGAGTTCATAGGCCAGGTTGTTCAGGAGTTGAAGAAGGTCTCGTGGCCAACGAGCGCACAACTCCTCCAGTACTTTATTGTCGTTCTAGTTTTCGTGTTGTTCATGATTGCATTCATTGGACTTCTCGATGTTCTGTTCGGCTGGTTGATGCTGAAACTGTTTAGTTGAGGAAGGTAATTTATGGCTGACGAAGAGATGATCTTTGATGACGCTGAACTGAATCTCGATCTCAGTGAGGACGTCGTTGAAGAAGACCTCGAGATCAACCTCGACCTCGGCGGCAGTGACGAAGAGGTTGAGGAGGAGACCGAGCTTGTTTTCGGTTTAGACGACTCCGACGAAGAAACCGAGGTCGTCGATGAGTCCGACTTCGATGATGACGATGCGGACGCAGTACGCGCCGAAATCCGCGCGTCCCTGGAGAACGAAATTGGCGACTGGTACGTCGTACACACCTATTCAGGGATGGAGAAGAGGGTTAAGCAGAACCTGGATTCTCGCGTGAAGACCCTGAATATGGAGGACTTCATCTACGACACTATTGTTCCTACGGAAGACGTCATCGAAATCCGTAATGGTGTCAAGAAGACCGTGACCAGAACCGTACTTCCTGGATATGTTCTCGTACGCATGGACATGACTGATGATTCATGGTCGGCAGTACGTCACACTCCTTCGGTTACCGGTTTCGTTGGGCACGCCAATAGCCCTGTTCCGCTGAGTCTGGATGAGGTTGTGGAGATGCTTCTCCCGGCAGCCCTGGCTCTGAGGACGGAGAAGGAAGGCGGCAAGCCGGCACGCAAGAAGAAGGTTGAACTCGTCGACTTCAAAGTTGGTGACTCGGTCATGCTGACTGACGGACCCTTCACCGGTGTCCATGCCACGATCACTGAGATCAACACCCATACTTCACGGCTGAAGGCGACCCTGGAATTCATGGGCCGCGATACTCCGGTTGATTTAACTTTGGATCAGGTCGCTAAGATCTAATCCGGCCCTGTAACACAGGGCACGCTCGCCACAGAGCAAAAACCCACGGTACGCCGTGGAACCCTCGCGGAAAGTCCGCGGGGATCTAGGAAAAGGACCCGAATGCCTGGCAAGAAAAAGGTTGCGGCCATCGTCAAGGTTGCCTTGAACGCTGGCTCTGCCACACCGGCCCCTCCGGTCGGTACTGCTCTCGGCCCCCATGGTGTCAACATCATGGACTTCTGCAAGCAATACAACAATGCAACAGAAGCCATGCGCGGCACCGTGATCCCGGTTGAGATCACCATTTATGAAGATCGAACCTTCACGTTCATTACCAAGACCCCTCCCGCCTCTGAGCTCATCAAGAAGGCTGCGGGGATTCCGTCTGGGTCTGCGAATCCGTTGAAGATTAAGGTCGCATCGATCACCAAAGATCAGGTACGCGCCATCGCGGAAACCAAGATGCCTGACCTCAATGCCAACGACATTGATGCAGCGATGAAGATCGTTGAAGGATCAGCCCGCTCTATGGGAGTGACCATCGATCAAGGGTAATACCCACCCACGTGGGAGGGGGCAGCGTACCCCGTACCACATCTGGAACAGCCATCACGCGAGATGGCTCACAAAGAAAGGAACCAGCTATGAAGCGCAGCAAGGCTTACCGCGCAGCTGAAACCAAGCGCGACCCACAGAAAATGCACACCGCTGCAGAAGCTATCTCCATCGTCAAGGAGATGAAATCAGCAAAGTTTGACGAAACCGTCGAAGTAGCCATGAGGCTCGGCATCGATCCCCGTAAAGCGGATCAGATGGTTAGAGGTACGGTGAATCTCCCGCACGGAACAGGCAAGACGGCCAGGGTCCTCGTCTTCGCCACCGGTGATAATGCGGCAGCCGCACTCGCGGCTGGAGCCGATGAGGTCGGCGCTGATGAGTTGATCGACAAGGTAGCCGGCGGCTACCTGGACTTCGACGCAGTGGTATCCACCCCGGATCTCATGGGTAAGGTCGGCAAGCTCGGCCGTATCCTCGGTCCTCGCGGCTTGATGCCTAACCCGAAGACAGGCACTGTCACCATGGATGTGGCCAAGGCTGTCACAGACATCAAGGGCGGCAAGATCGAGTTCCGCGCTGATCGTCACGCCAATGTCTGCTTCATCATCGGGAAGGCCTCCTTCACCAACGAGATGCTGCTGGACAACTTCAACGCTGCCATCGAGGAAGTTCTTCGTCTGAAGCCATCAACTTCCAAGGGCCGTTACGTGCGCAAGATCACGCTCAGTTCAACAATGGGGCCTGGTGTTCCCATCGATCCCATGCGTAGGGCTGCTGTCGAAGCATAATTCACCGGAGGTTCCTGTGATTGATAGGGTTGGGGCGATTGCCGCTCTGCAAGATCCACGTACGCCTGCAGGCGTCCTTTTTGAGATCGCACAGGGCCATCCGGATCTCTGGGTGGCACTAGTCGATCACCCCAATACCTATCCAGGACTTCTGGATTGGTTAGCCTCCCGCGGTGATCCGCATGTGCTGGCAGCCATTCAGGATGCTCGGGCACGGTCTATGATGCAGCCCGCGGCTGTGCCGATGGATCCGTCGGGGCTAGGGATGCCTCCTGCTGGGATGCCGCCGCAGGCGTACCCCACCCAGCCAGAGCAGATGCCCCCGCAGATGCCGATGCAGCCCCAGATGCCTGCGCAGGCGTACGGTCAGCCGTCGGAACAGATGCAGCCAATAGCACAGATGCCCATGCAGGAGCAGATGCCCCCGCAAGCGTACGGTCAGCCGGGGATGATGCAGTACTATCCTGCGCCTTATCCCGTACCTCCCGGTCAGCATCCGAACGGGGGCGGCCAGTTTCTCCAACAGGGTAAGGCCACTGTTCAGAAGGCTTTCGACTCCATCACCGGTTACGAAGGGGAAGCGATCCTGAAGTTCAAGGATCTCTTCCGCGACACCTTCAAGAAGCATTCCCGCGCCGATATGGATGCCTTGATGTACTCAGGAACTGAAGCTGCACTCTATGACCGTCAGTGGAGATTACCCTGGTTGTATTCGCGGGTCTTCGGAGTATTGCTGGGCGCGAATCTTATTCTCTGGCTCTGCATGGCCATCTTCTCCGACACATCTGGAAACGTGGTCCCAGGTGTAATCTTCACCGGGGCCCTCGTAGTACCCGCGACCATCATGGTGTTCTTCTGGGAGTTCAACCAGGCTAAGAATCTGTCATTCTTCGATGTTGTCCGCATCTTCTTCATCGGCGGGGCGCTATCCCTGCTTCTGACCTTCGTCGTCTCAGCAGTAACGGAAGTGTTTACGACCTCAGGATATGGGATCGGGGGAGCATTCATCCAGGCCATCTTTATCGGGTTTGCCGAGGAAGCTGCCAAGTTGATCGCGGTTGTTATCCTTGTCCGCAAGCTCTATGGCTGCCTGATCTCCAATGGTCTTCTCGTTGGCGCGATCGTCGGAACAGGGTTCGCTGTCTTCGAGACCATGGGGTATGGAACAACGGCGTGGGTCAGAGGCAATATGGAAATGGTCCTCCTGCTGCGCGGGATGCTCTCCGTGGGAGGGCACATCGTGTGGACAGCCATCGCCGGGGCAGCCCTCATGCTCGCTCAAGCTCCAGGCTCCAGGCAAATCAGTCTGAAGAATATGGCCTGGGGTAAGTTCCTTGCTCTATTCGCTGTTCCGTTTGCTCTCCATATGTTGTGGGATTTCTTCGCTTTCACCATCCACTCTGAGGCTGCACTCTATATCCTCTTCGCTGTCCTCATTGTTGTCGCCTGGGTTTTCATCGTACGTCTGATCAACACAGGTCTTCGCCAGTACGCTGAACTGCTCGGACAACCCGCCCAGTCAATTGCCTGATAGGATATTTGAATAGCAGACTGGGTGGAGAGAACGAAGGAGTTCACCATGAGCATTCTTGTCCGTCGTATTACCATGGCATTAGTTGCCGCATCTTTGACTATCATCGGCGCATCATCATCGATTGCTGTTGCTGCGGAGTTCAGTTTCACTGCCTCCCCAGCCATTACTTCCGGGGGTAAGTATGTCCTATCGAATGGGTCCGACTCATGGACTATGACCATGACTGTCGTCGATGAACTGAACCAACCTGTTCAGTTTCCCGACACTAGTCAAGTGAAGTTCACACCTTCGTCAACAAACGTGAGTGTCTCAGCGGTGAGTAACCCTTCAACCGGGGTCTACACCGCACTGCTCACCTCGACAACACCGGGCACGTACACAGTGGAGTCAGGTTATGCGTCGAACCCAACCTACACGTCTACCATTCGGTTCTACGTCAGCGGTCCGAACCCTGCAAAGTCGACTCTCAGTTTCGATCAGGACAGCTATGATCTCGATTGCGGTGCCTCACTCCCGATCGCTTTCACAGCCTTGGTCGTTGATGATGCCGACAATCCGATGGTTGGAATTCCGGTGACCTTCGACGGTGAAGACTGGAAAGACCCTGTGACGGCGACAACGAATGCTTTAGGAAAAGCAACAGCAACCCTGACCGTAATTGGTTCTGCCTTTCTGAGAACCCTCACTGTGGCTGCCTTTGTCACTGTTGGCGGTGATCCGGTGCCGATCGCAGCCTCCCCGTACGAGATCACCATCAATCCAACAGGACCATGCGGGATCCCATCACCGACGAAGTCAACACTGACACCTGTGACCCAGACTATTACCAAGTCCTGTGATGCAACGCCAGCCGAGGCGGATGTGGTCGCGACAATTCTGGATAGCTCTGGCGACCCCCTCAGCGGACACAAGGTCAACTTCACTATAGGGTCGCAAGTCAGGTCGTCAACCACTGGCTCTGACGGCATGATCACCTTGACGATACCGAGCGGTGCCCTGGTATACACCAATACAGTAGAGGTTCACGCGAAGCTAGATGGAGCATCCGAAGAACTGGTGAACTCACCAGTGACGATTCTTTTCAAGTTGGCTGATGGTTGCACCCCAAGCGTGGGGAAAACCAGCCTTTCCTACGGTCCCAGTAAACAGGTTCTCGGCTATCCGATTACCGTAACACTGACCTTGGAAGATGGGAATTTAGAGAAAATACCCACTTTTGATACATCACTGATTGTGATTACTCCATCCTCAAGCAATGTCCAGGTAAGCACTGTTACTAATAATGGCGATGGGACCTATTCTGCTAACCTCACTGCATCTCAGGTTGGCGCCTACACCATGGACATTGTCATAGATGGAGAGACCAAAGCCAGCAATCAAGCCATCGAGTTCTTCCATAGGAGCACACTGTTTGCTGACCGTACGCAACTGTGTGTGGGTGAAGAAAGCCTCCTCACGGCGACACTCATTCAATCCAATGGAGACCGTGCCCCTGACACGGACGCGTACTTCACGGTCACTGGTTCGGCGATTGTGGATCCAGATGAAGCCACCAGCAATGCCCAAGGCGTCTTGACAACAACCCTCACCAATACTGTGGCTGAAACCGTGGTCGTGAGCTTGTATCAGACCGGTTACACCGACAAGCTTTCCCCCGATCTTTCAGTGACCTTCATCTCGTGCGATAGTGCCCCAGATCCAGCTCAATCCTCAGTCTCTGTGTCGGCAGCGATCGCCGAGGCAGGAACTGAAGTCGATGTCACAGTAATGGTCAAGGATACCGAGGGTGCAACGATGTCTGGTGTCGTTGTTGATTTGTCAGTCTCCGGTTCGGGGGACGCGTACCTCTCCGACTCAAGCTGTACGACCGGTGCAGACGGCACCTGCACGGTGACGGTGAACGCTGATGACACAGCAACAGCGATCATCTCGGCGAAGATCGGCAGCCAGGATATCTCCGGTTCTGGAACAGTCAGTGTTGTTTTCAACCTAGCTCCGCCTCCTCCTGCTTACACCGTCACATGGGAGATTGCCCCGAAGTCTGGCAGTGTGGTCTATGCAAGTTATTGGGATGGCTGGGAGGTGACAATCACCGTCAAGGATGTTTCAGGTCACCCGTTCACAGATTTTATCACCCGGGATGTCCATGATGTCTTCAGCTTTGTTGATGTGAGTTCCGGTGCTGCGGCAGGTCAATTAGCAACACCAATACGTAACAATGAAGACGGGACTTACACAAGTTTTATCATGTCATCAGCCGCAAAGAGTTTTGAGGTCCGAGCAGCGCTCACAATCGACGGTGACACCTACAATCTCGGCCCAGAAACGGTTACCTTCACTGCACCCATCATGGATGAACCAGGTGCCCGTCTCTATGTGGATTCTTTCCAGCAAGCAGCACCGCTACCCGAGGTAAAAGCTGTTGTCGTGGTGCACGATGAGAATGGGCAGCCGCTCCAGGGTGTCAAAGTTGATTTTTCTGTGTCACCGGATGCTCAATACAGCGCACATCAGTGCTACTCAAATGCCGAAGGCAGGTGCTCCATCCGGATTGGGCTCCACATGGACGAGACCTATGAAGTCAGCGCCACCATTG
>Ga0123356_10003774_pt1 | contig 15776 bp, 14 predicted proteins | sample TergutEmb28metaG_2_FD_92546 | JGI IMG/M metagenome (GOLD analysis project Ga0123356, IMG submission 92546) | Embiratermes neotenicus P3 segment gut microbial communities from Petit-Saut dam, French Guiana - Emb289 P3 | ecosystem: Host-associated > Arthropoda: Insects > Digestive system > Gut ... | reverse complement strand
ATCCGGCGAAAACCATCACCACTGACGGGGATTGGCGGTTCAGTGCGTCTCTCAGCCAATAGTATTGAGTTATTGCCGGAGCGCCGCCCGAACTAAGATTGAATGAAGCGATACCCGATTCGTCCCATAAAACAGCCGGTACAATAGCGCTCATCGTTGTGCTGGCCCCTAATGTCAAAACATCCAGTGAATTCTTAGGTTCGTTATAGAATTGCCGCAATTTAAGCGTTTCAACTCTATCGATGTATATTGCTGACACCAATACAAGGAGGAAGACAAACAGTACCGAGAAAATCAGAGATCTAATTAAATTCTTTTTCATTTTAGAACCCCTGATAAATGAAGTCTGAGACTTCATACTCGATACCATAGCGGCCCCACAGGATCGTGGCGAATATCAGCCCGAGCAGCATGATCCATTGAAACGCGATATTTTGTTTTTCAATCGTTATTCTTATCGAAACTCCTTTTTCCTGAACGATTTCAACTATTATCAATATCAAAACCGAAACTATCGCTATTCCCGCTTCCCGGGCGTCAATACCAGACAGGAATAACGAATCGAAGCTGGGATTAAAATCCCTGAATACGCTTATCATTGCCGCGAGGCCGTCTCTGACGCTTCCCGCGTTCCATAGGATCTGGCCGAAGCTGATGATCAAAAACGTTCGCGCGGCCTGAAAAAGCTTCCAAGGAAAGCAATCCGTATTTATATGCAAAAAGTGTATCATTTTGATGAACACCGGGGCAAGCATGAGGCCGGTGGTTATCAGGAATCCATGATAAAAACCGCCGGCTATCAGATATAGATCCGCCCCGTGCCACATGGCGTTGATGATACGGACAAAGTATATGCCCAGATATACCGCGACGACCTTGCCGAAATTTGTACTGATATGTGTTCGTATAAATTTGCTGAAACGTGTCATCGCCTTTGAAAGGACAAAGGGATAAAACAGATAATCGCGCCACCAGAAGTTTAATGTGATATGCCACCTTCTCCAGAATTCCGACAGGTTTTTTGAAAAGAAAGGGCGTAAAAAGTTCAGAGGCATCGTTATTCCGAACATTTGGGCTACACCGCGAGCGATGTCAACGCCTCCGGAAAAATCCGCGTAAAGCTTGACGAACGAAATCATACCGCCGAAAAGATAATAAAGGCCGTTGTAAGTTTCTGGGCTGTTAAATATTTCGGCGGCCATCAAGACAAGGCGGTCCGCAATGACCAGTTTCTTAAATAACCCCCAGATCACTAATTGAAAGCCGCGCCTGAACTCGTCATAGTCAAAATTTCGTGACGCGTAAAGCTGCTCGGCCAGTTCGCTGTGCCTGCTGATGGGCCCCTGGACCAACTGCGGGAAAAAAGAGACAAAAAGCGCGAACCTCGCGAAATTGCGTTCCGGCTCAATTTTCTTACGTGATACGTCGATGAGATAACCGACGGCCTGAAAAGTGTAAAACGAGATACCTAAGGGCAGCAGAAAAGAAAAAGTCGGGATCTGAACCGAAGGGTCTACGATAGCGTCGAGCAATCGGTTTCCCAAACCGGCTAGAGTGTTGAACCACTTAAAAAACGCGAGTATGGAAAAATTGGCTGTCATCACCAAAGCGATGATCCCGATTTTTGCTTTATGATTCTTTACTTTGTTAAGGTGCTGAGCACAGAAAAATACGGTGCAGGTGGTGAAAAGTATGAAGAAAAATAATTTCCATCCCGCAAACGCGTAAAATATATAGCTGAATGCGAGGAGGGCGCACCACTGGTATTTCTTCGGAACCATAAAAAAGTAAATCGCTAGTGCGATTGCGACAAAAACAGCGAAGGCCAAAGACAAAAATGACATGGTTGTTTCCTTTACCGCCTATTGCTTTTCGTGGCGTTTGATAAGCTCCCACATGGCGGAAGCGCTATTCAGGTTTTCCGATTCCAAATCGGCGGCGTTGATGCGCACATCGAAGACTTCATTGATTTCGGTTACGATCCTGATGACATCGAACGAATCAATCACTTTATCGTCAAACAAGCGTGTTTCCAATGCAAAATCCAGATCGGGCCGGATCTCATTCAGCAGCGCAAGTAATTTCTCCATAATTTTCATGTACTCCTTCCAAAAGCCGAGCTTGTATTTCCCGGGCAAAATCGGCACGTTTTGCCTCATCCTTTGATTCACGGCAGGGATTTTTGAAAACCCGTTCTATTTGCCCCGGGTTTGCTTTCATTACTATGATCCTGTCCGCCATGATCACGGCTTCTTCTACGCTATGCGTGACAAAAAAGACCGTTACGCCATATTTCTCGCAAACCCGGCGCGTCAGTTCCTGCAATGTGCGGCGCGTTATACTGTCAAGAGACGCGAAAGGTTCATCCAACGACAGTACCCGCGGTTTCAGCGCCAATGCCCTTGCGAACGCCGCTCTCTGTTTCATACCTCCTGACAGCTCGTGAGGATAGCTGTTCTCAAACCCTGTCAGGCCTACGTCTTCGATACGCTTCAAGGCATTGGCTTTCGCTTTATTTTTATTCTTGATAAAACCTGTAGCCATCAATGGATGGTTTATGTTTTGCAGTACAGTCTTCCACGGAAACAATTGATTGAAGTCCTGAAAAAGCATCAGAGCATTTCTATGTGGTTTATCCTGCGGCAATCCATCGATAAGCACGATTCCGCCGTCAGGTTTTTCAAATCCGCATATGATGCGCAAGAGGGTTGTTTTCCCGCAGCCGGAAGGGCCGATCAGCCCGACAAACTCTCCCTGGGCGACGTCGAAGCTGACGCTGCTTAAAACGATTAAACTTTCTTCATTATTTCGCGGAAAGGTTTTGCCGATATCCTGAACGCTGATGGCAGGTATATAGTCGCTACTCATTTCTCTTCAACTCCGCAAACCACGCGTAAGTCTTTCCAACCATGAATTGCAAATCAACCCGCGCATGGTCAAGTTTGTTGATATTCCATCCGAAGCTTTCGAATACAGTCCGGATGCGATCCTCGGAAATACCCGGTACGTCACATCGTGGATCGGCGTCGCTGAAAGCGCGTAAATAAATAATAGCGCTATGGTTGCCGAGGCGATCCAAAGCTTGAACGTATGAATAATGATCGTCTTTTGGAAGGGAATGAAAACACCCGATATCAATGATCGTATCAAAATAGTTTACATGATCATTGTAAGTACAAATATCCGCGGCTTCAAAAACGGCAAATGAGTTTGCTTGCGCCGCTTTTATTTTTGCCCGCTCTATCGCTTCAGGGATAACGTCTATGCCAAGCACACCGAACCCCAGACCGGCAAGATAAAGGGCGTTACGTCCTGTGCCGCAGCCCGCGTCCAGAACATTTCCCGTGATTTTATTCTGCTTTGCCAAAGAGACGATCCAGTCGTCGGGCGGGTCCGAATCGAAAGGAAGGCTATCGTTTTGATATCGTTTTTCCCAAAACGCCTTTTTCATTTCAGGAGCGCTCATGGATCATACCCCATTTCTTTATCGTATGTTTTTCCAATTGCGTGAAAAGAACCGATTCAAAGACGACGCCAATGATCTCTATCACGATAACACCGGACATCACATTGGTGATTCTCGCGTATGAGCGGGCGTTATAAATGTAGTAGCCGAGGCCTCCAAGCGCGCCGATCATGCCAAAAATCATTTCCGCCCCTATCAAAGCCCGCCAGGCGCGTCCCCACCCAACACGGATGCCTACGATCAAGTCGGGTAAAACCGCAAAGAATATCATCCCTGTGAATTTCTTAAAAGCAGACAACTCAATATTTTCGCACCACTCGGAATAGATTTTCGGTATCGTTCGGATTCCGTCCAGTAACTGGCGGATCAAAACCCAAAGAACGCCGTGAACAATTATGGCAAGCATTGCCTCGGTACTGATCCCGAACCATAAAATTATCAACGGCATAAGAGCGAACGCCGGCAGCGGGTTCAATACTGTCGTAAGAGTTACGAACAGTGATTCCAGCACCGATGACCAGGACCAGAGCAGAGTGATGATTATTGCCAAAACAAGCGCTATTCCCATTCCTTCAAGTATAACGATAAGTGAGTTTAAAGCCTGAATCCCGAGGGATCCGTCTTTTATCTGAGTGAACATATTTACAAAAGATTCAGAGAAAGGAGGTAGAAGGAACTTGTTGATCAAACCCAAACGGCTTACCAGCTCCCAAGCGCCGAGTAATACCGCAAGCCATAGCCAGTATTGCACTCCCTTTTTTTTAATTATAAGTTTCAGTTTATTGATCAATCTCAACCTTTCGGAATACTGTTGTAATTCGGCAGCTCCGAAAATTTCATTGCGGGTTTTGACAGTATTTCCATCTCATACATAATATCGGCAATTTCATCATAATTAGTAATACTTGAGTTAGGCGGGCATCTTTCAAGCACTGTCAGGACTTCTTCCGGTGTCACCGCTTCATAAAAATCAGACAGCTTTTGGGCTGTTTCTTTAGGATTGTCATTCATGAAACGTACCGCCTCTTCGGCTGCTTTGTAAAACCCATCGATAATCAGGGGATTATTATCGTAGAAATCTTTTGTGGTAACAAAGACCAGGCAGATATTGTACTTCACGGTTATCTCAGTGAGATCTTCTACCAGTTTCGCGTGATCCAGAGCTGCAACCTTTTGCATTGCCGGAAAACCCAAAGTATATAAATCATAACTGTCAGCGCCCTGAATCAAGGCCACCATGTCCGCGTCGGTAAGCGCGACGATATTATCGGAGAATCTTGACGCGTCGCCGAATACCTCTTTACTGCGCAGGGAAAAGGCCAGTTCAAAATTTGAACCCTTGCCGGGCATACCTATTTTATGATGCTCATTTATATCTTTGAAGGAATTTATTTCATCGCGCGTTGTATATAACTCCAGCGGATTCGGCATCGTACCGGAAAGAAGAACCAGCGGCAGCCCGTTTTCGACCGCCGAAATAAACGAAGCCAGGGATATTGTCGCGAGATCCAGTTTACCCGCTATCAAAGCGTCCCTTGTATCCGCGCTTGACGGGCCGCCATACGACCATTCAATTGAGACGTCATCCGGAATGTTCTTTTCGAGAAGCTCATCCATTTGAATTATCTGCTGGATAGCGTTTGAAACGGTAATGCCTCCGAACGCGCGAATTTTTGTTGTTTCGAACCCTTTTCCGTTTGGGGCGCTATTACCGCAGGAACTGATTGCCACTGTAAAGAGCAAGACCGTAAATATAACAAAAAGATTTTTTTTCATAATTCTCGCAGACCCATTCTGTTTATCTTTATTCCCGATCTGGGAATCCTGTCTATTTCTTCTATATGCCTCGGGAGTTTTGTTCCCTCAAGTTTTGATTGCAGATATTTGTAGATATCACCGGCGTTAAAAGAATAGTCTTTTTCCATTACCACGAAAAGCTTCGGGACTTGCCCCATCAACGGATCGCTTATCGGCACGCATGCCGATTCTTTGATGCCTTTAAAGGAATTAGCTGCTTCTTCTATTTCCGCAGGCGCTATCTTATACGCGCCTGAAATGATAACCTCGTCGGCCCTGGCCAGATAGTAATACAACCCGTCACTGCCTTTATAACCCCAGTCCGAAAGAACTATATACTCACCTCTTGTTACGTTTTCGGTAAGCTCCGGGTTTTTCCAATATCCTAGCATTTTAGTGTCGCTTTTCATAGCGATTAGGCCCGGATGTTCACAGGTTGCTTCTATGATGGCTTCTTTTTGCTCATCGAAAAAAACCAGATCCGTACCATCGCACGGCGACCCCAAACACATTGGTTTATATTTTTGCTTTGAATGATCCACATAGCATCCATGTATCTCCGTCGCGGCGTACGCCTGTATTATTCTGCTCTCAGGAAAGATCTCCCGGAGCGCGGTTATTTGCGCTTCGGAATACGAAGAAGCGATGTCAAGACAAGTGATCTGATTTCTGATATCCATAAGCTCATTTCTGCATGTCCTCAAATACAATTCCACCGCGAATGAGACAAGGCAGAGAATTGTCCCATTGTAGGTTTTGACTGCGGAAAAGAAGCGTTTGATCATTGAAAACCCATCAAGTAATACCATGGTACATTTCGCGTATATGGACAGGCATACTCTGTTTAGTCCCAGCGCGTGACTGAGCGGCACGGGTATGATATATACTTGTTCGTCATCGTGATAAAAAAAATCATAAAAAGACAGAAACCTTGCGGTGAAGCTTTTACCGGTGTGCATAACGCCTTTGCTCTTTCCCGTTGTGCCTGTTGTAAATAGGATGATCGCGAGCGTGTCCGGGTCGGGCAATACGACATCGTATGTCTCAATATCATTAACACCTGTGCAAGCTTCGGCAATCGGGATATATGTGTAATTATGATTCGAAAGTGGGTTTACGGCTATCAGAACGTAGCTGTCGGTTTCCTCCATGATTTCAATGATTCTGGCTTCGGCAATATTGTTTTCAACAGGAACAAACACTCCGCCTGCAAGCTGGACAGCTAGCATGGCGACTATATAGTCGATTGTTTGCTCGCAGCGGACGACGACACGCGTGCCGTACCCGTCGCCGGAATCGCGCCTTACGCCGGCGGCGCCCAGGCGTTTCGCGAATAATGTCAAATATGCCCAAAGCTCGCGGTATGTGCATTCAAGACCGGTTTCTGACTCAATAACAGCAGTTTTACCGGGGATGTCACGCGCATGACGGAAAAGCACATGGAGTATTGTCGGATATTCATGCATAACAACGCTTCCATTTCTTTTTACTTATTTATAACATATAACCTCGTGAGGGGCAAAAATGGGGTTATTCACTTGGCAATAGACAGATGGTATAATCAGGCATTATGTTGACCGGTTTGGGCGAAGCACTAAAAATTGTTAAAAATTTGTTAATTCGGCCTTATGTTTTGCTTGCGATTATAATACTGGTTCAGACTCTTCTGATGTGTTATTATGCCGATCAAAAATCCGCATATCACCGTGATGAGTATTATTCCATCATACAAACTAACGGGAACCTGTCGGGAACAAGAATTGCATACGAGGAAGACTGGTTCGACCAATGGCACAGCTCCGAATATTTTAGAAACTTCACGACCGTTCAACATGGCGAACGTTTTATTTTCAGGCCGGCATACAAGACATTGAGTAAAGACGCGCACCCGCCGTTCTATTTTATGCAGCTGCACGCTATATCCTCTTTGTTTCCCGATACATTCGATAACCGAATGGGAGCTTTTGTTAATATTTTTTGGCTTGCGGCCGCGAATATCATGCTTTACCTCGTGTCGCGGCTTGTTTTGCGGCATAAGTATTTAGCGCTGCTCCCATGTGCTGTATGGGGATTTAGTGCCGGCGCGATGTCCTGCGCGGTTTTATTCAGGCCGTATGCCGTATTGACTTTTTTCTTTACCGCGTTACTGTTCCTTACCGTATTGCTTATCACGGGAAAACGAAAAGCAGACCTTAAGTTTTGTATTGTTTTCGGGCTTGTTTTTTTCTTTGGTTTCCTTACACAGTACTATTTCATCATTTTCTTTATATTTGCCGCCGCGGGTTTGATATTTTGGTTTTTTTATAAGAGGGAATACAAACAATTACGTAATTGCGTAATCACGACCGGAGCGTCTTTCGCGGTATATATTGCCGTTTGGCCGGCCGCGATCAAAGGGATTTTCGGATCCGGCAGAGGAGCAGAAAGCTTTACAAGTATAATGCGGACGGAAGGGTTTTTCGATAGGATCAAATCATATATAAAAGTTATAGATAACAGCCTTTTCGGAAATGAGAAACTGATAATCGTTTTCGCGATCATAGCTATCGTATTGCTAATAGTCAGGTTGATACTCTATTTCAGGAAGGGAACAGTAATAAAGCAAGGCCCCGGTACGGATGCTTTTCTATTAGTCTTTTTGCTATTGGTAACGGTGCCCTACGTGTTGATAATAGCGCGGATCACTCCGTATGTTTATGACAGGTATATTTTCGCCGTTTATCCCGCGCTGATTCTTCTTTTCCTGACTTTTTATTACCAGGCGCTTTTCGCGATCAACAGGAAAGCCGCGCCTGTTTTGCTCGTAGTGATATCTATTATTGTTATCGCTGTGGGATTCCATGATAAACCGGTTCAATATATATATAAAGACGCGATAGATACTAAAGCAATCATTCAAAGTTACGAAAACCCGGTATGTATCGCTGTCCAGAAATCATCTAATATGGGTAAAGCAAACGATCAACATATATTTGATTTCGAGGCGTTTAACTGGACATATATATGCAAATCAACCGACAGTTTTCTTATCGCGTTAAATGATGTCAACACAGGTCAGGATTTGTTACTTTACTTGATCAAGGATTTGGATAAAGATGAGATTTTTGAGGGGCTGTATAATATGATTCCGTACAAGAACGCGGAATTTATTTATTCAACTTTAGTCAATGATGTGGACAATAGTACCGTCTACGACGTATATCATATTGAGTGGTAAATCAGCTAAAAGCATTAAAGTTACTTCAAATTATATCCTTCCGTATTCCCCATTCCCTTTTTTAAGTTTTAGTATTTTTCGTAACTCGCAAGGCGACATTATTTCTCTGCCATTTGCATGCGCAATATTGTGCACGCGTTCTAACAGCTGTGCGTTCGTAGCTAAAATCGTCCGATTGCTATCAAACCATATGTTATCTTCCAGGCCGACGCGAATCCCATATCCCATCGATATTGCCATTGAGTTCATTTTTAATTGCTCATTTCCGATCCCTCCAAAAGATGGGATCGAATCATTCGGCAGTTCACTTATCATATGCCCCGCGGAGAGAAGGTTTGCCTGGGCACATGCTATATTTCCGAGAATCAGATTGAAATAGTGCGGCGGTGTAAGTAACTCCTTATGAATCAAGTATTTCGCATAATTGATCATTCCTGTATCGAAAGCCTCAAGCTCTATCCCAATACCACGTTCTTTCATAATGCCAGCTAAACTATTGATCATATCCGGATCATTGATGCTGGCGCTTTTATTGAAATTTGTAGAGCTCAGAGTCAGGCTGCCCATATCTGGTTTTTCATCCCCATCCAGGAGCAACACATCAGATCGCTGCCATAACTCAGTATGTATCCTGCCGCTTGTAGAAACGCAGATTACCAAATCCGGGGCATAGTTCCGAATACCCGATATGACATTCTGATAAATGTTTTTACTGAAGTGTGGAGCGCCATTTTCATCCCGTATGTGCAGATGCACCATTGTGATCCCCAATGAATAAGCCTCATTCACGTCGCCGATAATTTCTTCAGCGGTGAGGGGTATATATTTTGTCATACTTTTTGTAGGGATCATCCCTGTGGGCGTGAAGTTGATGACCAATTTGTCCATTATTTATCTGCCTTTCTATTATCGCATATTGATCGTGATGCCTTTGTCTTCGTGCCGGGAAATTAGTTTTGCCGGGTTGCCTACATATTTCGCGTATGGCTCGGTATCGTTGATGACTACCGCGCCGGCTCCAATAAACGTTTCATCCGCGATATTCAGATGGTCAATAATGGTGGCGCCTATTCCTATATAGCAGCCATTCCCTATCGTGCAATAGCCGGCTATTGAACATCCGGAAGTTATCGTGTTGCCACTTCCGAGGACAAAATCATGTCCGAGATATGTGTTTTGTCTTATGAAATTCGCGTCTTCCATTATGCCTCCAGAGCCTATATACGCGAAAGGCATAATGATGTTGTTTTCGCCCATTTTTATTTTTTCTGAGACGTAGGCATGCAGACTGATAAAATTCGGAGCCTTGTAGCCTTTTTCTTTTATTTTTTTAAAAATACCCATTTTACCTCTGTGGTTTCTTGGAGAGTCCGAGGTTGACAGCATTTCAAATTCGCCGGGCGGATATAACTCTTCTATACGCTGGAACCCCAACAGAGGCTTGTCGCAAAAAGAATCGCCGGTTATATAATTATCGTCAGCGGTAAAAGCCACGATTTTTAAGTCGCTTCTGTTTTGTCGCGATATTTCCTCGTCGATCATTTGGGCTATGGGGCCGATACCAAAAATCACTATATTCTTCAAATCCCAACCTCCAATAAATTTGAAAACCCTAATTAAGGAGATGAAGCTCCATATGTTAATTATAACAGTTTTTCTAATATGATATATTGTACAGAGTTCATAAGTGCAGAATTATATATGATATTATACCTTTGATGAAAAGCTGGCTAAACAAAGACGGAAATGATATTTGTGCACGAGGCGACAGGAGCTTCTATTTTTTACTTCTGCTGATTTCGGTCGCATCGCTTTTATTGATGATAAAAAGCGGGTCTGAGACAGGCTTATGGAATGACGAATTCGCAACGATCGTATCATTGCATCGGCACGATATCTATTTTCGGGAATGGGTTTCGGCCATGCAATTCAGCGATTATCAAACCGGGTTGAATTTCTATTTGATCGCGGCCAGAATTTGGTATTCGATCGTTCCTCTTAGCGACAACTGGCTTTTGCTGATGAGTGAAATCATGGTAGCCATATCAGTTTTCTTTGTCGGTTTGGCCGGGAGAGTAATTCGAAACGGGAAATGCGGGATATTGGCCGCGGTTCTATACGCTTTTTCGTACCAATTATTTGAAATCGGCCATGAGTTTCGTTTTTATCCTTGGCTTGTTTTATTTACCGCCGCGGCTTTTTATTATTACTGCAAAACGACTATAGAAGAAACGCCAAAATGGCGTTATATAATCTTATTTGGTTTGGCTATGGGCCTTGCAGTCAACGGACAAATATTGGCAGGGTTTCTCCCAATAGTATTCTTTTTCGCCGATTGCATACTAATTAATAGAAAAAAGAAAAAAGCCAGAGCTTTGATCTCGTACTTAATAGCTTTGCCGTTTGCGCTGTTTCCTTTGATGGCGTTGATTTCAACTTATAGAGATTCATATGGAGAAGGGGTGTCGCATCTTGCGAAGATCGGCGATTCATCGATTGCAGGATTATTCGGCCTGACAAATGAGCTTTGGCTTGGAAACCAAATATGGATCGCTGTAATAACTTATATTGCATTTGCTCTCGGATTGTATGTGACTTTCAGTCTCGCCAAAGGAAATGGTTATAGCGTTACGGGTACGTTTCGGCAACAATATCTTTTCTCGTTTTGCTCGATTGCGCCCGTCATTTGCATTTTAATGAATTTTATTCTTGTCAGAGCAAGCGGAGAAGTAGCCAATATTTTTGCGGAAAGATATTTTCAGTATCTATATCCGTTGATGTTTATCGCGGTTTCCTTTGTAATAATTCTTGCATTCGAGCATATTCATATAAATAAAACGCAATTCGCGATAATAGCAATTGGTATTGCATTATTTCTTGCGGTACATACATATAATTTATCTTATAATGATCCTAAGTTTCCCGGGATTAAAGGCGAGGCCGAATGGGTAATACAACACTCAGAAATAATCGGGGATGACGCGCTTGTTGTTCTTCCGTATTACGTCTCGAACAGAGGTGAAGTGATCCGGCAAATATATTTCAAAGGGAAGTATTTTTACGGAATCATTAAGCCTCATCCCTTTAATTCAGTGACGGAAGAAATTATTGTATCTCTATCTAAACCGACAATCGTCACGTTTGACTCTTCAATGAGGGCGTCGAGCGAAGAGGTATTGGAGCGATATTATAGTATTATTTACAGGGATGAGTCGATGGGCGCCACGGTATGGAAGCTTAAAGAGGGGAATATTATCGATAATGATTCGCTTTAATGAAGCCCCCTACATAGGCACAGAGTTCTCGCATATTCAGAAAGCGATCGAATCAGGACAGCTTTCGGGCGGCGGAGAGTATACGAACCTTTGTCAGGAATGGCTGAAAGAAAAGTGCGGCGATACCGCCGGGGTCTTGCTTACCACGTCCTGCACGCATGCTATGGAAATGGCTGCGATGCTTGCTGATGTACGTGAAGGAGACGAGATTATCATGCCTTCTTTTACCTTTGTATCGACTGCGACAGCTTTTGTGCAAAGAGGCGCCAGTATAGTCTTTATAGATATACGGCCCGACACGTTGAATATGGATGAAAGCTTAATTGAAAACGCAATCACAGAACGGACAAAAGCCATAGTTCCCGTGCATTACGCGGGAGTAGGATGCGAGATGGACAGCATAATGGAAATCGCTTCGGCATACAAGCTTACAGTGATCGAAGACGCGGCTCAAGGGGTGATGGCGACATATAAGGGGAAGATGTTGGGAGCGATCGGGGATTTCGGATGCTATAGCTATCACGATACGAAAAACTTCACGATGGGAGAAGGCGGGGCCATCGTAATAAAGAATAAAGACTTATATGAAAAGGCCGAAATACTTCGTGAAAAAGGAACAAACAGGAGTATGTTTTTCAGAGGAATGGTCGATAAATATACCTGGGTTGATAAAGGCTCTTCATATATCCCTAGCGAGTTAAACGCCGCTTACCTGTATCCCCAGCTGCATGCGGCTGAATCCATAATATGCGACAGGATGGCCTCGTGGGAGCTTTATAAATCGCTTCTCAGTCCTTTGGCGGAACAAGGTTTCATCGAGCTGCCTTTTATCCCGGAGGATCGCTGCCACAACGCCCATATGTTTTACATTAAAACAAAGAATCTTGAAGAGCGAGCTTTGTTGATAACATTTCTAACCGGACGGGATATTATTGCTGTATTTCACTATGTGCCTCTTCATTCGTCGCCCGCGGGAAAAAAATACGGACGGTTACATGGGACTGACGATTATACGACACGCGAAAGTGAACGTATATTAAGGCTGCCTCTTTTTTACGGGCTTACTGCGGACTCTGTTCGACATGTAGCAGATTCGATAGTTGGGTTCTACAGCAAATGATGGAAAAAAATTTTTCGATTGATGGAGAAAAGATATTACTCAGGCCGATATCGGATTCCGATACCGCGTCAATTATTAAATGGCGGAATAACGAGAATGTGAGAAAGCATTTTGTCATCAGAGAAACCATGACAGAAGAAATGCATCGTAACTGGCTTGAGACGAGAGTCGCTAAAGGCGAAGTCTTTCAATTTATAATATTCTCGAAAGAAAAGAACATGGATATAGGATCTGTTTACTTGAGGGACATCCGAAAGGAGCAGGGGGTCGCGGAGTTCGGGATCTTTATCGGCGAGGATGATTGTCGCGGGCATGGCTACGGCAGCGAGGCATGCGGCCTTATATTAAACTATTCATGGGATGCACTAAAATTAAAAAATATTTTTATAAGAGTATTTAGGGAAAACAATCTTGCGATAGCAAGCTATAGCAAAAACGGGTTTGTCACTATCCCGCCGGAAGAACTGGGTCTATATGTGGACTTATATCATATAGATACTACGATGCTTTATATGAAAATAGACAATCCGAAAGGACAATGATCTTGGAAATAATATCGGTCATTGGCAGCGGAACACATTTTGGATGATATGAAACTGCCGGACAAATATGATGCCACGCCTCGCGCGAGTATGATATGGGCGATATGTATCAACTCGGCAGTTTTGATCTTTTTTCTTTTGTTCACAAACCTTCGTTATGGCTCAAATGATGATTATGCAATAGGAGGAGCGATATTAATAGACGGATACTATTACCTCCCATTTACAAACTTCTTTTTAGGTAATCTGGTTGGCTCAATTCAAAAAATCACCCTGTTCTGGAACGCGTGGGTGGGATGCCAAATCATGTTTTCCTTTATCGCGTTTGTGGCCATGACGTATATACTTTTAGAGAAGGCAAAGAATAGTATTTGGCTAAGAGCGCTGGCGGTCTGTATTGTTCTTGTTTTTGCCTGCAATCACTATAGCGTGGTTCAGTTTACACAAACTGCGGCCTTACTGATGGTTGCCGGGTCAATAATTATCATATATACCATAGAGTACACTTCAGAGAAGATACCTCTTATTATTGGCGGATGCATATTTTTACTTGGGTCGTGGTATCGTTTTAAAGGTATAAATGTCGCCTTTGGATTTGCATTGGTTTTCATAGTTTTTTTGGTCTTTCACCATCGGAAGCAAATCCAGTCCTGTATAAAAAACAACAAATTTAATCGCGTTCAATTTATCATTGTTGCCGTTGTTATTCTTGTAGTAGTCGGCACAAATCAGTTGTCAATCTATATCCATACGTCAACGCCTGAACTTAAATATTTCAAAGAATATAATTTAGCCCGCGCACAGTTCATGGATTATCCAAAACTCGATTACGCTGAAAACGAGGCTTTTTTTAAGGAATTGGGCATTTCGGAAAATGATTATATTTTAATGAGCAATTGGATACATGACAGCAATACTGTCGCGAGCCTCGAGAACCTTCGTAAAATCAATCAGCATCGAGAGCGTGAACAGGCCGCTCAAATTGATTTTTCAATATTTATATATGATTTTATGAAGAATACCAGATATGATGTTCGAGACCTTACAATGCGCGGAATAAATACCGTTTTCCTGATAATGCTTGCGATCCTGATACTCGTAGCAATACGTTTTCGAAACTGGCCCGTTTTTATATGTTTTGCCGCGGCGTATTTTATCTTTTATTTGTATCTATATGTGACAGGAAGATATCCGTATCGCGCCTCGTATATTATCGATCTGGCAGCCGCTGTTTGGTGCGTTTATGCGATAAAGGTAAGTAATCTGAGATCGATATTTCAAAGGAAAAGCGGTTCACGATCCCGTCTTCCGGCCACATTGGTTGCTATTGCTGTAGTAGTTTTTACAGTAATCATATTGAATGGCAGCAATGCGCTAAAGTTCACCGAACCCAGGCTGATTCCGCCGTTGGAGGGGCCGTCGACTATTTCACAGTATATGATGGATAACCCGGAAAAAACATTCGTATTATCAGCCCGAGCAAGCAGATATAACCGCACCGGCAGCATCTATGACTCATATACAAAGCTGAAGACAATAGGCAGCAACACATTCTCTTTCGGAGGTTGGGCGGGGTTGGCCCCCTTTGAAAATGCGCGATTGGCCGAGCGAGGCCTTACAAATGTTTTTGGAGATATCATCGATGATGAGTCGGTATACGTTTTTGAACTAAGGGACGATAGAGTCCGTATGCTGGAGCAGTTTTTTACCGACCACTATGCCCCTGCCGGAAAGATAATATACTTTGAACATGTCAAAGAATTGGGGGATGTTTCTTTGTGGCAGGTAAAGACCGGAACGGCAGAAGGACGATGATCATGGAAATAATTTCGGTTATTTGAAGCGGAACACATTTTGGGTGATATAAAACTTTTAGACAACCAAGAAGCCACATCTCGTGCCAGTATGATATTGTCGATATGTATCAATTCGACAGTTTTACTTTTCTTTCTTTTGTTCACAAAACTAAGTTATGGCGCGAATGATGATTACGAAATGGGGATAATAATATTAGTAGATGGATCCTATTACCTCCCTAATACAAACTTCTTTTTGGGTAACCTGGTTGGCCTTATTCAGAAAATCACTCCGTTCTGGAACGCGTGGGTGGGATGCCAGATCATGTTTTCCTTTGTCGCTTTTGTCGCCATGACGTATATATTTCTAGAGAAAGCAAAGAATAATATCTGGATAAGAGTCATGGCGGTCTGTATTATTCTTGTTTTTGCCTGCAGCCACTACACCTGGGTTCAGTTTACACAAACTGCGGCTTTACTGATGGTCGTCGGGTCGATTCTAATCATATATGCCTTCGAATACACTTCAGAAAAGATAACTCTCATTATTGGCGGATGCATCT
>Ga0123356_10003773_pt1 | contig 15776 bp, 12 predicted proteins | sample TergutEmb28metaG_2_FD_92546 | JGI IMG/M metagenome (GOLD analysis project Ga0123356, IMG submission 92546) | Embiratermes neotenicus P3 segment gut microbial communities from Petit-Saut dam, French Guiana - Emb289 P3 | ecosystem: Host-associated > Arthropoda: Insects > Digestive system > Gut ... | reverse complement strand
CTTCCACTTTTCCCGCCCATCGCCAACTTCAAACGAATAATTGATAAGGTTGTCAAGTTGTTTCACTTCCGTTTCATCGAACTCGTCGAACACGCAACTTACTTTCCAATCCTTGCGAGCTCGCACCTTTTCGACCAAAGTTTTGTACAAGAAGTTTTCGATTTCAACGCTTGCCAGGTCCCTGAAATCCACATAAGCCTTGTTATGCAGTGCACTTGCAACCACAAAGTTAAGTGCTTTGCCGTATTTCGTCGGAGGCTCGGCCGCATCTTTGCGTTCGGCTGACACTGTGGGCGCGGCAGCCGCAGAAGTACCGCCAACCGCTTTCTTCAGCGTTACATTATTTGTTATTCTTTCAATCACCATCGCTCGAACCCCCTCGAACGAGACCCCTGCGACTTCGGCAACTTTAGGAATATAAATCTCAAGTTCCGCGCTTGCCGCCAATGGTTTCAACACTTCCGCCGCCGATTTCAGGTATTTTGCCTTGTCCAAACTGTCTTTCAGGGGATTATTTTTTTTGGTGCTCTCAAGTTTATAATCAATCAGAGGCAGCGCCGCATCAAGCAATCCCTCGAAAGCTTTCGCACCACGCTTCCTTACAAAATCGTCGGGGTCCAGTTCATCCGGAAGCGACACAACCCGCACATCTAAATTTTCCGCCGCTAAAATATCCAAGCCGCGCAATGCTGCTTGCTGCCCCGCCGAGTCGCCGTCAAAACAAATATAAATGCGGTCGCTGAACCTTTTAAGGATACGTGCGTGAAAAGCGGTCAAAGCTGTGCCCATGCATGCCACCGTGTTTGTAAACCCCGCACCGACAAGGCTTATGACGTCAACGTTACCCTCGACAACAATCAGGCGGTCAATAAAGTTGGTAAGTTTGTTCTTTTTCAAAACATCTGCGCCGTAAACAACACTGCCTTTGTCAAAAACAATGGTCTGTCCGGTGTTTTTATATCTTGCGATGTCTTTTTCCTGCGAAAGAGTACGCGCCTGAAAGCCTATGCATTCGCCATAGAGGTTGAAAATCGCAAAGGTAATGCGATTTCCTATTGCGTCGTAAAGGGTCCCAGAGTCTCGCTTGACCGCAATTCCGGCATCGACAAGTTCCTGCTCGGTAAAGCCCTTCTTGACAAGGTGCTTTAAACAGCCGTCCCAACTTGTGCTTGCTCCGATATTAAAAGTCTTTATAAGTTCGTCGGTAACCCCGCGACTGTGAAGGTAGGCAAGGTTCTCGCCGCCCAGTTGGGCACAGTAATACTCTCTTGCCGCCTCTAACGCAGCCAATATACGTTGTTTCTTCTTGACACGTGTTGCATGCTCGGGGTCGAAAACTACTGTGGGCATCGAAAGCCCCGCCGCTTTTGCCAAAACCTCCAATGCCCCGTAAAAGTCTTGGGATTCCAACTGCTGCACAAGCGAAATAACGTCGCCGCTTACGCCGCAGCCGAAACAGTGATAGTATTGCTGGATTTCGTTAATTGCGAAACTGGCGGTTTTTTCGTGATGGAAAGGACAGCACGCCCAATGGGTTTTTCCTTTCGCGCGCAAGACCATATACCGGTTCGCCACCGTTACGATGTTGTTTGCCTGCTTGACCTTTTCAATAAAGTCCGAGTCTGCTCCGCGCCTGTTTGTCACTATGCATGTATATACGTATTATATAATCGAATTCCTAAATTATTTTCCCTGTTTATCCTCAAGCGCTTTGAACAGATTGTAATATCCAATCTGCCCGGTTTGCACAAATAATTCCCAAGCCATGCGCCTCACGTCCGTCATATCTTAATGATGCGCAAAGAAAAAAGATTTATACGCAAAGAAATACATCCTGCCACGCGGTTTTTGTTTTCGTTTTCAAAAAATTTATGCCACACTGCCTTATGAGCGAAACCGCAATCTCACTGGGCATCGTCCTGAAAGCCGCACCGCACCGCGAGTCCGACATCCGCCTGCAAATTTTTACCGCAGACGGCATGGTCACCGCAACTGCAACAGGGGCTCAGAAACCAACCGCAAAACTTAAAGCCGCCGCACAGCCTTTTACGATCGCAGAATTCGAAATCACTGCAGACCGCCTGACGGGAGCACACGTTTTAACCCACGCCATGCCCCTCACGCGCGAGATCAACCGTTATTACCTTGCATGTTCAATTGCCGAGGTGCTGCTGCAGATTAGGGCACTGGACGCCCAGATCTTCATCCTGACAGCCCGCACATTCGAGGAACTCATCGAAACAAAAACAAGCGCCTACAAAATTTTTATCGACTTCTTCGGCAAGCTTCTTGCCCTTTTGGGTTTCGACATACAACTTAAAATCCCGGAAAACCTGGGTCTGTCCGACGCCAAGAAGTTGGTTATGCAAATCAGCGCAGCATTTGAACAACACCTTGACATCTTGATTCCATGTGTTAGCAAGTTCTTGTCATAATCTTCCTCTTTCTTTTCAAGTGGTTTTGCTGCCGTATCCCAACTCGTCCAACGCGCGCCTCTTGTTCTTCCAATCTTCACACACTACCACATGGGTTTCAAGGCGCACATGTTTTTCGGTCAGTGCTTCGATTTTTTTTCGTGACGCGATACCGACTTCTTTTAAAAGCGCACCTCGGCTGCCGATGACGATGGGTTTATGATTTTGCTTTGAAACCGTAATTTGGGCACTGATCTCGACTTTTCTGCCGCCCTCTTGCCACTTGGCAATATTTACAGCCAAGCCGTGCGGCACTTCCTTGTGAAGACGTTTGATAAGTTCGCCGCGAATGATTTCTGCGCACATTTTTCGCATTGGTTGGTCTGTATACTCGTCAACCTCAAACTGCTTCTCGCCTTCCGGGATTTTTTTAACGATTTCCGCGACCAAAACGTCCAGATTATCGCCTGTTTTGGCGGAAACCGGAACAATCGCCGCAACAGTCCCGGCGTCAAGAAGTTTTAACTTTGGATACAGCTTCTCGAAAGTGGTTTTATCGGTTTTGTTTACCGCAATAATCACGGGCTTGCTGAAATTCCCGATTTTCTTGCAGCCGCGGAAGTCCTCCGCATCAATCACATATACAATCACATCCGCCGCCGCATGTGCCGCCGAAATACTCTTGTTCATAAAGCGGTCAAGGTCGGTTTTTGACTTTCCCATCCCAGGTGTATCAAGGAAAACTATTTGAAAACCTTCGCCGTTTAAAACTCCGCGCACCTCCTCGCGTGTTGTGCCCGGCATATCCGTAACAATGCTTACATGTTCGCCTACTAACGCATTCAAAAGCGAACTTTTTCCAACATTCGCCTCTCCGATAAAGACAACCCGCCCGAATTTCATTACTCGGCCTCCGATTGATCGGTAGGATTAAAGGGGAAAAGCTCATACAAATGATGCACGTTATAAGTTTCCTTGCTTGCAACAACAACTCTTATCATCGGAGCAAAATCGGCAACAATTTGGCAAGTGCTCCCGTTTGGAAACGGCATCGAAGATTCACTGTAAAAACAGACCGCAAGAAATCTTGTATGCCCTTCGCTTATAGCCTTCATAACAGCAACTTCGCCTGCACTTGCGCTGCTGGAAAAAGTTTTGCTTTCAATATTGCACCCGCAAAAAATAACATTGTCTTCGGTCAGCAATGCACATCCGACAGGCACATTCGTAAACGGGCAGTACGCATTGCCGCTTGCCTCGCGCGCACGGTCAATCAGTTTCATAATCAGTTCTTTATTCATTCCCCAAAACCTCCTTAACAACCGCATCCATTGCTTTGTGCGAGTATCCGAACAAGTGCAAAAGTCCGTGAAGATACAAAAACTCCTCGCTGAATTCGCCTGCATATTCGCGGCAGATTACGATGTCTCCAAGTTCGTTTTTTTTTGTGACGGGATTAAAGTCCCCAAGCGGAAATGACAAAACATCGGTTGGCATATCTTTGCCGCGCCATTTTAAATTAAGCGCGCGAATTTCATCGGGAGTTACGAAATGAACATCCGCGTTAAACTTGGCAGGATTTTTATTCAGCACTCTGCACGTTTTTTCAAAGATCCCGTTCATACATAATCATACAATAGATTTATTAATCGTGGCAACAACTTCCAGCACTCCCGGCGCAGACGAAAAACTTTCAACCTTGTCAAATTCAGAAATTCCGGTGCGCATTATTATTTTCGCCAAAAGTTCATCGGCTGTTGTATTCAATCCGAACTCGCTGTATTTAACATCTGCATAGACAATGCCTACAGCGCGGCATGCGGCATAAATCGGCTCTTGAATCAGTTTGCCGAATTCGTCGCGCCCGACGTCAATACCGCCGACCTGCCTTTCGCCCTTGATTAAAACCTGTCCTTTCCGAACGGCGTCACCCGCCATTACCAAAGCGCGCCCGCTGGCAGCCACTATATTCGTCACTACCGCATCTTCTGTGGCAACCAAGTCACGATTTTCGCCTTCGCCCGGCACAGACACGCTGTACACGTTGAAAATCAGAGTATTCCCTACGATTTTACAAGAAGCATGCGCAACGTAGTCAAATCTCCCAATTATCTCGCCTGCAATTGCTGCCGCGCGCCCGCCGGATTTTTTTGCCAAGGGTTTTGCGCCTCTTGCCTTTACGAATGCGGCAATTTCATGTGCTTGCTGACCCTCCACACCAATGATTCGGATATTGAATACAAGACTGTTCAGAACAAAAAAAGCCACAACGCACAACGCCATCGCAGCCGTCAAAAAAACCCGTGTGTAAAGCACGTTAAGCAAAAAAAACAGGTTTTTATTGATCCTCACAGAATACTTTTGCTTGGAAAGAACAAGTTTCACGCGCGAAACAAACTTCAGCGGCACTGTAAACCGCAAACGGTTGACATCGACGCAAACGTTGCTTATACCATATTGCCTCAGTCGATTTAGAATTAAAAAATCACACCCTTCGACTTCAAAGGTCGCGCACCCCTCAAAGAATCTTTTTACGCTGTGCATCCGTTTCCACCCCCGCTATCCTTCCTTCGATGCAAATCTCGTTTTCATCAAAGCGCGCAATCTTCAAACAGTCGCCGTTTATAACAATTTGCGCCCCGGTAACCAACACGACAACGCGGCTGCAGTCAAATTCAGAAAGCTTCCGAACACCGCCGATAGTAACCTGATTGTTATTGGTCTGGTTTACAAAAAAACGCTCCACAACAATTATATGATTACTCTTCGGCACTCTTGCGTTCAAAAAGTCCATGCAACGCAGTCAGTTTTTTTATATCGTCTCTTGTAATCTCGACCCCGTCAACAACAAGTTGGGGTTCGTCAATCTGCTCGTCAAAACTGCGGCTGAATGCTGCAGACTTGTCTTTATATTTTTTATTGTAAAACGAAATCATTCGATCACGCCTGTTCAGAAGATGGCTTCGCTCGGAAGCAGGTTTATTCTCTTCCCTTTTCTCGTCCGTTTTCGGCAGCATCGCCACAATATCATCCGCAAGATTGCTGTCACGCACAACAGCCGCATCCCTGGCAGGTTCAGTTGGTTTCAAGGCAGCCTCCTCTTTTTTAGGAGCGTCCCTGACAGCGGGTTTTACCGCCGCTTTGCCGCTGCGCTTCGAAATCTGGTCGCCGATAAAGAAAAGAAATAAAAAACACGCCAACACGGCAATCACAGTAATTGTAACAAACACGCCGTCCATATACGCTTACCCAAGTTTGCTCTTTTTTCTGGGAGGAGGCAATACATCGCGCGATACTCCTGCCGGCGACGCAATCGCCTGACGCATTTCGGTATCGCTAAGCAAGTTTTGCATTTTGTAATATTCGGTAACGCTGATATGACCGCGTGCAAAAGCATCCGCAATAGCGCGCGGCAATTCGGCTTCTGCGGCGACAACGCGGGCACGCATTTCTTGGGTAAGCGCCCTCATTTCCTGTTCGCTGGCAATGGCTTCACTTCGGCGTTTTTCTGCCTCTGCCATAGCAATAAATTTCGTCGCTTCGGCTTCGTCGATTTGAAGCTCGGCACCTATGTTTCGCCCGATATCAACGTCGGCAACGTCAATACTTAGGATGTCATATGCGGCATCACTGGTAATATTACGTGTAACGAAACTGCTTTTGGATATCCTGTCAGGGTTTTCAACGATTTCCTTGTGGTTATTTGCATTACCGATTGCCGTGACAATGCCTTCGCAGACACGCGCAATAAGTGTTTCTTCCAAAACTCCGCCTATAATACGTTTCAGGTTCGTCCGAATCGTAATCTTTGCCTTGACCGCAACTTCAATACCGTCTTTTGCAATCGCAGAGATTTTGTCGGTCTGAATAACTTTAGGGGTAATCGAGTGTTTAATTGCGTCCTTAATGTTTCGACCCGCAAGGTCAATCGCAAATGCAACGTCGTTTGAAAGCGAAATCCCCGCATTGTGCGCAGCAATAAGCGCATCAACAACTGTCTCAACATTCCCGCGTGCCTGGGCATGAACTTCAAGTTGTGCAATTTTCACCTTTACGCCGCTCTTTCTTGCCTTGATATAACAGTTGACAAGCATCTGCGAATCTAAATGCTTGAAACGCATCCTTAAAAGCGCGAATACGGAAACATACGTTCCGCTGATAAGCGCGCGGAACCAAAGCCCCGGTCTGACCAAAATCAAAAGCGTCAAGAGCACAACCGCGATTATGGCGCCACCAATAATTAAACCTATATATTCTGTCATTGTTGCACTATATCATATGATTCACGGCTTGTAAAGTGGTTGAGTTTATATGCGACCCTCTTCATCCTTCTTTCGACGCTTCAGTATTAAAAATAAAAGCAAAAGCAACAGTAATATTCCAATGCCGACAAGAGAAAATATCAAAACGTAATCTGGAAGACTTGGTTTTGTCGGCGGCGGGATTGTCTTGTCGCGGTGGGTAAAATAATCTCCGTTTATACGGATTTCGCAACGATAAGTTACATAATAATCGGGGTCTTGCTTGAACGGGATTACTTGCTGCTTGGAAGTTGTACCATCGACAAGAACGAAACTGCTGATGCCGTTTTCAACTTTACGATACCAAACAAATGTCAGGTTATATTCATCTACTGTTTCTTCTTCAATACCGATAAGTACAAGGTCTGTATCTGTTTTGTCGAGGTCGGATGATGAAAAGTCAAGCCAGCGCGCCCAAAGCTTAATGTTGCCTGTTGAAGTTGCTGGAATCGTTTCCCAAAGGTCGCCGTCTTTGTCAAACCAGCCGATAAACAACAAATCTTCATTTTCAAGTTCAAGAGGTTGGAGGGTTTCGACTCCAATATCTTTTTCATATTCCGCAGGGTTTGAATGAGCGGCGCCTTTTGTGTTACAGTAGAAGATGTTCCAACTGTCGGGGTCGGGATTATCGCCTGAGAATCTCGCCCACATGACGTCCGATGCGTTGTCAAAGTCTGAATCTCCGCCGATTTCGGTTAATGGAAATCCTTCAAAAGTCCAGCAATCAAACCAGTCATCGATATTGTTAAGGTCTATTTGTGCGCAAATATATTGCGGCATCGGACCGTTTACTGCGAATTCTTGGGTGAAATCATATGTTTTGCCCCCGATTTCTAACTCCGCGGTGACATAGGTCTTGCTGCTGGCAGTATATGGTAAAAGCAAGAGGCTGATGATGTCCAAGTCTTCAATGTCATCGGCAAGGGGTGATGTGGCAAGAGGAAATGATTGAAATAACTCACCCAGTGGCGGGGAAAACAAGTAAAATACAGACAAGACTTTGGCTACTTTTATGGATTTGAGGTCGGGGTTATCCGAACAATCCAAAGAGTCCAATGCCGCACAGGTACTGACATCCAAAGAAGTGAGTTGATTGTTGGCGCATCCCAAACTCTCCAAAGCAAGATTGAAACCCAGGTCCAGCGCAGTCAGCTGGTTGCCGGAACAATTAAAAGACTTCAAAGACTCGTTGCTTCTTACATCCAGCGATGCTAGTTGCGCTTTATAACAGTGTAACTGTTTCAATGCCGTACAGCCTGTAACGTCCAGCACAGCCAGTTCCTGATTACCGCAGCACAGAAACTCCAACGCAATAGAATTGCTGACGCACAGCGATGTAAGCTCATTGGAGCAACAATCAAGTTCTTCAAGTTCTGTATTATTACTAATGTCCAAAGATGTTATTTGGTTATTGTTACAATACAATACTTTTAATACTGCGTTGTTGCTGACATCAAGATCCGTAAGTTTGTTACCTGTTAAAATCAGTTTCCCAAGCGCAGAATTAGTGGATACATCAATTTGAGTAAACTTATTGCCAGACAAATTTATGACCTCCAGCGATGTGCAGCCGGCAAACTCGATTTTCCCATGCAAGCTTGCATATACAGGCATGGTATGCAGAAGCGTTCTTTGTTCTATATGTGTTAGTCTATCATCTCCGTCAAACCAAAAATACTGTCCCCACGTTTCGGTATCCCCTGCATTTATCCCAAGTTTATCCGCATTTGTTTTGTTTGTTGTCGAATTATGAGGCAAACTTGGATTTTCCAACTGCAACAAAAATGCTTCAACAGCCAATTCATCATCGCTTGTCGGCGTTGCCGCTTTTGAATTAAGCAATCCAAGCGCTACTCCGATAACTGCGCACACCAAAACAACCGCGCAAACGGAAACCGCAGTTAATTTCTTTTGCGTATATGCCCCCATATAACTTGCTTATTGTACCTCAATTCTCAAGTTTTAACAAACGATTGATTCTACTCTTCGCTTCGCAGTCTGATTCATTGCACGCTTCCGGTCATACTATAACTTCGAATATCTCCGTACAAAGTCGGAAACTTTGGATCCAGCGAATAGGTGTCGTCGGTAATAGAATAAATCTGCAAAGACGGCGAAAAATCATTAAATCCATTGCGAAAATCCGCCAAAGATACCCTGCCCATATTGTTAAGACCTGCAGTAACCGGATAAAGGGATTCGGTCCAAGTACTGCCAGTCGTAACAATTGTATTGTTTGGCATTGTAACAGTTTTATTATTGAATGTGTCAGCAAAACTGTTGGCCAGTGCTGTATTGTCAACATACCCGGTATCAAAAGCACCAAGAATAACATTCTTACCTGCTGAGGTATTAAAGTAACTATTAAAAGCAGTTGCAAACTGCGAAGACATATCTGAAGTTCCGCCAACAGGTACAGACAATCTTCCGATGTTTACGTTGAAAGTCTGACCATTATTATGTGTAATAACTTTGGCACTGTATTGAATATAAAAACCCCCTTGTGCGTGTAAAAACTCGAAATGTATTGCTGTACCTTTTTTGTAATAAACCACATCGAAACTAAACGAATCTGCAGTCAAAGTATAACTGCTTGGGAAAAAAGGATCTTCAACAATATCTGTCCAAGTTTCATCGCTTGGTATAAGAATTGACTGAAGACTTTCAACAAGTGAATCACTTATCTCAAGTTTTTTATCATACACAACATCGTCGAAGTTTATTGCGCTATAATCTTTCCCCTCGAAAAGTGAATTTGGTCTTGCAAAAAAGTCATAGTAACAATCATATTCGTTCGTTACACGATCACGTATAATCACAATATACACGTCGCAGGTCGCAAACAATGCATAACGGTAATAGCCTGTTGGCTCTCTATTATTTCCAATTGTGAATTCGATTGTTTCACTGTTTTCTTCTGCCCAGTTTCGAAAGGTTGTTTCCGTTTTTGTTCTTGATCTTTGATTCATGGTCGAATCCGAACCGCCTTCGGTATGACTGCCGCCATATTCAAAACTAAGTTCAGTGACAAACGGAAATTTGAATGTGACATCGGCTTTTAAAGTCTTGATGTCACTGTAATGACTGGTGTTTTGCGTCGTGTGGGCAAAAGCTTTGGTTATCGAGTTAGTAATACTATCTGAGGTTACGGTTTTGGAGGAATAGGTCAACTTGATTGGGGTAATTCCATCGTAGTATTTCGCACCATTTGAAGAAATCGGAACCCACTCTACCTTACCAAGATAAATAAAATAGTAATCACCGTAACCGTCTGTATATGAATGGTCCACAAGATAACCGTCTTCGTTAACAGGTGTAGAAATATATCGCGAAGAAACAGTTTCAAGTTTCGTTTGTTCGTCGTCATCATCTGATCCGCCATTCCAATCAACAAGAAGGTATAAAAGAGTTCCGCCGACTACAACCACAACTGAAATCATCGAAACAAGAAAGATTTGCCATTTTTTCATAATGCCTCTCTCGCAATAGAATACAATTAATAATAATTCATGTCAACCAGCAACAAGAATAAAACTTTGCGCGGCTATCCAATTCACTTTTCGCTTCGCAGTCTGATTTTTGCCAGCATATCGTTTACGAATCCAATAAGCGGATATGTTGCCTGCAGCATAATTATCAAAAGCAAGACGTTTTGACCGCCAAGCGTAACAAGCCTGCTGATTGGATGTGTGAAAAGTCCGTTGATGTAAAACATAAACACAGTGATAAGTGAAAGCATAATGAAAAACAGCAGCCCCCTGTACGCATTCAGCGGCTTTATAAGACGGTACAGCACCATAAGACCCGTCCCTACAACAAGATAAATACTCATCGTTATAAACGAACCTCCGACTGCAGCGTCCGGATCAATAAATACACCCGGAAGCGCGCCAAGCGCTTCAGCAGACAGAATATAAAGCAGCATAATTCCGACGACAACAACAATGGCTCCGGCAAAAGCGTTTTTCAAGATATTAAATATGAACCGCCCTTTAATTTTCTGGTCGTTAATTTCAAGCGCAAGGAAGAACGACGGAATTCCGATAACGAATACCTCCAGCATCAACAAATCCGAAGTATTAAATAAATAACCCGTGCCGACCATTATTCCGAAAAGTATAAGCATCAGCGCAAACATGGTCTTGAACAAAAAAATCGAACTTAATTTCTGTACGTTGTTGACAACACGCCGTCCTTCCATAACGACTTTGGGCATGCTGGCAAAGTTGCTGTCCAACAAAACAAGATGGCTGACGTTACGCGCCGCTTCAGAGCCTGCAGCCATCGCTATCGAGCAATCCGCCTCACGAAGCGCCAAGATATCGTTAACGCCGTCACCGGTCATAGCAACCGTGCGTCCTTTGTTTTTCAATTCCTTGACCAAAATCAACTTTTGTTCGGGGGTAACTCGTCCGAAAACAGTATATTCGTCAACGGCTGCGCGAACTTCGACAGGACTCATACCTTCCAAACTTATATACTTTTCTGCATTTAAAATACCGGCGCGCCGTGCGACTTCGCTGACTGTAATCGGGTTATCGCCGCTTATCACACGCACGTCAACGCCAAGGTCACGGAACCACTTAATTGTCTCCGGAGCCTCTTTGCGGATATGGTCCTGAATCGTTATGATTGCCACGGGTTTTGCCCCGTCGGGTATTTCGCCTTCCTTGATACTGCCGTTTGTACGCGCCAAAAGCAAAACGCGGTATCCTTGCGAAGCAAAACGCGCAACCTTTTCGTCAACTTTTTCAAAAGCCTCTGTCAGAATAAATTCCGGCGCGCCGATTACATAGGTCCCCTCGTTTTCAAAAGAAACGGCGGCAAGTTTACGGCTTGAACTGAACGGCACGGTCTTGGTCGCCTTAATTATCCCGTTCCGGTCAAAATGGTTGCCAAGTGCAATGGCAGTTTGGTTGTTTTCGTTCAACGCCCAAAGCATACTGGCGATAATCTCGCGAATTGTATAATTGCTGGTATTTTTAACCTCGATTACATCGCAAACTTTCATCGTGCCGTCCGTAATCGTGCCAGTTTTATCAAGGCACAAAGTATCTACGCGGGCAAGCATCTCAATGCAATACAACTCCTGTACCAAAGTATTCGATTTGCCCAAGTTTATAACTCCGACAGCCAGTGCCAAACTTGTCAGCAAGAACATACCCATAGGAATCAGGTTGATAATGGCACCTGCGCATGTACGAATCATCGCCTTGACAGCATCTGCGTCGCTTGTGTCCACTTTCGCAACACGCGAAACAATCAAAGCAAACGTAACCGGCACAATAATGATACCGATAGTGGTTATAATCCTTCGCAAAGACATCCAAAGTTCGGATTTCGGGCGCACATACCTCGTAGCGCCGCGCGCAATGTTCTGAATATAATTATCGGGTCCGATTTTGTCAACTCGGGCGCTGCATACTCCGGAAACTACAAACGAGCCGGCAAAAATTTTGTCACCCTTGTTCTTTTGAATCGGAGCCGACTCGCCTGTAAGCAAGCTCTCGTTAACCTCAATAACACCATCAAGTACAATGCTGTCAGCCGGAATTTGCTGACCGTTTGCGACCACAATAACGTCATCCAAAACCACATCGTCAACGGAAATCTTTGATTTTTCGCCGCCCCTGACAACGTTTACCCTTGCTCCTGCGACCAAAGAAAGCTTCTCGATAATAAGTTTTGCTTTTACCTCTTGGATAATACCGATACTTATGTTAAGCAGCAAAATCACCAAAAAAAACAAGTCGAACGTCGGTCCGACGAATGCAATCAAAAAACCCGCTACTGTAAAGCACAAAATGTTGAAAAATGTAACGAGATTTGTAAAAAGTATGCGCCCGATTGTTTTGGTGCTGCCGCGCTTTGTATAGTTAACCTGTCCGCTTGCAACCCGTTCCGCAACCTGCTCGTTTGACAGCCCTTTCGCGGCATCAACGCTGTACCTGATCGGTTTCGGCGGCTTTTTATCAGGCTTTCCTTTAACTGTCGCCTTGCGGATTTTATCGACATAATGCTTGTAGCGCACAATTTCAAAACGATTTCGGTCCGTAAAAACAGTGTTGGAAAAATTCAGTCTCGTTGAATCCTTCGTCTTCTCAGTCATGTGATTAATATATCACAAACATTGGCAAAGTCTACCAATATTTATTTATCTATTGCCGCCGTTACTTGGCTTTTGGTTCAAGTCCACTTGGCGTAGACATGGAACGCAAGGTCGGGAGGGCTTGTGGGCGGAATCGAGAGGATTGGGATGGTCAAGGCGGCATCTTGAAACCAGCCTGCAAAGTTCGTCGGCATCAAGGATGCAGCGGGCAGCGCAAGTGTTGCAGCATCGGTCGGGTCATACGCCCAGACGAATTTGATGGGCAAGTGGCTGACATTGTGCAGGATTGCTGTGCCCAGACCCGGCTGCCAGACCGGATACAGGGTCTGCGAGGCGTTGACAGCACACTGCGTGTTGACGCCATAAGTTTCGGATCCATTTGACCAACCAACTTGTGTAACGCCGTAAGCCGTGAAAATGACGGACTTCAAGGTCGCCGCCTCTCCGTGATATTTGATTTGCATTTGAGATGCCTGAGCCGCGCCGGAACTGTAGGTTATTACGTACTCGTCAGGCTTCCAGATTGGGTAATATGTAGCGTGGCTGTTGGCAGTTTGTATGTCGGGCGAGTCATCATAGAACGTGCGCCCGAGAACCGCTCCGCCTGCAATAACAAAGGTTGTCGTCCACCCGATTTGTCGGTAACCCACAGCGGTGTACCTTGTGACACCCCTGAGGTCAAAGTTGGTATTCGGAGTTTTGTAATGCGGGGTCACCGAACCGGACACCGTGGTGTCTGCGGGGTCAACTCCTCGGTTAAAGGACAGGATGTTGCTTTGCAGAACCCAAACGGGATACCAGATATACGGAGTACCGGCAGCGTTATCAAGGATATGGCTGTCCGGGTATGAATCGTCGATGGCTATTCTGGTTGCGGTTTTGACAACCGTGCCGCCGAATCCCATCACCACTCCGTTCAAGCCGACCGTTGTCCCTTCGGTTGTCCAGCCAACCTGCATGTACAAACCCGAGTTTGCGATAAAGGCTGCGCTTGGAAAGTTTCCAGTTGTAACGTTATAAAATCTGGTTATGTCGCTTGGATTCATGCCGCTGGTCGCGCCTATCTCCGTGTTTGTTCCCGATTGGAACTGAAATGTGTTCTGTTTCGGCGCCCATATGGGGTAAAGAGTCAATATAACTTCAAGGTTATTCGCACCGTTAAGCCACGTTGGGACTTGGATTTGAGGCGCAGTCCAACTTGTGCCGTCGAAACCTGTCCCCGCCCCGAATGTGCGCGGGCTTCCGTTTGGATTCGGCGTAAAAGAGCGATTCACAAGCATTCGGCTGTAAATGTTGGAATCTGTCGACCAACCGCACTGATCCCAAGTATCCGAAGGCGAAACCGTGCATATGCTTGAACTTAAAGTCCATGCCTCGTCATGAGTTTTGTACTCAGGAGACACAGACGAAGGAAAAACCGAAACTGCGCCCGTCGGATACTGGGTCACCGTATCAAAGTCAATACGGTATGTATTAATCGCGAATGTGGCGTGAATCGTATGACTGCCCAAAACGTTATAGAAAGTATAGTTTGAAACCGCTCCTTGATTGCCACCGTTAACGATGATACTGCTGATATGATATCCGGTGTTTGGGGTAACAGAAAAACTCTGATCACCGCCGTAAAGTACGGATACCGCACCGCTTGGCGAGATACTGCCGCCTGCTCCGGCACTTGCACTGATTGTATGGAACAGCGGCGTAGTTGTAACCCAAGCTTCGACCGACCCAGAAAGTTGGAAGCCGTAAAAGTTTTCAAGGACAATAGTGGCAGAGGACCCGTCTGACGAAACTTCGACAGACCAATAGAGGGACTCGGCATTGGAACCGCCTTTTCCGATGTCGAACGTTCCGACAACGCTCCCCGGGGAAGCCGTACCCAGTCCGCCGTAAATCGTTCCGTGCAGACGGGTAATTTCGTGTGTCCACGCCGATGTTATAAAAAAGCTGGCATTAGGGGTGGTGTCAAATCTGTTGCACATAAAATTTGATCCCCATATTACTCCGACTCCGTCATCAAAGTTGCCGGTATTCTTGTCGCCGCTTTCTTTCGCTTCGACTGGTGACCTGACAATTCCGCCCTGTTCTTCATTTGCCTTAGCAGCAGTACCAAACGAACTTATAAATATAACTGCGCCGCCGCAAACACATGCCATACACACTGCTAACAGCGCAATTATACCGCATAGTGAGTTCTTTCGTTTCCCCATCAAGTTATTGTACGACATCTACCCGGCAATAGCAAGCGATTTTTACTACCTTTTAAATATCTTCTCAAGTGCCTTGCGGTCAAGCACGGCAACCACAGGTCTCCCGTGCGGACAAAGCGGAATCTTCAAACCTTTAAACTGCGCAATAAACTCTCCGACTTGACCGTCGGTTAAATGCTCTCCAGCCTTGACAGCACTTCGGCAGCATTCGGTGATGATTTTTTCGCGTACTATGTCAGACAACTTGCCTGACGGCGCACCTTTCAAGCCCGCCAAAACATTTGAAACCACCGTATCGATTCCGCGTATCGACACGGCAACAGGCACAGCCGTAATTCGAAAAGTATTTTTTCCGAAAATCTCGCATTCGATCCCCATTTGATTCAAAGTAGGCATAATCTCAAGCACGCGGTTCATCTCGGAAACTCCAAGGACTAAAACTGCGGGTTCCAGAAGCGGCTGCATCACAACACTGCCCTCATCTATCTGTTTTGTCAAAGTATCAAACAAAAGCCTTTCATGCGCAGCGTGTTGGTCGATAATGTAAAGATTTTCACCAAGCTGCGCCAAGATATAGGTATCAAGCACCGTGCCCAATATCTTGCCGTCAAACAAAGGCGCCTTGATTTCCTCCTGAACCGCCTCACGCTTTTTTTTGCGTACGTAATATGGGTTTAATTTCTCGGCAGGTTCTTCCGCAAGTTTCTTTTGCTCGGCACTTAAGGAAAACTTCCCGGCTTTT
>Ga0123356_10003772_pt1 | contig 15779 bp, 7 predicted proteins | sample TergutEmb28metaG_2_FD_92546 | JGI IMG/M metagenome (GOLD analysis project Ga0123356, IMG submission 92546) | Embiratermes neotenicus P3 segment gut microbial communities from Petit-Saut dam, French Guiana - Emb289 P3 | ecosystem: Host-associated > Arthropoda: Insects > Digestive system > Gut ... | reverse complement strand
CTTGGACATGGGCCGAAAGGAATTCGAGCTGCATGAGGACTGGCACGATCTGCCCGTATTTGAGGCAAAAGACGGCCGAAGCTTTTATATACCAAGCGATATTTTCGGTGGAGACCTCGAAGGGATCAGAACGAAGCTTCCGTACCTTAAAGAGTTGGGCGTCACTCTGCTTTACTTAAACCCTATTTTTGAAGCCGCTTCAAACCACCGATATAACACGGGCGACTATCTGAGGATCGACCCGATCCTGGGCGACGCCGCCGCATTCAGAAAACTCGCGGAAGAGTCCCTTGGCATGGGCATCCGCCTGGTACTTGACGGCGTCTTTTCACACACCGGCGACGACAGCCTGTACTTCAACAAATACGGCCGTTATGACGGTCCGGGGGCTTATCAGAGTAAAGACTCCCCCTATTATTGCTGGTATGATTTCCAGGAGCATCCTGACAAGTATGCTTCATGGTGGGGTTTTGAGACCCTTCCCGAGGTAAAAGAATCAGATCCCGGGTGGCAGGAATTCGTGATCGCGAATGAGGACAGTGTCGTAAAACATTGGCTCAGGGAGGGCGCGTCGGGCTACAGGCTTGACGTGGCGGACGAACTGCCTGACGAGATCATCGAGATGATCCGCACAGCTGTAAAAGATACGGATCCTGAGGCCTTTCTTCTGGGAGAAGTATGGGAAGACGCGACTACCAAACTCAGCTACGGAGCTCAGCGTACATATGCCCTCGGCCTCGGGCTAGACTCAGTTATGAACTATCCTTTCCTTAACAGGACTATAGAATTTCTGCTAAATAAAATAGACGCGCGTATGTACACGAGATTTCTCTCGCATCAGCGTCATACTTACCCCGCGCCTATGTACTACACGCTTATGAACCTCATTTCGTCGCATGACGTGAGCCGCATCCGAACCATGCTCTCATGTGATATAAAACCGGGCAGGATGTCACGGGAGGAACAGGCGCGTTATGAGCTGACCGATGAAGAATACGCGCTCGGCGGTATGCGTCAGCGCCTGGCGGCCGCCATACAGTTTTCACTTCCCGGCGTCCCTGCTGTGTACTACGGCGACGAAACAGGGATGACCGGATTACTCGACCCTTTCAACCGCAGGGCTTTTGCCGTTGAGGATGAAAGCATCATAAAATGGTACCGGGCGCTTGCCTCGATAAGGCAAAAACATCCCGTTATGAGTACCGGCAAAGCCAGGTTTTTCTCAACGGACGGAAGCGCGCTCGGCATACTGAGGCACGCGTCTGACGGAAAAGATTTTTTCGGAAAAGAAATCCCGGCCGAAGCCGTTCTCACGGTCATAAACCCGATGAGGGAACCGCGCCGCATCGTTATTGAGCTCGACGAAATATGCGGCGACGTTTATTCAGCTGTCAGTTTGCTGTACGGCCGGGAGGTGCCGGTCAAAAAAGGGCTTGCGGAAATAGATATTCCTCCTTTGAATGCTGATATTTTTCTGATTTTGTCGTAAAATACTTTTTGATGAAGACGATACCTATTTATTTAAAAGAGCGTACATACGACGTGGTCGTCGCGAGGAGGTCTTTCCGTGAAGAAGCCGCCTCAAGGATCCGTGAATTTGTTTCGCCGAACGAAAAAATCGCGATAGTCAGCGACGAAAATGTCTGGAGCCTGTACGGAGCTTCGCTGCTCAACAGCCTAAAAGCGCATGGCTGCGCCTGTTTCCCGGCCGTAATAACTCCGGGCGAAGATTCCAAAACCATGCAGACGCTCGAATGGCTCTTTGACACTTTCACGCGGGAAGGGCTCGGGCGCGGAGGCCTGGTCGTCGCGCTCGGCGGCGGCATTGTCGGTGATCTCGCGGGTTTCGCCGCGGCATGCTGGATGCGGGGCGTAAGGTATGTGCAGATCCCTACGTCATTGCTCGCCATGGTCACTACATCCGTCGGCGGAAATACCGCTATTGACATTCCCGCCGGAAAAAACCTCGTAGGGGCTTTTCACCAGCCTTCTTTTACTCTCGTTGACCCCGACCTGCTTGCGACCCTTCCGGACAGCGAATTCTCAGAAGGTATGGCCGAAGTAATTAAATACGGGGCTATACAGTCAAAAGTACTATTCAATAATATTGACGCGGAAAAATATGACGTTTTTTCACCGTCTCTTATAGACGTAATAACGGATTGCATCAGGATAAAGGCTAAAATAGTATCCGGCGACGAACTGGATTCGGGCAGGCGCGAGCTTTTGAATTTCGGCCATACACTCGGTCACGCGATCGAAATGAAATACGGGTATTACCGCTATCCGCACGGCATGGCGGTCGTTGAAGGCATGCACCTTTCCGCTCTCTTCGGCGAGGCTGCCGGGATCACCGCGCCCGGAACCGCGGGACGGCTCGAATCATTATTCGAAAAATACGGTCTCTTCTGTAAAGAAACGGCTGAAAATTTATTCCATTTCATCAAACAGGATAAAAAGATCACCGGTGATACCGTGAATATGGTCCTTCTCAGAGGAATAGGAAAAGCCGAGATATTCGAAATGCCGCTGTCGGAAATAGAGGATCTTCTGTCAGACCTTTGACCCTAACTCCCCCATAACTCATTGACCTTGCGTTTCCACGCTTCCGGGTTAGAGTGGATAGCCCGGCCTTTGAAATTCGCGCGGATGAACCCGAGCGCCGCCGTGCGTTTTGCCGCCATATAGTAATCGGCGTTTTCAGGTTTTCTGAGTTCGTCGTCTGTCAGCCTGATGACCTCTCGTTTGAAATCGATCGCTTCGAGCGCTTTGTTGAGCTTGCCGGCAAAACCGTCGAAATCACCTCCAGTCCGGTAGACGAAGGTTGCCGAATTTGGTTCGGCGAATTCCACGGCGGCGTATTGCCCGTTTGGCGACGGGGCAATGAGCCACAGCAGGTACGGATCCGGCGTTTCATCTGCGACTTCCTCAGTGTCCATGACAAGAGAACCGTCAAGTTGTCCTGTTATCTCCTCACCGGCTTCGCCGGTCAGGCCGGCCATGCCGGCAGGGGCTTCTGTATCGCCTTCTTCAGCGTCCGCGTTCTTGCGGAAACCGATATATATCTTTGAGGGGTCGCAGATGCTTTTAAAATGCTTGTATGTCTCAGCGGCCCGCGTGTCCGCGATCTTTGTTTCCAATGCCTTCGCGAAAGAAGGTGATATGGCGGCAAGCTGCCCGAGCGAGGCCGCCGCGCCCTGCGGGACGAGATTCGCGAGCTTTGAAGCCTGAGCCGTATCTATTGTCGGGTCGATCTCTTTTACCGCCGCGAGGGTCTTTTCCCGCAATGCCCGGATCTGCTTTTCGACCGCTTCGGTAAACGGCGCGGTATCGTATCCGAGCCTGCCCCAGAGATATTTTTCGCCGGTATCGAGTGTGAGGGTCATTTGGAATTCGCCCTTGTCGAGGCCGCGCGCGAAACAAAGCGGGACGCGCTTCGCGTTCAGGTCCGGCGGCAGGGTCACGATACAATTGCCGTATACGTGTACCGGAGCCTCGCCGGCCGCGATCCCGCTGACGTCGCTGAATGAATAGTACCCTTTGGCGGTCACGACGGGAGTATATTTAACGAACAGCGATCTTAATACCGCTTTGTTGTAGGCTTCCGACAGCGCGTCGAAGAACGGCTGGCACCAGTTTCCCATCATCGAAAAAACATAGTCTCCGCTGTCGGCTTTCAGCGTGATGACATAGTTGACTAAAGACAGCTCATTCATGTCGCAGAAAGGCACTTCGGCCGTATCAAAAGTAGTGGTCAGCATAAGGCCCTTATCGGTGATCTTTAACACCGCGTCGCCGTTCACAAGCGGCGAAGCTGCCTTGGCAGTGTACTCTATAGAGGATGTTTCCATGATTTTTCTCCTTTCGGTTAGTATATAGCACCAAATTGCCTCTTTCAATCATTTCGATAAAGGCGATCAATAGAAAAGTGTTATACTATTTCAGCAAAGGGGGAGACGAACAATGGAAGATGTGGTAATAAAAGGGCAGCCTCGTAAGGGGAGCAAGATTGCCGCGCGAGTGCGCAGAATAACCACGGTCCTTCTGATTACTATTCTTGCTGTTATCGTTATATCGGCCACGCTCATGGTTCAGGACGTCGCGAGCAAAGCCTCGCAAAAGCTCGCCTATTTTTATTCTCTCGAATCGGTGCATGTCTTTAATTCATTTATCATCCGCGACCTTGCCCTCGTGCAGAAAGTCGCGAGCTCGAGAGCCGTCACAGAATGGTTTGCCGACGAAGGAAATGAAGAAAAAAAGATCGCGGCCTTTAATGAAATGATGGACTATAAGTCTTTGCTCGGCAGCGCAGAGCTTTATTTTGTGATAGATGAATCACTGAATGAATTTTCGATCAGATACAATTCGCTGGCAGATTTTGCGCCCTTCGACGTTATATCTCCCGACGACCCATACGATCACTGGTATTTCGATCTTCTAGCCTCTGATAAAATGTACGCCTTCAATATTGACGAAGACAAGGTAACAGACCAATGGCGCATATGGATAAATCATAAAGTAATGCTCGACGGCAATGTCGTAGGCGTCTTCTGCTCCGGGCTTCAGGTTAAAACGGTGCTGCATTCGATGTTCGAACGATATACGGAACAACAAGTCATAGGTTACGTGATAGACAATGATGGTTTTATCCAGATGGATAGCGTCCTTACCGAATACATAGAAGGCGCGGAAAAAAGAAGTATCTTCGATATAAACGCCGATCCCGCTTTTATCGCATTCTTTAAAACCTATTTAGAAGGTATCGACGGCTATTTCGGCGCGGACACACAGCCGGAAGTGATAATCCTTTCCGGAGGGGAATACGCGTCGGTCGCGCCTCTGCCAAATTCCGACTGGACAGTCGTAACAATTTACGACAGCAATACGCTATTCAGCACGGACGACCTGCTGCCGCTTGTATTGGTGCTCGTGTCTTTGTTCATCATATACGCAATAGCAAGCGCATTGATAACACGCCGTTTTGTGCTTTCTCCATTGAACAGCCTGACCGTCAGTGTCTCGGAGGCAACCGAAACCGAATCCACGATATTCGGCGACGACCGCGACGACGAGATCGGGGAACTGGCCAGAAACATAGAGGGAGGATGGGGCAGGCTCAACGAAGCGCACCAACGCTCACGCCTCCTGCTTGACGCTACGCCCATGGCCTGCCGGCTGATGAAAAGGCTTGAAGACGGCACCTTCGTGATCCTTGAATGCAACGAAGAAGCTGTAAGGTTTTTCAATTTCAAAAACAAGCAGGACTTCTTTGACCGGTATTTCGAAACGTATCCGGAATACCAGCCCGACGGCAGCAATTCCATTGAAAAGGGCCGGGAGTACCTGGAGATAGCGTACAACGAAGGCACGTTTAAAACGGAGTTTATTTTTCAAACAGCGGACGGTACGCCTATCCCGTCCGCCGTCACGCTCGTACGCGTGAAATACGAAGACGAATACGTCGTGGCTGGATACACAAGAGACCTGCGAGAGCACAAACAGATGATGGACGACATCGAAAAAAGGGACTCCTTGTTAAACAGCATCAACCGAGTCGCGGTCGTACTGCTCGCGGCGGCGAATGAGAAAAACTTCGAAAAATCCCTTCTGGAGGGTATGGAGCTAATCGGTCAGTGCCTTAATGCGGATTGTGTCCAGATCTGGCCGAACGAAATGAGGGACGGTGTCTTACACTTCGCCTTAAAATATAAATGGTTGTCCGAAACAGGGAAGGCGGCCCCGGACGTGCCAGTCGGTACCGCCTTGCCTTATACAGACAGATGGATGGATATGTTTTCAAGAGGCGAATGCATTCACGGCCCCATATCGAAACTGCCGAAAGAAGAGCAAGAGTTGCTTAGTCCGCTGGGACTTGTGTCAACGATCACTATCCCGCTTTACTATGAGGACAAGTTCTGGGGGGTATTCTGCGTAGACGATTGTGCCATCGAACGATATTTTACCGAAGGCGAGATAGGCCTGCTTAACTCGGCGTCCCTTATGCTCGTAAACGCGATCAACAGGCACGCGCAGGCCGAGCTTGTCCTGGAGGCTCATAACCGCGCCAAGCTATTACTCGACGCTACGCCCCTTGCCGTAAACTTCTGGAACAAGGATGTTGAGATCTTTGACTGTAACGAGGAAGCGGTCCGGCTTTTTAAAATGGATAACAAGCAGGAATATATCAACCGGTTCTTCGACCTCTTCCCCGAATTCCAGCCGGATGGTTCAAAGTCGGTCGAAGTCGCGCCCTTTATGCTCGGCAAGGCTTTCAGGGAAGGGAAAGTCAAGTTTGAGTGGATGCATCAGCTTCTTGACGGGACCCCTATACCTTCGGAGGTAACGCTTGAGCGTGTCGTGTACGAAGACGATTTTGCCGTCGCCAGCTATATACGCGATCTCACAGAATACAAACGTATGATGCAGGATATACACGAGTCTTCAGTAAAGCTCGAGGCCGCGCTTCAGGACACACAAAATGCCAACAACGCAAAGAGCGACTTTTTGGCCAGCATGAGCCATGAGATGCGAACGCCTTTGAACGCCATTATCGGCCTTTCAGACCTGAGCCTCGAAAATAAAATGGTCGACAGAGAAACTTATACAAATCTTGAGAAGATAAACAATTCGGGAGAAATGCTTCTGAATATCGTAAACGACATCCTTGACATCTCAAAGATCGAGGCCGGGAGGATGGAATTGATAGAGGTCGACTACTATGTCCCGAGCCTGATAAACGATACCCTCATACAAAACATCATGCGTATAGGGGACAAGCCGATCAAGCTCAAACTGGATATAGAAGAGGACGTGTATGAGCGGCTGCACGGCGACGAGCTCCGTATCAAACAGATAATGAACAACCTGCTTTCGAACGCGATCAAATATACGGACAAAGGCTTAGCTACGCTGAGTTTTCGCTGCGAGCAAAGATACAAAGACAAAGTATGGATCACGATCAAAGTCTCTGATACCGGCAGAGGTATCCGTACCGAAGACCTGGATAACCTATTCAAAGATTATTCACAGTTCGACTTGAAAACAAACCGTAAAACCGAGGGGACGGGGCTCGGGCTTCCGATCACGAAGAGCCTGGTCGAGATGATGGACGGGACCATTGAAGTGGAGAGTGAATACGGAAAAGGCAGTGTATTCACTGTCAAGATTGCTCAGACGATTGTGGACGATATCCTCATCAGCCCTGAGATAGCTCATAATCTTAAAAACTTCCATTATTCCGATGAAAGGAGAGGACGAAACGCGAATTTCAAACGTATCAGCATGCCTTATGCCAAGGTACTTGTAGTCGACGACAACGCGACGAACCTCGACGTCGCCAAAGGCCTCATGAAGCCATATATGATGCAGGTCGACTGCGTTTTAAGCGGGGAGGAAGCTGTTGAAGCAATAAGAGAAGAGAAGGTACGGTATAGTGCTGTTTTCATGGATCATATGATGCCGGGTATGGACGGGATAGAGGCGGCGCATGCGATCCGGAATGATATAGGGACCGAATACGCGAAAAACATACCTATCATTGCGCTCACGGCGAACGCCATAGCCGGTAATGAAGACATGTTCCTCAGAAATGGTTTTCAGGCTTTCGTGTCTAAGCCTATAGACATCGCGAGGCTCGATAAGATCATACGGCTGTGGGTACGTGATAAGAGGCAGGAAAAACTGATCGGCAGCAAGAAAAAAGAGCCTGTTTCGGAAAAGGCAGTTGCTGCGGACAAAGTTGATACTTTAAGCGGTATAAAAGTTGGCGGACTGGATATCGAAAAAGGGCTTAACCGTTTTAATGGTGAAGAAGACACATTCTTAAACGTCTTGCATTCATATTTGATCACCACCGCTCCGCTGCTAAACGTTATCGACATGGTAACCGAGGAAAACCTGGGTGAGTACGCGATGATCGTACACGGTATAAAGGGCTCGAGCCGAGGCATCAGCGCGGAAGAGTTGGGCGCCGCCGCCGAAACCCTGGAAAAGGCCGCGAAAGCCGGGGATTATGAATACGTTCTTGAGGAAAACCCGGCCTTCATCAAATCGGCGCGGGCTTTGCTTAAAGGTATCGAGGAAACGCTTGCGCAGTTGTCCCCATCCGAACCCAAGCCGAAAAAAGACAGGCCGGACGAGGAAACGCTTAAAAAACTGCTGAACGCATGCAAAACGTACGATATGGATGAGATAGATGCTTTGATAGCGGAGCTTGACGCGTACGAATATGAAAAAGACGAGGACCTTGTCGCCATGCTTGTAGACAGCGCAAATAAATACGATTACAGCGAAATGAAGGAAAAATTATCAACTCTGTTTAAAAAGGAGACATTAAAATGAGCAGCACGCGCCGGGTAATTTTTATTGTTGACGATAACCTTACGACCCTGACAATGGGCAAGAACATGCTGAAGACTTTTTACCAGGTCATCCCGCTGCCGTCAGCTGAAACCATGTTTGAAACACTTGAGGACGTCACTCCCGACCTTATACTTTTAGACATAGAAATGCCCGACATGGATGGGTACGATGCCATCCAAAAACTAAAATCCGAAGAGCGCTGGGCCGGCATCCCTGTCTTCTTTATAACGGCGAAAGACGATCCTGACAGCGAGGTCGAAGGCTTCGATCTCGGTGCGGCAGACTATGTGAGCAAGCCCTTCTCCGCTCCTACACTTTTAAAACGCATCGAAAAGGAATTGTCTTTCGATAAGCAAAAAAATGAACTGCTTAAAACGCAGGCGGAATTAAAACACCATTTGGACAATCTGGAGTTGATAATCCAAAACAAAACGGATACTATGATCCATCTGCAACAAGCTGTATTCAACACAGTGTTCGATTTGGTGGAGATCCGCGACATGTATAACGGAGGGCATATCGAACGGACTCAGCGTTATTTAAAAATCATGATTGACGAGATGCTGAAAGAGAACGTCTACTCCGATATATTATCCTCATGGGACATTTCCAAAGTTCTGACCGCTGCCAAGCTGTATGACATCGGTAAAATAGTAGTGCCCGACACGATCCTAAGCAAAGACGGCAAACTCTCGGATAATGAATTTGAGAATATCAAGCTTCATGTTCAAGCCGGGACCGACGCTATAGAAAGAGTCATCAAAGACTCATGCGACGAAGACTTCTTTGATCACGCAATAAGGGTAGCCGGCACTCATCATGAAAACTGGGACGGCAGCGGGTATCCGATCGGGCTCAGAGGCAATAATATACCTCTTGAAGGAAGATTACAGGCTATAGCGGGCGCCTATGACGCGCTGGTATCCGAGAGGCATCATAAACCAGCCCTGACTCATGAAAAAGCGTGCGAAATTATAAAGGAAGGCTCCGGCAAGCAGTTCGACCCTGTGCTTGTGGAAGTCTTCCTTAGTATTCAGGATAAGTTTAAACAGATTTCAGAGCGCTGACTATCTCGCCTATCGCCTGGTCGGCATCGTCGTAAGCTACCTGGCAGGTACCCACCTGGTGATGTCCGCCGCCGCCGTACTTAAGCATAAGGGCTCCTACGTCAACTTCACAGGTGCGGTTCAGTATCGAGTAGCCTACCGCGATCGGGCAATTCAGCTTGCCTCTGCCGTCAACCGCCCAGACAGACACATTCTGGTCCGGATAAAGGCTGTAAATCAAAAATCTGTTCCCCGCATTTATTGTTTCGACACCCCTGAGATCCGTTATGATAACATTGCCGTCGACTCTCGTATGCGCGGCGAGCATCTCTTTGAAAAGCGCGTCCTGCTCAAAATACAGATCCACGCGCTCTTTAACGTCCGGATTCGCGAGAATCTCGTCGATGCTTTGTGTGGCACAGGCGTCTATCAGGATTTCCATGAGCTCGTAATTGCTGATACGAAAATCCCTGAACCGCCCGAGTCCTGTCCTTGGATCCATTATAAAACCAAGAAGAACCCAGCCTTCGGGATCCAGTATTTCCTCTTTAGTGAGCTTTGCCGCGTCGACCTTGTCGACGGCCTCGATCATCGTCGCAAAATGGGGCAGCTTGTTTCTGCCGCCGTAATACTCGTAAATGACGCGCGCGGCGCTGTCCTCTATACGGCTCTCTCCCTCGAATACTATATCCTGCCCAAGGCGTTCATTTTCGCTTGAGTGATGGTCGAACCATAAAGCGCATCCTTTCACATAAGGTATATTCGCGAGCACATCGTTGTCTGTCACCTCTACAAGGCCGTCCTGTATATCCTTGGGGTGAACAAATTTCCAGTTGTCGATGATGCCCAGAGTCTTAAGAACAGCCGCGCAGGCAAGCCCGTCAAAATCAGATCTTGTCAATAGCCTCATAATAAAACCTCCCAGTATTCTAAAATATCAGCTAACTAATTTTACTATCATCGCCGGCGCTGTCAACCAGTTCGGAGAGATCTCCCTCCCCTCTGAAGCGCAATACGTTCACCATGAAGATGTTGAGTTTATTAACGATGTTCGGAGGCAGCAGGTTTCCGTCCACTTCCACCGAGAGCATCGGGTAGTTGCGCTCGCGGGCCCAAGGCGTGAAAAGCCCCTCTATGACACGTCCTATGAGGCAGGCAAAGGGGCTGATATTCACGATCCCGGAATAACCCTTGTCCATGGCTGCCGCGGCCGAACCTGTTGAAACCGCTATCTCGGAATTGAGCTCGAGATTCACAAAGTGCTCCTGTGTATACTTCATGATCTCGTGCATGTCGTGCGGCGTCTCGGGAATAAGCTCCGTCGGCCCGAGGATCTTCAGGACCTTTCGCTCCACAGAGTGTTTCCACCACGCTTCGATCCGCAGTTTGAGCAGGTCTTTTCTGGCGCCTTTATGCTTTAAGCCTATAAGCTTTTTCAGCGCGTATTCCCTTACAAAGTCCAGATAGTGTATCCATTCGGAAATGCCGGCAACCTTTACGACGACCCCTCTTTCGCTCATCAGGTCCGTCAGCTCTCCTACGGCAAAGTCGTCCCTGCGCACGTAGATCTCGCCGACGACAAGCACCCGCGGGCAGTCGATAAGCCTTCGTTTAAGAGGTATCTTCTTCACGTCCGACGCAACATTTTTAAGCTCTTTGAAAAGATCCTTTGGCTTGTGCTCAACGGTGTACATGAGCTTGTGCCATGACCTTTCAAACTCGGTCGCCGCCGAGACAGGATCAGCAGCCGTCGTCTTTAGAGCGTTCTGAATGTCTTTAAGATAATCAGAGACGACGAGGCCTCTCCACATCATCATAGAAAACCCGGACCCAAGTTCGCTGTAAGAATTGTCAGCCGAAAGTATAAACACAACGACGTTTTCCAGCCGCATGTCGCGGAATAGATTCTCATAATAGATATAGTATTGTCCTGTCCTGCAAGGACCGGTCGTGATTGGTACAAAGAGAAGGTATAGTTCGTCCTTGCGGTACTTGTCGCTCCAGAAAAACTCGAGAGCGCTTCCGAGCACGAGGTGGCTCGGCACGCACTCTTTGCCCGAAGCGTGGCCCCTTGCTATCTGAACTGTCCTTGCCGTTGCCACAGGCAGGGCCTCGGCGTTGATCCCCAGCCCCCTGACGGCGGCCGCGAGAAACTCTGTTGATATCGCTCCCATATTCGATAAAAGCAGTTTGACGCGCTTGTTGTTTTTGATCTGCACCTTTTCTCCGGTCTTGCCGTTGTCTACCCTGAGCTTGTCTTCCTCCGCCGAAGCGTCGGGATCGTAGACAAAGGACCATCCGTTGTCAAAACGATCACCTTCGATATCGCTCTTTTTGGCCCTGTATCCGTCGATGATATCGAGGAAGGCCTCGACCCTCGTGTCGACGCCGGCGTCAGCCGAGTGCGAATCGAGCTCAAGCACAAGGAATGGCTTTTGTCCCATGATCCACTTGATGTAGTGCAGGATGAATGAATCGGGCGCGCATGAAAAGTTCGTTATGAAAGCGAGGTAGATATTGTCCTCGTTCTTAAGAAGCTTTGACACTTTGACGTCCTGCTGGCCGTAAAACCAATACATATTAGAGAATATCTCTTCGTCGTCAAAAGGCAGTATGTCAAAGGGTACGATAGAGTATCCTCTGGTCGTAAACTTCCTTGGTATACCCATGTTAGCTTCCGGCGTAAAGGCGTTGTACGGGCGGCCGAGCAGGGCTATTACCGGCCTGTCGGCCTTGCGCGCCTCTTCGAGAGCCTCCAGTCCGAGCGCTCTTGCGGCCGCGAGGTATTCATTCAGTTTTTCATAAGCTTTTGCAAAAGCGGCCCGTGTCTCGTCAAAACCTATACCGAGCCTGTCGCTCATAACCTGAAACAGCTCAAGAGCTTTGTCTTCACCGAATTTGAAACTCACGACCAAAGGAAGCCATTTATTTTTATCAACGTCCGGGAAAGCTTTTTCCATATAGTATGGTAAAGCCTGCGTGATTGGGCAGAAGTTCGCGTGGACATTCTCCTCGTAGGAAGGCATATCCCTGAAATGCGGCAGAAGTACAAGGTCGGCGCCCTTATTCAGGCAGTCCTGTACCGCGCCGTGCGCTATCTCGGCAGGGAAACAATACTGCGCTTCGGCGCGCGCAACCCCTTCGTGCGCCACCTCGTCCGAAAGAAATGTTTCTATACCGAGCTCATAGAAAAACCACGAGTAAAGAGGATATAGCGTGTGCACCGAAAACGCCCGGGGGATACCGACGACAAAATCGCGCTTTTTGCCTGCAAGAGCCGGCGCGGCGAATTCCTCGAAAATCAGCTGCTGACGTTTTTCGACATAATCGAAGACCGGAACATCCTTTATAGCCTTGCGCATATTCGTGTACTTATTGCAGCGGCCGCCGAACATGTACTTGCGTTCTTCTATATTCAGAACCTGGATCGGGCAGAGGTTCTCGCAGGCCTGACAGGCAAAAACGCGTTCATAGCCTATTTCGCGGCCGATCAGCGCATCCAGGTCCGCACTCGTTTCTTCAAGCAGTCCGTCGGCGCACTTCTTTTTGGCGAGAAGCGCGACACCGAAACACCCCATAAGTTCGGGCGACGGCGGCACGAGTATTTCGCGGTCCAGCAGCATAGCGAAAGCCAGAGGCACGGCCGGGTTTTTCGCGACCCCGCCCTGCAGGAAGATCTTTCCCCCTATGGTGCGGTTTCCTACGACGCGGTTGAGGTAATTCGATACTATAGAGCATACGATGCCGGCTGTTATGTTTTCGCGGCTGGCGCCCTGCTGCACGGCCTTTCTGATATCGCTGTTGATAAATGCGGAACAGTGCTCGCCGAACTTAAGGGGCGCATCTCCCTTAAGGGCTATAGGCCCTATATCAACGGCGCTGTGGATCGAAAGGTCTCCTGCCGCGCTTTCCTCCAGAAATGAACCCGTACCGGCAGAACATGCCTCGTTCATTGCGTAGTCGATCGGCACCCCGTTTTTTAAGAGTACATATTTTGCGTCCTGTCCGCCTATCTCAAAAATAGTCTCGACGCCTTCATCGAAAAATGTAGTACCGACAGAATGCGCGATGATCTCGTTATATACTCCCGGGGTCTCCAGGAACACGCCGAGGATCTCGCGGCTAGAGCCCGTGGTAGCTACGAGCTTAATATCAATTGGTTTTCCGCCTGTATCCTCTATGACCTTGTCACGGATGATCGAGAGGCATAGTTTCAGGGCTTTAACGGGATCTCCGTGCGTCCTGCCGTAGTGGCTCGCAACGACCTCATCCGTCTCCATATCGACAAGACAGGCTTTCGTAGTCGTCGACCCTCCGTCGACTCCGAGGATATACTTACGGCCGGCCTTTACCTTGCCGCCTTCTTTAAAATCAAAAGTCCTGACCTTGGACTCCCAATCCTTAAGCGCGGGAAGCGTCACAAAACGGATCTCATTTTTTCTAAACAGTTTTTTCAGCTCAGGCATAGGGCTGCCGGATTTGGGAGCCATGACCGCGGCGCCGAGCGCCTCGAAAACCGGCGCGGTCTCAGGTATTACAAACTCGATGCCCGGCGCGTGTTCCCTGATGAAACGCACTATATGGCGGTTCAGGGTGATGCCGCCGGTCAGTACTACGCGGCCGGATGTTACCTTGGCCCTCTTCAAAAAGTCTATCACCTTTACGGCCATCACATCCGAAAGCGAAAGCACGATATCTTCCTTCGTCGCTTCCCTCTTATTCAGCCTGTGAGTGCAGTCGCTCTTCATGAAAACAGAACATCGCGTCGAAAGCGAATAGACCTTAGCGTCGTCTGATACATTATCTATGTCGTCAAGGCTCATGTCCATACGCGCAAGCTGCTGCTTTAAGAACTCGCCGGTACCCGACGCGCATTTGTTGCCTGAAAAGCTATTGACTATCTTTCCTTTGTCAAGAGAATAGACTATCAGATCCTCTCCGCCCATGCTTACGACAGCGTCGGCCTCGATGTCCAGTGTCCCGAGCGCCGCTTCGACGCAGAGGGGCTCAAGAGTACCCGAGGCGTTGAACATAAAACGCCCTTCGTTGCCCGTTACGAGCACGGGTATACCGGCTGGTATACCGCCCTCTTCCAAGAGTTTCCTCGCGGCTTCCTCAAAATCACCTTCGTGGGCGCGAACGCCGCTCCAGACCGGACGGCCGTCCTCGTTCAGAACCATTTTCAGGCTCGTTGAACCAATATTAATACCTAAAGACTGCATAAAACCTCACTTTGAAATTATTAGAATTTACCCGACCTCCCTGAAAAGCCGCTGCTGTCCGTAGTAGTTCCGCCGCTGCTTTTATCCTCGACGGCCTTACGCACTTCTGTGCTGTGAAGATAGGTATCGTTGCTCTTTGTAAGAACAAACCCTCCCTCGGGGATATAGCTTGCTGCCGCTCTCTGTCTCCTCGCGGTCTTCATCTGGCTGCGGAATATCAGGCAGACTATCAGCGCGACCACGATCGGTATGATGATATTGACCACGATCAAACCCGCTTTGCTTCGCGCCTGAACTGCCGGGTCGGTGTTTAAGTCGAAAGGAGTTCCGGCCCTGGCCATGCCAAGGAATTCTTCCGCCTTGTTCAGATAGGCCAAAAACGCGTCGTAGAATTTATCGTCCTTTAGCTTCGGCAGTATGAAGTTGTCCAGCATAACATCCTTGCCGTGATCCGTAAAAGCGGTGTTTCCGAAACCGAATGCGATGAGCGAGTAGTCGCGCTCCTTCATGCTAAGCATGAAAAGCACGCCGCTTTTGTCAGGACCATAGCCGAACCCGTTATCGCGATAGACATTCTTCGCGTATTCGTACGCGCCGGACGTACCCATGTCTTTGGCTACATATATGCGCACGTCGCACTCGTATTTTGCTGAGATATCAGCGGCCTTGCTGTTCAGCTCCTGTCTTTGCTGATCTGTGAGTATACCCGCGCTGTCTGTGACAAAATCGCCGGAGGCAGCGCTGACAGGCGCCGCCATTGCGAAGCAGAGCGTAAGAAGCGCGATCAGTATCAAAAATGTTCTTTTCATTTTCGCACCTCCTCTAAATCCAGAAAAACAGGATATTCAACACTACGAATATCGGCGCCGCTATTGCCACGAACCATAGCCAGAACTTGCCCTTATCGACAGGCAGGTCCCCCACGAGCTTGCCCGTCTGTCCGTTCATGGCGAACAGAAAGTCCTGGTCCTTCCACTTCGTATTCAGCATCCAGACCGGGAAGAACGCGTACTTGACGTCGCCTTTGTTGATCCTGATATTCGAAGTCTGTGTGCTTACAGAATCATAGCCCTGTACGGTCGACTTTAACGCGTCTTCGGTGCTCACGCGTATCCTCTCGTTGGCCCTTTTGTTGCACTCATCGGAGCTG
>Ga0123356_10003771_pt1 | contig 15783 bp, 13 predicted proteins | sample TergutEmb28metaG_2_FD_92546 | JGI IMG/M metagenome (GOLD analysis project Ga0123356, IMG submission 92546) | Embiratermes neotenicus P3 segment gut microbial communities from Petit-Saut dam, French Guiana - Emb289 P3 | ecosystem: Host-associated > Arthropoda: Insects > Digestive system > Gut ... | reverse complement strand
TGCCCAACAACGCACCCAAGATCAAGCGCGAAGCCACGGCGAAATTAGGAGCCGAAATCGTCCTGGTCGGCCCCGGCTCTGACGAGCGCAAAGCCAAAGCCGAGGAACTCGCCGCTCACCACGGATACGCCATCGTCCCGCCCTATAACGACGAAAAAATCATCGCGGGACAGGGCACGATCGGCCTCGAAATCCTCGAAGATCTGGTTCATGAAGATCTGCCCGGAGGCGAAGCAACCGTGCTCTCCCCCGTCGGCGGTGGCGGCCTGATCTCCGGCGTAGGCGCCGCCATCAAGCTCTCCAACCCAAAAGTCAAAGTCATCGGAGTCGAACCCGAACTCGCCGCCGATGCCCAGGCGAGCTTCCGCTCGGGCAGGATCGTCCAATTCCCTGCCGAGCAAGTCTCCCGCACGCTCGCCGACGGACTCCGCACCCAAAGCGTTGGCCCCATCAACTTCGAACACATCCGCTCCTACGTCGACGACATCATCACTGTTGCAGAAGAGGAAATCCGCGAGTCCATGCGGCTCCTGGCGTCGAATCCCCAGACCATAGCCGAACCCAGCGGAGCGGTCGCGACGGCCGGGTTCCTGTTCCACAGGGGGCAACTTCCCAAAACCAGCGTGAACGTAGCCATCATCAGCGGTGGCAACCTCGAACCCCAAACCCTGACCTGAAATACGAACCCCTCGTCTTTGGTCATATTGCCGTTTCGAAATCAGCCTCTTAAAAGCCTTGACTTCAACCAGACGAACAACGATTCTTGTGAATGTCCGGTCTAAGAAGGTATGGACAACTCTCTTTTTGGCGCCACCAAATCGTTTGGGTTCGAGATTTTGAACCGAATCGAGCACTACTCCGCGTCGCGATTCCAGAACCCTCGTCGTAACTCCCAGGATCTCAATATTTTTCCAATAAATCAAATGGAATCAATCCTTTGCGAGCCGCGAGGATGTTTCTCGGGTATCCGCGCGAATCGAACAGACCAGGGGGAAGGGAAAATCCCCCCCAGACGAAGCCTCTCTTCCCTTGGGGAATTGGCGATCCTTTTTCTTACTGTTTGCTTTTCCACGGGCGCCTTCGCACAAGCGCTGCGCGGAACCCTCATCCACGAGGAAACCATCCGCGTCTCTCCTGGCGCCGACACCGCCAAACTCGGGGAAGCCGGCCGCGGCCATGAACTCATCGTCCTCGAAAGTGCCCGCGACTGGACACATGTCGAAGCCATCCTGGCCGAGCCGCGCAAAGATGCCGACGAAGACGACCCTGAGTCCGAGGGCAAAACCATCACCGGATGGATCCTGACCAAAGCCCTTGTCACCACCACCACACAAGACGGCGACAAAATCATCTTCGGCGAAGCCGTCAACTCCGAAGACGAGGCCAGCCGTCGCCGCGGCCGCCGCGATGCCGCCCAGGAGGCCATGCGTCTCTACTACCGCGTCTACGATCTGTTCCCCGCCTCGCCGCTCGCCGCCGAAGGACTGTTCCGCGCCGCCGACATCCGCTGGCAGATGGAGCGCAACGACGTGATGACGCGCCCCTCCGCCCGCGAGCGCGAGGCCTATATGCGCGGCCAGATCGACGAAGAGTGGATGAAGCTGGTCATGAAGAAGTATCCCGGAACCAAGTGGGCCGACCTCGCCGCGTTCCGTCTGATCGAAAACAAGCTCTGCGGCGACTGGCAGGCCGCGTCGAAATGCCCCGAGAAGGAATCCGAGCTCTACGAAAAGTTCGCCAAGGAGCACGAGCAATCCACCGCGGCGCCGGAAGCGCTCTATAACGCAGCTTCGCGACAAGCCGCGCTGATCGAGATCTATAAAACCGAAGCCAACCAGAAAAAATCCGAGGCCGCCAAAAACCGCGCCCTGGAGCTGGCAGAAAAAGTTGCGAGCCAATATTCGCAAAGCGAGTGGGCCCTGCGTGCCAAGACCCTGATCTACTACGTTCAGCAGGGCGTTCCGACCTACGGCAACGCCACGGATTGATCTTATGTGCATCAGCTTCGGCTCTGGAATGCTGGGCTTCGCGATTACCGCGGCAACTCCGCGCTCATGCTCGTGTTCGTGATCGGGTGTGTCCCATCCCTGCTCTCGCTTTCCCTCATCGACGCCGAAGCCGGTTCGAACACTTTTTGCCTGGTGTGGGCCCTCCTCGGACTGCTGAACGCCGCGCTCTACGCCAGTGTCCGGGCTCATCTCGCGCCGCTCAAGAAAGCAGGTTAACCGCAGGTTAAAATCCTGTCCGCTTCCAGCGGCTCTTGCGCGTTCAGAACCGATCTTTTACATTCATCAGGACGTACCAACCTATAAATCCGGCGGACCGACAACTTGCCAATTTATCAAGCGATTGTTCTTGCGATCGTTCAAGGACTGGGGGAATTTATTCCCATTTCCAGCTCCGGACACCTCATCATTGTGCGGCGCCTTCTCGGCTGGAACGAACTGTCGCCCGCCCACGAATTAAGCTTTGATGTTGCCCTTCACTTTGGGACGCTGCTTTCGGTGCTGTTCTACTTCCGGCGCACGTGGGTTCAGATCATTCGCGCCGCGCTGGGTGGGAAAGTCGTGCGCTTCTCCGAGGCTGGATCTGCGGACGTGAACCTCAGCCCGGCCGAGCAAAAGGAAGAGCGTATGCTGCTGTGGTTTCTTGTCATCGCGACAATTCCCGGAGCAATCGCTGGTAAATGGCTGGAGCACTCCGCGGAAGACTACTTCCGCGAGCATATCTTCCTGATTGCGGGTGCGTTGATCGTGGTCGCGCTGCTGATGTGGCTCGGCGAGAAGGTCGGCAGCCGGCAAAAGCCCTTGACGGGGATTTCCTTCCTTGATTCGCTGATCATCGGGATCGCGCAGGCATTTGCCTTGATCCCCGGAGTTTCGCGATCGGGCTCGACGATCACCGCTGGACTATTCTGTAATCTCACCCGCGAAGCCGCCGTGCGGTTCAGCTTCCTGCTCTCGACTCCGCTGATCGCCGGTGCAGCGCTGCTGAAGGCTTACGAACTTCACAAGGAGGGTCTGCCGCACGACATGCAGATGCCGGTTCTGGTCGGCATCATCATTTCCGCGCTGGTGGGCTATGCAGCGATTGCCTGGCTGCTTCGCTATCTGCAGTCGAACAGTCTGATGATCTTCATCATCTACCGCATCCTCGCCGGACTGGTGGTGATTGGGCTGGCGTTCGCGATGCACCTCGAGTAAGTCCACAGTCGGCAACTGGCACCGGGCAATGAGCCCTTGAACCGCCTTCGCTCGCCACGATTCCGTCCCGGCCCGCCTGAGTGCCGATCGTTCCGTGCTCACTGCATCGTGCAGATAGATAACCACATAAACACTTCCGGATTTCCCTGATTGTCGGAACCGGGGCTTCTTGGCATAATGTAAGGGCTCTGGCCGATAATGCGCCGAAGTCGTGTCTTCTCCTGGCTTTAGGTTCTAACTTCGGCGATGAATCCGGCCTTCATGAATTATCTTTCGACTATTTTTGCGCCCACTCGGAACCGCCGGCTCAACGAGCTGATCGGGTTCCTGATGTGTGTCTCCGCGCTCCTCCTCTTTCTTGCACTGGTTTCCTACTCGCCGCTCGACCCTTCCTGGAACAGCGCCTCGGTGCTGACCGGATCGCATGCCGCCCGCAACTGGATCGGCGTCGTCGGCGCCTATACCGCCGACGCCCTGCTGCAGTTCTTCGGCGTTGGCGCATTCCTGCTCGTGATTTTCCCGGCCATGCTCGGCGTGCGCTGGTTTCGGTCGATGAAAGTCCAGTCTCCGCTGGCCAAGAGTCTGGGTGCGATCTGGTTGCTGGTGTTTATTCCGGCGATGCTCGCGCTGCTGCCGGGACAAGTGCGCTGGGCCCGGGTCATTCCCATCGAAGGCCTGCTGGGCCGCGTGGTCGGCGACTTCCTGCTTCACTATTTGAATCTGGTTGGCGCTTACATCGTCTGCGGGACGGTGCTTGCGGTTTCCTTGTATCTCTCGACGGCGTTCTCCTTCTCCGCGATTAAGCTTTGGGCTCCGACGCGGTTCGCTTTCGTCAGCGCACTGTGGAATCGCTACAAGGACTGGCGGCAGGAACGTGCGCGCAAGCGCCAGCAGAAAGAACTCGAGCACCGGCGCATTTCGAAGCCCACGGTAAAGACGCAGCTGATCCAGTCGCGCCCGCCGCAGGCGATGGCCGAGACTCCGCCCGTCCAGGAGCAGCGGCGCACCGGAATTGAGCGCATGCAGGCGGAAGAAGAAAGCGCGAAGGGCACGGCCAAAGTGCCGGCCGGAGGAATTCCGTCAGACCCGATGGTGCGGCGGGCTGATCTCGAAGAACAACCCGCTGAACCTGAAGTGACCGAGCGCGCCGACCGCGACCAGAAAGCCAAGACGACAATGCCGCGCATCACCGCCGGTGGATACAAGTTGCCCTCGAGCAGCCTGTTGCAGCGTCCCGACGAGCAGCAGGCAGTCGATACCGGCGAACTCAAGCTGCTGGCGCAGGTGCTTACCGAAAAATACTCCGAGTTCGACGTTCACGGACAGGTCACGCAGATCAATCCCGGTCCAGTGGTAACAACGTTCGAATTCAAGCCCGAAGCGGGGATCAAGTACAGCCGGATCACGAATCTCGTCGACGACTTGTGCCTGGCGCTGAAAGCCGAGAGCATCCTCATTGAGCGCATGCCGGGCAAGAGCACGGTTGGAATCCAGGTGCCGAACCGGCAGCGCGAAATCATCTTCCTGCGCGAGAACATCGAATCGCCGGAATTCATGGGCTCGAAGTCGAAGCTCACGATGGCGATGGGTAAGGACATCAACGGCCGCATCGTCACCGCCGATCTCGCCGGCATGCCCCACCTGCTGATCGCCGGATCAACCGGCTCGGGCAAAAGCGTTGCCATCAACGCGATGATCATGTCGATTCTGTACAAGGCGACGCCCGATCAAGTGCGGCTGATTCTGGTCGATCCGAAGCGGCTGGAGCTGGGCAACTACGAAGGCGTGCCGCATCTTTACACCCCCATCATCACCGAGCCCAAGCTTGCTGCCAACGCGCTGCGCAACGCGGTGCGCGAGATGGAGCGGCGGCTGAAGCTGCTGGCGGCCAAGGGTGTGCGCAACATCGACCAGTACAACAAGCTGTTCGATCGGGGCGATACGCCCAGTTTGTTTGACGAAGGGTCGGACGAGCGGCCGATTCCTTACATCGTCATCATCATCGACGAGTTGGCCGACCTGATGATGCTGGATTCGTCGAACGTGGAAGAATCGATTACGCGCCTGGCGCAGATGGCGCGCGCCGTCGGCATTCACCTGGTGCTGGCGACGCAGCGGCCTTCGGTCGACGTTATCACCGGCCTGATCAAGGCGAACTTCCCTGCCCGCGTTTCCTTCCGCGTGGCCACGAAAGTTGACTCGCGCACCATTCTCGACGCCAACGGCGCGGAGGCGCTGCTCGGCAAAGGCGACATGCTGTATCTGCCTTCGGGATCGGCACGCGTGCATCGCCTGCATGCTCCCTTTGTGACCGAGAAGGAAATCGCGGCCGTAGTCGAATTCTGGAAGGCGCAAGGCCTGGCCGAGTATCAGCAGAAGTTCCTCGAAGCGCCCAAGGACGAGCCCGCAATCGGCACCAATGACGGAGGTCCGGCCGAGGAAGGCGAGGGGGAAGACGACCCGCTGTACCACGATGCGGTCAAGCTGGTCGTGGAGTTCGGCAAGGCTTCCACTTCCCTGCTGCAGCGCCGCCTGCGCATCGGCTACGGCCGCGCCGCTCACCTTATCGATCTCATGGAACAGGATGGCATTGTCGGCGCGGCGGATGGTCCCAAACCGCGCGAGGTGCTCAAGCGGCCTGACTGGATTTCGGAGATCGAAGAATCGATGCGGTAGGCTTCTGAGTCAGGTTTTCACCGCCAGCTGCGTTCGCCTGTCGCAAACAGACTCGCCGGCAGCTCGAATCCGGCAGCTTTCAGTTTTTCGGAAAACTTGGGGCGAATCCCGCTCGAAACAAAATTGCCGATGACACGACCCTCGGCAGAAACTCCCCGATTTTCAAACAAGAACAGATCCTGCATCGAGATCACATCGCTCTCCATTCCCGTCACTTCGGTGATGTGAGTCAGACGGCGGGTTCCGTCGCTCAGTCGAGCTACCTGCAGAACCAGACTGACCGCAGACACGATCTGCCGCCGAATTGCCTTCTCCGCGATGTTCAGATTCGCCATCATCGCCATCGTTTCCATACGGGCGATGGCATCTCGTGGACTGTTGGCGTGGATGGTGGTGAGCGATCCGTCATGCCCGGTGTTCATGGCCTGCAGCATGTCCAGCGCCTCTTCGCCACGCACCTCCCCCACGATGATTCGGTTGGGACGCATCCGCAAGCTGTTGATCACGAGTTGCCGCGCCGGGATTGCCCCTTTTCCGTCGGCATTCGCGGGACGGCATTCCAGGCGCACCACATGGCGCTGCTTCAACTGCAATTCGGCAGAGTCTTCAATCGTCACAATCCGCTCTTTTGAGGAAATGCACCCGGAGAGCACGTTCAAGAACGTCGTCTTTCCTGCGCCCGTCCCCCCCGAAATGACGATGTTTAGCCGCGCACCCACTGCGGCCTTCAGCAGATTCAACATGGGCGCGGTCAAGGTCTGATTCTTCAGCAGATCGCTCTCCGCGATAGGGGTGTGCCCAAAGCGCCGGATCGAGAGGTGAGGGCCGTCAATGGCGAGCGGCGGAACGATTACGTTCACTCGAGATCCGTCAGGGAGTCGCGCGTCGACCATCGGCGAAGATTCATCTACCCGGCGTCCAATGGCGGACACGATTTTATGGATGACACGCATCAAGTGCGCGTCATCCCTGAAGATAGCCTTCGTCTCTTCCAGAACTCCGGCGCGTTCCACGTACACTTCGCGAAAGCCGTTGACCAGGATATCGGTGATGCCAGGATCCTGCATCAACGGCTCAAGCGGCCCAAGACCGGACACTTCGTCGAGGATTTGGAGCGCCAGTTTTTCTCTTTCGGAATTCTCCAACGGCACCTTGAGATGCGCTACCACATCCTGGATCACCGCAAACGCCTGCCGTCCGGCGGCTTCATCCCGGCTAAAGACTTTGTCGAGATCAATTTTGCCGGACAGGTAGCGATGGATTCCGATCTTCAGCTCGAGGAATGTCCGAAGATCGAGCCCGCCCGGGATCCGGGACAGCCCGGAAGGCACCGAACCGGTCGCATCCAACGAAGGGTGGTTAGAATCCGCCATACGAAATCACGGACGCGGGCATGCCACAGACGTACACCCGCTCTCCCGGAAGGCCTCCTTTCGGTGAATCTCAGCCGCAAGCCTCGACCGAACAAATGATTCCAAATCGTCCTCCGTTATCCCGCTTTGTGCGCGCTCGTTTGCCCCTTCGGTCGGAAGTACTTCCCCAGCCAACTCCTGTAGCGCAGCGACAGGCTGGCCCGTACGTGCTTGGCGGTCTGCCCGGACGACTTGTTGCTAAAGATGACGTAGTAGACGCCGGCGCCGGCGGGAAGCGCGGCTTCTACCTTGCCTTCCGACGTATTGCCGCTTTGGTAGACGGAACCGGTCGCATATCCGTTCTGCCAGGCGGCAAACGCCTGTTCGCTGAGCACGTAGACTTCGATGCCGTTGTCCTCGCCTTCCCCGGTCGCGTGGCTGCCGGTCTTGTCGGCTTGAGCGTTGAACTGACCGACGATCGAAACCTTCGCCGAGCCTTCGGGCAGCGCGAACCTGTAGCGGCGGAAGCTGTGCGGCGGCACTGTAAAAGAATTGTCGACCACGGACTGATCGCGCTTAAACCCGGCCAGTTCCTGCAGACCCCGGGCGAATGGATTCTCGCTGCTTGCCGCCCACACGACTGCGGCCAGCAACAGCGCGAGCAGAATCCATGGGACGTAATGCCGCCTGATCTTCCTCGTGACGGGTTGCGGCTCGGGATCTTTCGTGGCAGTCGGATCTTTGGGCGGGACGCTCACGGGCTTTCCACACTTCAGGCAGAACTGCGCTCCGTCGGGGAGCGCGGCGTTCGACTTGCTGCACCCTAGAATAACCTTCGCAGCGGGCGCTGTGTCGGGATTTGTTGCCATCCGTGTCTTCCGACCGATTCGCCACGGGTGGCAGTCTCACCCCAGGCTCAACTCCAGAGAGGCCTCATCCCGAGTGGGCTTTCAGGGATCTCCCGCCTGCCGCAGTTGCACTCCGCGCGGAGATCCCTCGGCCGGCGTGAAAGACGGCTTTGCGCAGGAGGAGGCCTTCGGAGAAGTACGCGGAGTTTAATCCGGGCCACCAACGGCGGCTAGCCTTGCGGAGCGATCACCGCGCTGCCGTCGAGTCCCAATTCCTTCGCGATGGGCTTCAGGGCATCGATACAGAAACCGATGTGCTCGTTGAGCTCAACGCCGAGATCTTTGGCGCCGTTAATGATATCGTCGCGGTTCACCTTGCGGGCGAAGGCTTTGTCTTTCATTCGTTTTCGCACGGATTTGACGTCGACTTCGGCCAGGGACCTGCCGGGCTTGATCAGGGCGACGGCCGTGATGAACCCGGCGAGCTCGTCGCAAGCGAAGAGGGACTTCTCCATCGGAGTGTCGCGGCTGACGCCCGAATATTCGGCGTGGCTCATGATGGCGCGGCGGACTTCGTCGGAGTATCCGCGCTCTTTGAGGATCGCGTTGCCTTTGTAGGGATGTTCTTCGGGCGTGGGCCAGCGCTCGTAGTCGAAGTCGTGGATGAGCCCGACGACACCCCAGAGATTCTCCGCCTCGGCCGATCCATCGCCGTATTTGCGCGAGCAGGCGCGCATGCAAGCCTCAACGGCCAGCGCATGCTTGCGCAGGCTTTCGGATTGCGTGAACTCGGTCAGGAGCTTGAAGGCTTGTTCTCGCGTATGAATGTTCCCTCCTTCGAACCCGAAGAGCGGCCCAGCGAAGATCGGCCCATCGAGGCCGCTTCCACCGTTGATCCTAGCACTGGCTGGCCGGCCCCCGTAGCCGGCTGACAAAAGCAGGAGGACAAGCAGGGTGCTGTCGAGTGGATGGCAATCCGCCAAGCCAACCCAGGGATCCAGTTAGTAAACATCGATTGTATCGTCCGCATCGGTGGCATATTCCCTGTTGACTCCGGGGTTTCCCCACCGGATTCCTCGCATCTTCTTCTCTCGCTGCGTTTCCTGTGCATTTTCCTGTTGACTTCCACAGGTACAATGCAGCATTTTGACTGTGCCGACAGGAATTCTCCCCTTTCCTGTTTCAAGATAGAAGTTGCTGGTAGAGCCCGCTCTGGCACTCCCACAACCTGATGGCCACGACTCTTGCCCCAGTAGATTCCAGGGAGGTCGTACGCTGCGATCACTGCCTGCTGGTTCAGTTCAGAACGTGCAATAACAATTGTCGGCGCTGCCACGCGTCTCTGGACGAGGAACCCGCGCCTGAGCCCATCGTAGTCGCACCGCCCGTGATGATGCCCGTTCCCGGACCGGGCCGCGGAAATCTGAACCTGGCGACTGCGATCCGCTCGCTGCGGCTGCGCAACGGGCTGAGCCAGCGGCAATTGGCTGGACGCATGGCGGTCCCGCGCACCTACGTGTCGAAAATCGAAAACGAAAAGGCCACGCCTACGCTGTCGTCCCTGCAACGGCTGGCGCGTGCACTGGAGGTCACTGTGCCCGAACTGCTCAGCGGCGGAGAACGCAGCCGCCAGGAGGAAATCAGCGAACTGATGAAAGACCAGTTCATTGCGGAGTTGCTGCCGTTTGTCGCCCAACTGAACGGGATGCAGATGTCGAGCATCCTGACCCAGGTGCGCGATCTGACAGTGCGACCGAGGAGAAGTGCGTAGAAAAAGCAAGGCTTCCATCTGCCAAAGTGGCAAGGTTTTCTGAGTTTCAAGGTTTCAAAGTGCTTGAGTTTGGCTATCCCCTGGAGTTTGACCCTCGCGGACTTGGAACGGTGACTCAAGTGTGAGGTGAATGTGCCGATAGGATTTACCTCGGCACAAGGTTCCTGGCCGCACAGAGCGCGGCTCAGGAATTTCGCCAGCGGCTCAATTTTATCCGGGCGACCAGCCAACTCTGACGCCGGGACCGTCCTCTGGTCCCGGCCTTTTTGTCTACATTTTTTGCCGCGCCTCAGCCCTCAAACATCGAGCCTGCCGCCCGACGCCCCGCCGGCGGCATCATGGATCGATGATCCGGAGTGTTGGCCGGCGCGGATATGGAAAATGAAGAAAAGCTGCAGTTCACTCGCCGTAGTGGCCGAGTCTGCCCCGCGGGCGCTGTGCGAGTCGTCCGCGACCGCGGTACCGCCTGGCAGCACGCCAGGCTGCTGGCCTGCTTGCCAAAGGAGGGGGGTGGCTCAATGCGCAGGAGGGTGTGGCGCTTATCGAATCGGGTCGCGAGCCGGCAAACCCGGCCGGTGATGATGCCCCAGCGCTCCTCGAAACCTCGCGGTGAATCCAAAGTAGATCGACATACATCTATCCAGCATGAATCCTGGAAGTGGATTGGATGATTTTTGGTCCTCGCCATTGGCTGAGAGCGGCGAGGCCAGCGAGTTGAGATCCTGGAAAGACCAGGCGCACGAAGCGCAATTCCCTCCGCAAAGGAGCAGCGACGCTTCCCTGCTCGACGCCTACTCGACGGCTGTCACCGGTGCCGTGGAACATGTCAGGCCCTCAGTCGTACATATCGAAGTGCATCAATCGGCGGGGCGGACGCGGTCGGGCGAACCTCGGGAGCGTCAGGGCGGCGGGTCGGGATTCGTGTTTACGCCAGATGGGCTGATCTTGACCAACAGCCACGTGGTGCATGAAGCGTCGCGGATTGCGGTGACCCTTCCCGACGGGCGGCATATGCCGGCGACGCTGATTGGCGAGGATCCGGGAAGTGACCTGGCGGTCATACGGCTGGAGCGGCCGCAAGGAGATGAGTTCGGCCTCACCGTCGCGACGCTCGGCGATTCGCAGCGGCTGCGGGTGGGGCAGATCGCGATTGCAATCGGGGCTCCCTACGGGTTTCAGTCGACGGTGACGGCCGGCGTGGTCAGCGCGCTGGGGCGATCGCTGCGGTCCTATTCCGGGCGGTTGATTGATGACGTCATCCAGACCGACGCCTCCCTGAACCCTGGAAATTCGGGCGGGCCACTGGTTGATTCGGGGGGACGGGTGATCGGGGTGAACACTGCAACCATTCTGCCGGCGCAGGGGATCTGCTTTGCCATCGGGATCAACACGGCCAAGTTTGTGGCCAGCCGGCTGCTGCGCGACGGGCGGATCCGGCGTAGCTTTGTGGGTATATCGGGCCAGACAGTGCCGGTGCATCGGCGCGTGGTGCGGTTCTACGATCTGCCGAAGGACACCGGCGCGCTCGTTCTGTCGGTTGAGGATGGCAGTCCGGCGAAGCGAGCCGGGCTGCGCGAGGGAGATGTCATCGTTGCGCTGGAAGGGCAGCCTGTGGCGGGTGTGGACGATCTGCATCGCCTGCTGACCGAGGTCCGAGTGGGGGTGAGCTGCGGGTTCACAGTACTGCGCTACACCGAGAAGCTGGAATTGAGGGTCGTTCCGGAAGAGGCAAAGACCTAGGCCGCGCTCCTTCTTCCGCTCTCGCGCCCCATGTGAAACGAAGGCGGGAGTCAAGGAACCCGGGGTCAACCCGCGAAAGATCCCTCTCCTCTGACATCCACAAAGAATCGGGCAAGACCGCGACTGGCTTCGTCCTCCATCTTCTTCCACTCTTCGTTGCCCCCGGTGAGCAACTCCGGAATCAGGCCGCAGTCTAAGCAGAAGCCGTGTCGATCTCCTCCCCATACCCCATCCTCGATCGCGGAAGCATCATTGCCTGTGACATCACGCGGGGTTCTTAGCTTGGATTCTGCCGGTCTGACGGGAGTTCTTGCGTCATAGCATCGGCCTTGTTCCCGTCATTGCATCCCATACCCGCCTGTGGTAGCCTCATAGCGTGACCACTTTGCAGGACAAAGTAGCTCTGCGAATACCGGCCGGGCTTGACCGCAAGGAAGCGGAGGTTTACCGGCATCTGGATCCGGCGAGACTGCCAAGGCATATCGCCATCATCATGGACGGCAATGGGCGCTGGGCCAAGCGGCGCCACATGCCACGGGTGGCCGGGCATCGGGCCGGCGTGGCTGCTGTGCGCTCGACTGTGGAGACGGCGGCGCGCATTCATATTCCGGCGCTTACGCTGTATGCGTTTTCGGAAGAGAATTGGAAGAAGCGTCCGGCCGGCGAAGTCGACTTTTTGATGCGCCTGCTAAGCCGGTATCTGAAGGCCGAAGTTCCAACCTTGAACGAGAACAATATCCGGCTGGAATACATCGGGAGGCCGCACCAACTGCCGGGCGACGTGCAGGTGCGTATGAACTGGGCGCGTGAGGCTACGGCGCGCAATACGGGGATGGTGCTGACGCTGGCGCTCAACTACAGCGGGCGCAGCGAACTGGTGGACGCGTTCCGGTCGATGGTAAAGGCTGCGTCGCAGAATGGCGGGATCGATCATCTGCAGATCGACGAGGACGCGGTGTCGCGGCATCTCTACACGCGTCACTTGCCTGACCCGGATTTGGTCGTGCGCACCTCGGGCGAGATGCGGCTTAGCAACTTTCTGCTCTGGCAGCTTGCGTACGCCGAGATTTATGTGACCCCGACATTATGGCCGGATTTTCGCGGCGTGCATCTGCTCGAGGGGATCGCCGAGTATCAGAAGCGCGAGCGGCGGTACGGGGGACTCAATCACTCTGATGGACATCCTTCCCCCCCTCAGCCGCGGTAATTTTGTTATTTTGTAGGCGGGTAGTTTTCGAATTTTGCCGTCCTGAGCGGCTGAAAGTTTGAAAATTACCGATTCCCGGATTACGCAATCATTTTCTCTTCCCTTGCTCAAGCGCATCGCGACTGCGGTTGTTCTGATTCCCGTTGTGCTGCTGCTCATGTTGTGGGCGCCGGTACCGGTCGTGGCCGCCGTGGCTGGCATGGTGGCGTTGCTGACAATTCACGAGTTCCTCAGGCTGACCGAAGCCTATGGCGTCGAGCCGATAGGTTGGCCTACCTACTTGTTCACATCATTGTTCTTCGTTTTGCTGGCGCTCAGCGGAGAGGGTGAGACGGCGCTGCTTTCTACGGGAAGATTCCTGGTCGTTCTGGCATTCGCGGCTGCGATCGTGCCCTTCGTTTTTCTGACCCGCGCGATGTATCGAGAAGATTTGCGCGGCGGATATCCCGCAGCGGCGGCCTCGGTCTTTGCCTTCACTTATATCGCCCTGCCAATGGGGATGCTGGTACAGCTTCGGCAGCAGTGGGCGGGTGCGTTTTATCTGTTGTATCTGCTCCTTGTCGTCTGGGCCGGCGATATCTTCGCGTACTTCGTGGGCAAGTCGATTGGACGCCATCTGATGTCGCCTCGCATCAGCCCGAAGAAAACCTGGGAGGGCGCGGTGGCCTCGGTTGTGGCAAGCGTCGCAGTGGGGTGGACTTTGTTTCACTATGCTCTTCCCCTCAGTGAGGCCTTGCTGCGTGTCGGGCTGATTCAGCGGCGCGACGGGATGTTTGGACTGGAGCAGCCGGCGATGGGGCCGGTCATCGTGCTCACGATTGTGCTGAATATTGCTGCGCAATTGGGTGATCTGGCCGAGTCGCTGATCAAGCGCGGCGCTGGCGTGAAGGATTCCGGGGCGCTTCTTCCCGGGCACGGCGGCATGCTCGATCGCATCGACGCCATGCTGTTTGCCGCGCCAGTGTTGTGGTACTTCGCGGCGTGGCACGTAGTGCAATAGTTCTGCCAAGATATATCCTTCGTGATCTTGTTTTGAGCATTCTTGGGGAACATCAAGGAATCGCAAGAAAACCTGCACAGCACGTTTATTGGGTCGACGGCCCGTGGTGGTTTGGAAAACTCGCTCTGGCGGCCCGTCCGCGAGGAGGAGATTGGCTCGCGGAAGAGGTCGCTGTCTGGAAATCGGCGGGCGTTGGCGCTGTGTTGTCTTTGCTGACCCCCGAAGAGGAACGTGAACTCGATCTCGTTAGGATGAGAGAAGAGGAGAAAAAGAAGACGGAGGGGCTTGGCCTGGAATTCTGGTCGCTTCCCATTGAGGATCGCCAGGTTCCGGACTCGGACACCAGATTCGGTGCGGCCTTGAACCTGGTGGACACTCGGCTCTCAGCCGGAGGGAATGTTCTCGTGCACTGTCGTCAGGGAGTGGGGAGAACAGGCCTGGTTGCGGTTTGTCTCCTGATGAAGCATGGCAGGAACCTCAGCGCCGCGATGGATAGCGTGTCGGCTGCCCGCGGAGTGGCCGTTCCGGAAACGGTCCAGCAGCGAGACTGGCTCGAGCGATACGCTCCTCGCGTGTTTCAAATAGGATAATCTTGAAAGACATGAAACGCATCGCCATCCTGGGCTCGACGGGCTCGATCGGCCGCAGCACTTTGCGCGTCGCCGAGTCGTATCCAGACCGGTTTCAGATTGTAACGCTCGCGGCCGGAGCCAACCTCGACTCGGCCTTCGAGCAGGCGCTGCGCTGGAGGCCGCGCGTTATTTCGATGGCGGCTGAGGCAGATGCCGCCAGACTCCGCGCCCGTCTGAACCAGGAAGGATTGAATCAGATCGAAGTCGTTCACGGTGCGTCGGGAACTGTACGTGCCGCCATCCATCCCGACGTCGACTTCGTCGTCAGCGCCATTGTCGGAGTCGCGGGGCTTGAAGCAACCTACGAAGCGGTCCGGGCGGGTAAGACTCTCGGCCTCGCCAACAAGGAATGTCTGGTCGCCGCCGGAGAACTGATCACCGCCGAGGCACGGAAACGGAACGTCGCGCTCCTGCCCATCGACAGCGAGCACAATGCGGTGCATCAGTGCATGCGCGGCGGGCGGATGGAGGAGGTCGAACGCGTTTGGCTTACAGCCTCCGGCGGACCATTCCGTAATACTCCGGCTTCGGAGTTTCGATCGATAACCGTCGAGCAGGCGCTCAATCATCCCACGTGGAAGATGGGGCGGCGGATCACGATCGACTCGGCCACGTTGATGAATAAAGGCTTTGAGGTCATCGAGGCATGCAGACTTTTTCACATGCCGCCCGGGAAAGTGGAAGTGATTGTCCATCCGCAATCCACAATTCACTCCATGGTCGAGTTTGTGGATGGCAGCATACTTGCTCAATTCTCGGTTACGGATATGCGGTTGCCGATTCTTTACGCCCTGACCTATCCCGACCGGATTGAGTCAGATATGCGCTTTGCGGTCAGCGACTTGCGTCATCTGGACTTCGCGCCCCCGGACCTCGAGAAATTTCCCTGCTTGCGGCTGGCGTACCAGGCGGCGGAGGCAGGCGGTGCCAAAACCGTCGCTCTGAATGCGGCCGACGAAGTGGCAGTGGCAGCTTTTTTGGAAGGCAATATCCGGTTTGACCAGATTCCCAGGGTGATCGAAGACGTGCTGTCGGCAACAAGTCTGACCCCGATGGAGTCTATCCAGAACGTGCTCGAAGCCGACCAGAAGGCCAGGCGACTTGCCCAAGAGCAAGTAAACATTCAGAAAAGAGAAAGAGAAGGTTCGCGGGCAACATCTTTCGCGTAATTTTGGAATCTAACAGTTGGGGGCTTACGTATCTTCAATATGACTGATTTCTTTACTTCCGTGGTCGCCGTGGTCGGCGTTCTGGGATTCATGATTCTGATTCACGAGTTCGGCCACTACGCGGTGGCCAAGTGGCTTGGGGTGCGAGTGGAGCAGTTCGCCATCGGCTTCGGCCCGCGACTGGT
>Ga0123356_10003770_pt1 | contig 15784 bp, 12 predicted proteins | sample TergutEmb28metaG_2_FD_92546 | JGI IMG/M metagenome (GOLD analysis project Ga0123356, IMG submission 92546) | Embiratermes neotenicus P3 segment gut microbial communities from Petit-Saut dam, French Guiana - Emb289 P3 | ecosystem: Host-associated > Arthropoda: Insects > Digestive system > Gut ... | reverse complement strand
TTGTCTGATCCATTTTAGGATTGCTGTGGCAGTTACACTTAGTAATCGTGCTATGGTGCGCAGGGATAAACCGTTTATGTAGAGCAGGGTTGCAGTTAGTTTTTCGGTTTCGCTTTTTCCATGCTGCCGGGTGGGTACAAATTGCCTACTACATTCTTTGCATTTGTAACGTTGTTCACTTTTTACAAACCCAGACCTAAAGACCCTCTCACTACCACACTTTGTGCAAAACATGACCAAACCGCCATCTTACAGCACACTCCAACATAAAAACGTTATTTAGTTAACACCCTCAAAAAAACGACTGCACCAGTTCATGACCCCAAACATAGATAAAAAAGGTTGAGGGGGCGTTCAGTTCATTTTTGTTGACTCCTCAAGTTCATGGTGATAGAATTGGTAGAGAACCATCAAGACGCTTTTACTGGATACTTTAAATCCAATCGTAGAGTTTTCTGAAATAAACATCCCTTTAATGTTATCCACCAGAATCATTCCGCAGTTTGTATGTAGCGGTGACTTGTCATAGAAGATATTTACTGCGCTTTTGAGTTTCTGTACGCTTCCTGTAAGTTCATGGATTACAAGCAGTATGTTGACACCTCTGGCAGACGTCGTTTTTATTGTTGGGATTAACTCGGAAAAGTCATCCAGAGGCATCATCAACCGCACCTCCAAGGATGCACTTTGAATAATTTCTTTGGCTTGCTTGTTTAAGTTGTCCTTTCCACGGATTGTCCAAACGAATTCTTCTGAAGGTTCAATATCTGCATTTTTTTCATAAAAATCATCCAATTCGTCAAGCATTTTATTAGCCTGAGATATTTGCCCCAACTTTTTTGAGTAAAGGGTTTCTAGGTCGCTTTTTCTTTGAGCGTACTCTTTCTGTAGAGTATCTTTTAACCTGGTTTCTATTCTTTCTAATGCAATGGAAGGTTTTATTGCTTTATAGAATAATGGACGACCCCTTTGGACTTCCACTAACTTCTTTTTTTCAAGACGACTAAGAACTTCATATATTTTAGAGTGGGGTATGTCAGCTATTTTGCTTAGATTGCCTGCGTTTGATGTGCCTTTTTGGATTAGGCTGACATATGTTTTGGCTTCGTATTCAGTTAAGCCCATGGTTTCAAGCGCCTTTTGAAGGTCCCCGATATTCACTTTTTTCACCACTAACAAAAAATAAAAGTGACAAAACCCCTTTAAGGTTTTTCCAATTTCAATTGCTCCAACAACAAAAAAGAGATACCGCCCTCAAGGAACCCAGAATTGCAATTACCCAACAAAAAGGAATACCCCTAGATTGCACAGCATTGATGTTGATGAGTTAACTGGAATTACTTCCAACGAAGCCCAAGAGAAACTAAGAAAAGACGGCTACAACGAGTTACCCACATCTAAGAAAAGAAGCAGTATTCAAATAGCATTAAGCGTGATTAAAGAACCAATCTTTCTTTTGCTAGTAGCCAGTGCTAGCATATACTTTTTCTTAAACGACATCATAGAGGGCCTAGTTTTATTGAGTTTCGTCATTGTTGTAATGGGCATAACCGTTTTTCAGGAACGGAAAACCGAAAACTCCATAGACGCTCTAAAAAATCTATCAAGCCCACGTGCCCTAGTTATTAGGGATGGAAAACAATTCAGAGTCCCCGGACGGGAAGTAGTAACTGATGACATTATTATTTTAGCGGAAGGCGATCGCGTCCCAGCCGATGCGTTGCTATTATCAGCCAACAATCTAATGGTTGATGAATCACTTCTAACCGGCGAATCACTCCCTGTTAGAAAAGCAATTGGTAAAGTAGAAACGCGCCATTGGAAACCAGGAGGAGATGACCAACCATATATCTACTCTGGAACACTCATAACCCAAGGCCAAGCCATAGCCATAGTCAAAGCTACGGGCACTCAAGCGGAAATGGGCAAAATTGGCGTGAAACTCCAACAGGTTGAACGCGACGAAACTAAACTCAAAGTGGAAGTATCCACTCTAGTTCGCAACTTTGCGATCTTTGGTTTATCACTCTGTGCTTTGGTCATCATTGTTTATGGGTTAACACGCCTGAATTGGATAGATGGCATACTGGCAGGGGTAACGCTAGCAATGGCGATTCTACCCGAAGAATTTCCAGTCGTTTTAACAATCTTTTTAGCCCTCGGAGCATGGCGGTTGTCCAAGAAAAATGTGTTAACTAAACAGCCGCACGCTATTGAAAACTTGGGCTCAGCCACTGTATTGTGTGTTGATAAGACAGGCACATTAACACTAAACAAGATGTCCGTATCTCGACTCTGTGCAGATGGTCAAATGCAAGATATAGACTCGGCGCTCAAGAGTCCACCCGAATGTTGCCATGAACTCGTCGAATTCAGTGTTCTTGCATGCAAAAAAGACCCCTTTGACCCTATGGAAAAAGCCATTACCAGATTTGTAGACGGGGAATTCGCAAAAACCGAGCATGTCCATGGTGACTGGCAGTTAATCCGTGAATACCCTTTATCTCAAAAATTGTTAGCTATGTCTAACGTTTGGGGCTCACCCAATGGTACAGACTACGTCATAGCCGCTAAAGGTGCCCCTGAAGCCATAATCGACTTATGCCACCTAAAAGAGACGGAAGCAAAAAAAATCTCTGATAATGTTCAAAAAATGGCCAAAGACGGTCTACGTGTCTTAGGTGTTGCCAAGGTTTCCTTCAAAGTAGCAGGAGGGGACCTTCCAAAAGAACAGCATGACTTTGCATTCAGATTCTTAGGTTTAATTGGTTTCATCGATCCAGTAAGACCCAACGTTTCAGAGGCAGTTAATGAATGCTACAACGCAGGTATACGTGTAGTGATGATTACGGGTGATTATCCGCTAACAGCGCAGAAAATTGGTCGCCAAATTGGCTTGAAAAACCCTGAAAACATCATAACAGGTCCAGAACTTGAAAAATTAACTAACGAGGAGCTAAAAGAGCGTATCCGAAATGTAAACATCTTTGCACGGGTTGTGCCCGAGCAGAAACTTCGCATTGTAGACGCTTTTAAGGCGAACGGCGAAATAGTTGCAATGACAGGTGATGGCGTTAACGATGCGCCAGCTCTTAAATCAGCAAATATTGGCATCGCCATGGGTGAGCGTGGTACAGATGTAACCCGGGAAGCCGCCACAATAGTGTTGCTAGATGATGATTTCGCTTCAATCGTTGGTGGCGTAAAGATGGGACGCAGAATCTTTGATAACCTCAAGAAAGCCATAGCCTATATTTTTTCAGTGCACATACCTATTGCTGGACTCTCAGTATTACCTGTGTTGCTTGGCTGGCCCTTGATTTTGTTACCGGTGCACATAGTCTTCTTAGAATTCATCATTGATCCTGCATGCACAACTGTGTTCGAAGCAGAACCTGAAGAAGAAGATATTATGCAACGCAAACCAAGAAGCATAACCTCTAGTAGATTATTCAACCGAAAAACAGCCATCTTATCCGCAATCCAAGGTATCGTTGCGATGGTTTTGGTACTAATAATTTATCAATATGCGACTGTAACTGGTTTAAGTATCGATACCGCTCGTACAATGGCCTTCGCAACGATAGTTATAACAAATTTGGCTTTGATAATAACTAACCGGTCATGGAGTCAATCCATCGTTGGTATCTTTAGCAGGCCAAACAAAGCTTTCTGGCAGATCTTGGTGCTTGCAATAGTTGCATTGTTGCTGGTGATTTATGTGCCGCCGCTGGCTGGTCTGTTTGCCTTCTCAGCTTTGTCGCCGTTGAACCTGTTGGTATGTTTTTTGGCAGGGTTTGGTAGCATCGTTTGGTTTGAGATCTACAAATTCACAGGTAATTTAAAAAATAGGTGACTAGGTCTATGAGTAAAATAAAAAATAAACCCCCCGAAACAAAAAAGACCGTCACCGAAATGGTCCTTCGCAATGAAGTGAGTGATAGGTTAAAATTTGCTGCCGCCGCCGAAAACCAAGATCTCTTAAACAAACTCGAAACGACACCAGAAGGATTAAGCGAAGATCTTGTGGAAAATTCCCGCAACAAGTACGGCAACAATGTCGTCACACGCGGTAAGAAGGTCTCACTACCGAGTCGGCTTGCAAAAGCCTTTATCAACCCCTTTACCGCCAGCCTAATCGGGTTAGCTGTAGTATCAGCTTTCACAGACATCATTTTAGCCAAGGCCGGTGAAGCTGACCTCGTAGCAGTCATAATCATCACAACAATGGTACTTGTTTCAGGCATATTGCGGTTCTTACAGGAAACAAGGAGCGATCGTGCCGCTGAAAGTCTGTTAAAGATGATAAAGACCACTACCAATGTACGACGGCAGGAAATAGGAAATCAGGAAATATCTCTTGAAGATGTTGTTGTTGGCGACATCGTACATCTCGCAGCTGGAGACATGATCCCTGCCGATATGCGAATCATCCACGCCAAAGACTTATTCATCAGCCAATCAGCACTAACCGGCGAAAGTGTAGCAGTAGAAAAAACCCCTAACCCCATACAGGGTAGCCATGATGCTTTGACTGAAATCCCCAACCTTGCATTTATGGGTTCAAACGTAATCAGCGGCAGTGCAAGAGGCGTTGTTGTAGCCACAGGCGACGACACTATCTTTGGCGAAATGGCAAAAAGCGTCAGCGACAAACCTGTACAGACCAGTTTTGAAAAAGGTGTCAACTCCGTATCATGGTTGCTAATCCGCTTTATGCTGGTGATGGTCCCTATCGTTTTGTTTGTAAACGGATTCACCAAAGGTGACTGGATGGAAGCCACCCTGTTTGCCTTGTCAGTGGCTGTAGGATTGACACCCGAAATGCTCCCCATGATTGTTACAACCTGTCTTGCCAAAGGCGCTACAGCTATGTCAAAGAAAAAAACCATCATCAAGAATCTAAATGCAATTCAGAATCTTGGTTCAATGGATATTCTATGTACCGACAAAACAGGAACTTTAACACAAGATAAAGTGGTTTTGCTTTATCATCTCAACATCCACGGACAGAAAGATGTTCGCGTGTTGCGCCACGCTTTCTTGAACAGCTACTACCAGACTGGACTTAAAAATTTGATGGACATTGCCATAATCCAAAGAGTACAAGAAGAACAAGACACTGTAGAGGAATTACGCGGGCTTGCTAGTAGATTCGTAAAGGTGGATGAAATACCGTTTGATTTTGTGCGCCGTCGTATGAGTGTTGTGGTGTCAAATGGTAAGACGCAGATGATTACTAAGGGAGCGGTTGAGGAAATGTTGTCTGTTTGCCGCTTTGCTGAGTATGAGGGAAAAGTAGAACCACTAACCGACGAGATTAGGAAGTATATACTTCAGAAAGTGGAGGAATTAAACGCCGATGGTATGCGGGTTATTGCTGTAGCGCAAAAAAACAATCCGTCTCCTGTGGGTGCGTTTTCGGTAGCTGACGAATCAGATATGGTGTTGATGGGGTATTTGGCGTTTCTTGACCCCCCAAAAGAATCTACTGCTGATGCTATCAAAGCCCTGCGAGAATATGGTGTGGGCGTGAAAATTTTAACTGGAGATAATGATAAAGTTACGCGTTGTGTTTGCCGTCAAGTAGGCCTCCCTGTTGACCGTATATTACTTGGCTCAGATTTGGATGCTATGACTGATGAAGAGTTAGGTAAAGTCGCTGAAGAGGTGAGTGTGTTTGCTAAACTTTCACCACAGCAGAAAGCAAGAATTATTACAGTTTTGCGAAACAACGGTCACAGCGTTGGTTACATGGGAGATGGTATTAATGATGCAGCAGCAATGAAGGCATCTGATGTGGGAATTTCAGTTGATACCGCTGTGGACATCGCAAAGGAATCCGCTGATGTCATCTTGTTGGAAAAAGACTTGATGGTTTTAGAGCGGGGTATCATTGAAGGACGCAAGACTTATGCGAACATGATTAAATATATCAAGATGACGGCTAGTTCTAATTTCGGAAATATGTTTTCTGTGTTGGTAGCCAGTGCATTTTTGCCGTTCCTGCCGATGCTACCGATTCATTTGATTTTGCTTAACTTGATTTACGACATGTCCTGTACGGCGATTCCGTGGGATAATGTTGACAAAGAATTCCTGGCTGTACCGAGAAAATGGGACTCCTCCTCCATTGGCAAGTTTATGCTCTGGATTGGTCCAACAAGTTCAATATTTGACATTACGACCTATGCGTTGCTATATTTCGTTATATGCCCTGCAGCTGTTGGCGGGTTGATGTTCCATCAAATTACCGATCCAACCACGATAGTACTGTTTATCGCTGTTTTTCATGCTGGCTGGTTTGTGGAGTCTATGTGGACACAAACACTTGTTATCCATATGATCCGTACACCAAAAATACCGTTTATACAAAGCCGCGCGTCCTTACCACTCACGTTGCTCACCTTTACTGGAATCACAGCTCTAACGATCATTCCCTTTACTAGTTTTGGCGCATCCATTGGTTTTGCGGCATTACCGCTTTCATTCTTCCCATGGCTTTTGCTAACAGTTTTACTGTACATGGTGTTAGTGACGGTGTTCAAGACAATTTTCGTCCGGAGGTACGGTGAGCTACTGTAACATCGAAAAGCTTCTCCGAAATAGATCGGCATGGAAACAAGAATAGTTATCCTGAACGATTTTAACAACTTGATTTGTACCGAGTCTGTTAAACTACTTGCTGAAGTTGCCCTAAACCATATGAATCCACATTGGTGATTTTCCATCCATTGAATGGTTTGGTTTTTGTGTCATATGACCTGCTTATTTGCTATATTGTACCACAAACAATACACGATCAGCTAATAGTCTTGTGTGATTTGATTGGTAGAAAAGTTGAGTTGAGTAAAGAAGGTTTTTGGTTGTCTGAGGTTGAGGGGAGCGTTTTTTGGAGCGTGTAGTTAGCGCCGCTTGGAAACTCTGCTAAGGCCGATGTGCCCAAGAGATACATTGGCCACAGAGTCTACATCGTCAGTACCAAAATCAAAGACAAGGAAGAGTAGAGGCCAAACAAAAGTAGCCAAAGAGAAAACAAGAATATTGTCAAAGTCGGAAAAAAGGTTAAGCTTTGAGTACGCGATTTAGTTCTTTGCCGAAGGCATCGTTAACCTTGCGCACCTTCGCAACTGCATCAATCAAAGCAACCTCAGGTTGGGTTTTATCCTTCATGCGTAGATATATTATGGGACTGGAAGCTAGTGGATGCGGCACATCATAACCTGCAAAGGCTACACGGTCATCTTCAAGGAGACGTTTCTGAATGAGATTACATATACCATGGCTCCCGCCTTGGAGTTCAATTTTAAGTTCATTTTCTTCTTTTTTTAGCACTTTAACTTTCACTTGTTTTTCCCTCTCTATAGAAGTCTTTACCGTAGTCTGGAGCCATTTTGCGCCGTTCAACGTTACCACATTTTGGACATTTGAGGTCATAACGGTCTTGGTTTAGCAATGTACCGTCTCGGCTACAGAAGCCATAGAGAACCCCTAGAGTCTTATCATTAGTTGATAGGTGGAAAACTTGGTTTTTTTCACTGATGACTTTAGCCCGGATAATATCACCGGGTTTACACACATCACTCATCAATTCCACGTATCGATCGGACACATCACTAACGTGGAGGATTCCACCGAAAGTACCAGCGATTTTCTTTTTGCCGACCCTGAAGATTTTTACTAAAACATTATCGGATTGCGCGTTGCCGATTTGCCCAATGACGACTGTACCAACTTTGGGCACGACTACGGCGTCAGTAGCAGGGTAGACAGAAACACGACGATTCTGCAGATCAAGGAGGCTTCGCCCCACGATTTTTGAATAGATTACGCCGTCTTTGACGTAGGTCCCTGAGTCAGGAATGAACTCTTCGATGACTCCTAGACGCTCGCCGGGTATTACTAGGTGACCACTTTTTTGTTCAGGAGCTTTTAATGTCATGATGTTTCATCTTCGTTACGTAAATAGTAAATTAATTCGATAAACGCATAGGTTTAGTTTCTATTCTACTCAATAAACCTTTCTCAAACAAACAGTTCGGTTTTGAACCCGGGACCTAAAGCGGCACAGGTACTGTCAGAAGGCTATCTCTTGGTTCAGTTTCTGCGTTTTTCTATAACATATAGATCGATTACGAAGTCATGTTTGAGTTTACGGTGAAACTCGAACATTTTAGGGATAGTCATAAGCATCGCATAGACTGCAGTTATAGTGCCGCCGGATTTGGATATGAAATGCTCTAGAAACGAAGAGGGCAGCACCTGAACGAAGTTACCGCTGGATTTTAGCATCTTTATTAAATGTTCATCAATTTCGGGATGTTTATGAACGGAGTAGATTTTATCTGCTGTCTCGAGAGCTTTTAACAAAAATGCCTGGTCAGCTTTGCGGTTTTGTACCCCAAACGGGGGATTTTGTAACACAGTATCAAAGCGACCTTGGATGGCGGCTATGTCCCCGTTGATCCATTGCACACACTTAGACAACCCCGCTTTTTGGGTGTTGGTTTGGGCGGTTTTTATGGCAGTTGAGTCTATATCTACTCCGACGATTTCTGTTGCACCTAAAAACGCTGCGGCTAAGCCCAATCGGCCTGTGCCGCAACCCAAATCCAGCACGGACTTGTTGAGTATATCGTCATGGGTGTAGGCGGCTAGGTAGAGCATATTGGCAACTATCCCCTCAGGGGTCGTATATTGTTCTAGTTGGACTTGGGGATTGGGTTGGGACTGTAGAGAAGCGGCAAAGAGCTCCAAGTCTAGTTTTCGAATAAGCCTTTTTTGAGCATGTCGATCCATGAGATTTCGCCGCAGAGTACCATAAACTCGTTTATGGTCAGGGTAGGTTTTTGGAATTTGCTGGGAGTGTCAAGGGAGATGCGTGGACAGGCAGTATTGATGTAGGCATCAATGTTGGGGAAATCCATGAGGGCCTCGGGGGTAAGCTCTCTGCCAGCCAACAAGACTGCGAGTCGACCAGACTTCTCGGCGGCAGCTTTAGCGTCTAGGGCTTGGGTGAGATGTTTCTGTCCCAGCTTTAGACCAACAAGTATGCCGACTGTTTTTGCGTCTTTAGCGGCCTGCAGGTTTGCATAGCGTTGCTTTAACAACCGCTGGGCTTGGTCGGTGATCGGGTAGGCGCGGTTGTCGTAGGGATCAGCGATGATTGTTGGCTTGTCTGTGCTTAGAGCAACACCAAGAGCGTGAAATATACCGCCGCCGATAAAAAGAAAGGCATCAACTTTTGTGGCGATCGTTTTAGCGTTACTGTAGTTACAGCCGATAAGTTGACCTGCATAGCAAAGTTGACCTGCATCTCCGATAAGAACTGTTTTTCCATGGTTGGTTAGGAGTTGTTTTGCACTGTTGAGAGATTCTATATGCTGAATTGAAGTTGTTAATCCAATTTTGTTGTAAGCTAAAAGAAGAGGAATTGCCTGCTGAACTGCGGAGGTTATTTGGATGTTGGCATGAGTTTCTATGTAGAGGGTGGGAATTTTTGTTTGATTAACCATTTGGGTGTGTCCAAAATGTACAATTAAATCAACCCCTAGATGCTCAGCTTCGCTTTGGGCTATGTCACATGCCCCATAACAGGGATCAACCATGATAAAAGAGAGAGCACCACAAGACTCCACAAGTTGAGCAAGTTGAGTAGCAGCAGGCTTAAGCCCCTGGGGCATCTGAAGCAACACACGCCTAGCACCCAACCGAGTGATTTCGTGTTTTAATCGATCCTCTTCAAAATTGAACCCTAACATAGTATCCACTAACATGACTAAAATAAATTAAAAGACAAATATTTGGTGTTTATGGATTCCATTCCCAGTCGGGGATGGGTTTTTTGATTGGTTTGCCTGCGGCGAGTGCGGCTTGCTCTGCTAGGCGTTCAAGTATGATTTTTTGTTCTACTTGAGCGACGTGTTTTCGGGTTGCCATTACGGCGTCGTTGTTAACGGAGATGCTGTCAATGCCTACTCTGACGAGAAATTCGGCAAAGTCGGGTAGGTTGCTGGGGCCTTCACCGCAGATGCTAACGGTGCATCCGTTTTCGTGTGCGGTTTTGATGAGGTGTGCGATTATGCGTTTGACTGCGGGGTCGCGTTCGTCAAAGTAGCCCATTTGTCCGAGGCGTTCGCTGTCGCGATCAATCATAAGGACTCCCTGAGTCATGTCATTGCTACCGATGCTAAAACCGTCGACAAGTTTGCTGAATTCATCTGCTAGAATAGCGATAGAGGGTGTTTCGGCCATGAACCAGATTTTGAAGTCTTTGTTACGTTCTAGATCTTCTTCTTTCATGATCGCCAAAACGGCTTTGGCTTCCCAGAGCGTTCTAACCATTGGGAGCATGACGTAAACATTTTTAAGACCCCACTCATCGCGGCATTTTTTGATTGCTTGGCATTCTAATCGGAAAGCTTTGTTGTACCATTCACTAATGTAGCGGCTACAACCTCTCCAGCCAAGCATGGGATTTTCTTCATTAATTTCATATGTTTCGCCGCCTTTGAGGCCGCGGTACTCGTTTGTTTTAAAGTCGCTGAAGCGAACTACAACAGGTTTTGGCTGGATAACGCGGGCCACTTGGGCAATGTTTTCAGCAAATGTGTCAACGAATTTTTGGCTTTCATTGTTATCGACAAAGAGCATGGGATGTTTGCCTATGGCGCTTGCCATGATAAATTCGGTACGCATCAAACCTATGCCTTCGAAGGGTAGGTTTTTGTATTGTTCGATCATCTCGGGTGTTCCGAGGTTCATGTAAATCTTTGTTGCTGTGACAGGTGCGGCTTCGGCTGTTTGGACTGCTGCGCAGATGTTTGTTGGAGCGGTATCTACCTGTTCGAGTATACCTTCATAGATTAGGCCGTTTCGGGAGTCTACGGTGTATTCTTGGCCTGTTTTTAGGGTTTGTGTGGCGGTTTCAGTTCCCACTACACAGGGGATGTTGAGTTCACGGCTGACGATGGCTGCGTGACTGGTGATACCGCCTTTATCGGTGACTATAGCGGAAGCCATCTTCATGAAAGGAACAAAGTCAGGATCGGTCATACCGGTGACGAGAATATCACCTTTGGTCATCTTTTCAGTTGCGTCTTGGGGATTGAGTACAACTTGGGCTTTACCTGCACCGTAGCCTCTTCTACCGGCAGAAATTCCTCGAACGACAATCTTTAAGTTTTGAGCTTTGGTTTCTTCCATCTTTGTTTCCTCCGTATTTTTTGATCCAAACACGGTTTCGGGCCGTGCTTGAACCAGCAACATATTATCAGGATAAGAAAGGTCTTGGTCAATGGCCCACTCAATATCCATGGGCCGCCCATAATGGCCCTCAATACGTTTAGCTAGATTGGTCAAGAATGCGATTTCAATATCAGTAATACAGACCAATTTCTGTTCGTTTTCTGGAACATCCAAATGGATTGTTTTACCCGACTTGGGATCCCGAATATATTTAATTGTTTTTTTGGCAATATTGCAGGCCTTTATCTTTACAGATTTTTTATCAACAACAAAATTATCAGGAGTAACCGCCCCAGCTACGACGGTCTCACCCAACCCAAAATTGCCTTCAATAACTATTTCATCATTATTACCCGAAACAGGATTAATAGTAAACATTACCCCAGCCGCACGACTATTAACCATTTTTTGCACGCCAACACTTATGAAAACCTTCTCATGAGAAAACCCCTTCTCATTACGATAAAAAATAGCCCGAGGCGTAAAAAGACTACTCCAACACTTGATAACATTATCAATAAGCTCATCAGCACCCTTCACATTGAGATAAGTTTCCTGCTGACCCGCAAACGAAGCATCCGGCAAATCCTCAGCCGTTGCACTTGAGCGGACCGCAACAAAGGTATCCTTTAACGCTAAACGTCTGTTAAGCTCAATATAGGCAGTTCTTATGGCATCCTCAATGTCTTTGGGCATAGGTGTCTGCCCCATAAGCTTCCGAATACACTTCGACGCCGTATCATACTGCTTAGGATCATTGGGATTTGTAACTGTTTCTTTAATTATATTATAAATTTGCTCAGAAAGTTTTTTCTCAACAATATAGCGCTCATATGCGTAAGCAGTTACTGCAAAACCAAAAGGAACCGGTAGCCCCGCAGAAATCATCTCACCAAGACTTGCATTTTTGCCGCCGACAACAGACACATCGGCGTTGGTAAAATGATCAAAAAATAAAACAAGTTTGTGTTCTTTGTCGCTCACTTTGCCGCTCAAATGCTCTCCGACTCCGGCTGAGCCTGCTCGGTTTGACTTGGAGTTTGCTGAATCTTGGTGATAACTATCTTGCAAGGCATGGGAAGCTTGGCACTACCTCTTCTAAGAGATTCTTTAGCAGTTTCCAAAGCAGCCGCCTTGGCCCGAACAGTAATTATGGGCTGGCCCACTTCTACTTTTGCAGCAGTTCCAACAGCTGTACCAAAACTACGTCTCATGCCCTGTTGGAGACGGTCTGCGTGAGCACCAAAGATCATCTTGTTTTCTCTTAGGATAATATGAGGATAGGTATGAACCGTCATATAGTAATCGTTTATGAGTTTATCCATCAAAATACGGTTTGTCGCAACACGAGCAGCCTCTAAGGCGCTGTGACGGATTTGCACACGAGCAGTAGCAAGAAGCTGAGCTTCAATTTCAAATTGTGCTTTAGTGTCACCCATAGTAAATTTCACAATTTTTGGCGGTGGAAAACCTCTTGCATAATCCTTCCTTGTATAGGCGCGATTCTTTACATGTCGATAGTTTCTTGCGTGCATTTATTTATCTCCAGCAACATTCGTAATTATACTTAAAGCAGTAACGAATATTCTCAGCTCTATTTAAACGTGTTTCTGTCCCATTAATTATTTTTCGCTATTTGCTTAAAAAAATACCCAGTACAGCAGGGCTTATCACCAGCTTATAAGGCAGTTCACCTTCTTTTTCCCCAAATGCCAACATATATCTTTATTTCAGGCAAAAACTGGGTGCTTTCATTAGCAGAGCTTATCGCATACTTCCAAGCAAGAAACATTCAGTTTAAAATCGACTATTTTTCCACTGAATTTTTCACACTAAGCTTTGAAACATATCTTGATCCCCAAATCATCGATGATTTGGGCGGAACCATAAAAATTGCACAAGTGAAAACAACCCTGCCATCAAAAACTCTCAAAGAAGCATTCATTGAAAAAAATAAACCAGCCCAAAAACAGACAACTCAAACCATCGCCGCCAGCAGTGCACTAGAAGGCATGTCCAAAGCACCTGATAAACTGCTCTTTGGAATCAGCATCTACACCTCTGACAACGCAATAAAGCCATTGGGCGGTAGAATTCAGCGTTTCATCGGAAGCGCCATCAAAGGCAAACTGATGGCCCAAGGCAAAAAATCAAATTTTATGGGCACAGGACAGGATCGCAGTGAGGCCCAACTCAGTCACATCGAAGTGCTTAAAAAAAACCTAATAGAAAACCAAGCAGAAGTGCTTCTCTGCATCGGCAAAAATCAAACCTGGATCGCCAATACCGTTGCCGTACACAATCCCTTTGAGTTCCAAAAAAGAGATGTCTATAAACCAAATCAGCGGGCAATCTTTGGTATGCCTCCACGCCTAGCACGTATGATGGTTAATTTGTCGGCTTGTACACAGGGAAAAACTCTGCTTGATGCGTTTTGTGGTGTGGGCACTATTCTCCAAGAAGCACTACTTGAGCATACTACCGTTGTTGGGATGGATGTTAATTCTTGGTGTGTTAAGGCATCAGAGGAGAATCTTGAGTGGCTTACAGAGGAGTATGGCATTTCTGGGGCGGATTTTAGGGTTTTGCAGGGTGATGTGGAGCGGTTGGCTGAGAAGGTAGGGGTTGAAAGTGTTGATTGTGTTGTTTCTGAGCCAGATTTGGGTCCGGCAATCCGTGAAACTCCTACGGGCGCCTATGCGCAGAGAATCATTGAGAAGTTAGAGCCACTGTTTTTAGGGTTTATAGAAGAAGCTTATCGTGCGCTAAGGCCAAGTGGACGGCTAGTTGTGGTTACACCGTTTATCCGTACCCGCTCTCGTGAGGCGATAACGATGCCCATTGATGAGAAGCTCAGAGAGATTGGTTTTAAGCGGGTTTATGTCTTTACGGATGAGTTGTTTAGTTCTGATGCGCCGGAGCACGATCGGCTTATGGGTATGGCGTCACTTGTGGAGATAGATGAACGTCACAAAATCGGCAGGGAAATTCATATCCTCCAAAAATAATCTCTGTGCAGGCGAGATACCATTTATTAATTCGTTCGATAACCTTTTTTAATTGAGGTATCAACATGGCGGCAAATCAGTCTGAGTTACGTCCTAATTGGGATCGATACTTTTTAGATATGTGTGAAGCTGTGGCTGCGCGTGCAACCTGTGACAGGGGCAGATGTGGGTGTGTTATAGTTAAAGATAAACGTATCATGACCACAGGGTATGTCGGCGCTCCTGCTGGATTACCACACTGTTCTGATGCGGGTCATGACATACGCCAGATGACAAATGGCAATGGCGAGGTAAGCATGCATTGTGTCCGCACTCTTCATGCCGAGCAGAATGCCATTCTTCAAGCGGCACGATTTGGAATCCCCTTGGAAGGTGCTACTTTGTTTTGTAAAATGACCCCCTGCCGCACCTGCGCCATGATGATAATTAACGCTGGCATAAAACGGGTTGTGTGTGAGAAACGCTACCACGCCGATGCAGATACCATAGAGATGTTTAAACAGGCAGGAATCGAGCTCTGTATAATAAACGATGAAGTCATGAAGTATGATAAACAATAATCATACTCAAAAAACATTATCCTGACTCATAGCTGTATGCAATACCGGCAACTTAGTAGTCAGTATTCTTGCCTAAGGCAAAACGGTTAAGCGGTAACTTTTGTCTAGCTGAAAATCATTAGGGTAATATGTTAGTGTTTGGTGTTGTTTTGAAATTTTTTACGTAATCAAGAACATTGGAAGCGTTTTCTTTTGAAATATGTCCATGTTCAACCAGTGAAGTGACTATGTCGGTGATTTTAGCTAAGGCATGGATTTGGTAGCCGAGGCTTTCAAGGTTTTCCTTACCGCCGTGCTCCCGGTTTACCACAACCAGCATATGCTTAACAGATGCACCCAAGGCTACAAGCGGTTTTATTCCTTCTATTTTAGACAGCCCTTCGCTTATGACATCATCAAAAAAGAGCACCCTGTTACCTTGGGTTATATCGGCACCGGCGGTTCTGCCTGTAACACCATATGATTTTTCCTCTTTGCGCACAATAACACAGGGTAGATCAAGTTTGACGGCGATACTTGGTGCGATGAGTGCGCCTTTGAGTTCGATGCTAGCCAACTTGTCGATAGGCTCAGATGCAGTGATTTGGCGGATCTTTTCGGCAGCAACTTCAGCTATAATGTCGAGCTGTTTGGGTGCGGCTAACACGCGTGCAAGATCTATGTAGTAAGGGCTGACTGTTCCGGATTTTATTTTAAAGGTACCAAATTTTAGGCATCCTGAAAGATAGAGGGCGTCTGCAATTTTATCGGTGACTATGGACATAGATATTCCATGAGGTAATGGACAACAGTGAATTTAACCCTTTACTGCGTATGCAAACAGGCAATAATTGAAGGACTATACAGTAGACCTCCTCGGTATTTATAAATAGTTGGGTTGTGCTTGTTTTGCTTAAAGAGGATTTAATCTGTGTTTGGTAGTTTGGATCGGTATGAAAAAGCCTTAGAATTAAGTAATGAAGATTTTAA
>Ga0123356_10003769_pt1 | contig 15791 bp, 12 predicted proteins | sample TergutEmb28metaG_2_FD_92546 | JGI IMG/M metagenome (GOLD analysis project Ga0123356, IMG submission 92546) | Embiratermes neotenicus P3 segment gut microbial communities from Petit-Saut dam, French Guiana - Emb289 P3 | ecosystem: Host-associated > Arthropoda: Insects > Digestive system > Gut ... | reverse complement strand
TGGAGCAGCGACGCTCTACATTCTTCTTCTACACTAAGTTCCAAAACCTTTCGTGCCGTGGCCTCGTCAATCTCCGGCCGGAGCGCTTTCAGCACCAGGTCGCTATCGTCCAATTCTGAGTACACGACTATCTGTATCGCCAGCGATTTTTCCGGGGCGCACCCCTTTTGTATAATATAATAGACCCCCCGGCTTTTTCGCAAGATTTTGTAGGATAATTCGTTTTTCAGTATTCCAAATAATTCAGTAGGTTTTTGGTAGCACAGGATCGTGGTGCTCATATCGGTGAGTTTTACGTCATTTTGCGACGAGTAGATGCCGGCGTAGCCGTGGACAACTTTGTTAAAAACCGCAAGCGTCGGCGGGGAATCGACGGGGCTTTTGTACTCTATGACATTGCATTGTCGGAAGATTTTGCCCCAACTCGTGTCTATTTCGACCTCGCGATTCTTTTTGATGATCATTATATCGATCCTCAGCGGTTCTCTAGCCAGTCGGTGTTCATCCTGGAGCGTAACGTCGCCGTTTTTAATGTATTCGCTCAGGCGGTACCAAAACGCATCAAACGCCGCGGTGTGGTACGTCGCGGGTTTCTTGCGTTTGGTTTCGGGCGCATTTTTTGCGCTTTTGGGCATAGCGGTTCTTTCTCCCGTTGATGGGGGCGCGTCCCGTTAGGATACGGAAAAATTGTTTGGGGCGTTTGTGCAGCCAAGCGTAGCATCCGTTTGGAATGAGCATGGCTATAGCACGGTCGCCGGTGACATTTTTGTAAAACCGAGATAATTCCTAGAGATTTGCCATCAATAACAATTATTAATGATGACCGGAGACGTATCCCCGTTTAAACCGTGAGATTTGCGTCATATTGCTATGACGACCGGAGGCGTACCCCCGTTTCAACCAAGAGATTCGTCATCAATTTTTTGATGACCGGAGTTGCCCTCCGTAAATTTGGGGGCCGCCGTAGTGCGTAAAGGATAAATATAGTGTTGTGTCATTACGAAAAACAAATAGTTGTGGTATCAACTTTTGTGCCGCAGCGGGACTTCACGCCAGAGGCCGGTTTTGGGGTTCTTGACTAATTTTATGTGCGGGGTTTCGCCGCCGTCGAAGACTGTGAGTTCGCGGTCGGTTATTATGGTCTTGCCGCGCAGGGTTACGCCGAGGTTGCGGATGCTGCGGTATTGGGTGATGAGGAAGTCCTTGATGCGCTCGAAGTCGTCGCGGGTTTCGTTGAAGGTGAAGAAGAGGGTGTCTATGCCGTGGGGCTTCAGCTCTTCGTGGATTTTTACCGGCAGCGGCCTCAGTTGGCGGTAGCTCTCGTTAGCGCGGGTTATTATGGAGTGCCTGTCGGTAAACAGCACGTAGCTGAACGCGGCCTCGGGGAACAGTTCTTTCAGTGGCTCGAAGAGGTTGTGGATCAGGTCGCTGCAGTTTACGCTTATTCTTTCCAACTTGCTCTCCAAGACTAAAATGTGGCGCCGTCCCTCGTAGCGGTAGTCGAAGAAGCCGTCTAACTCTTTTATGTTCTCGTAGCCGAATTTCCCGTGGGCAGCCTCTCCTGTCCGGCCTGTCAGTTTGAGGATGATGAGGTTCGGGTAGCGCTGGATTTTTAGCAGGTAGTCTTCTGTGTGCGCTACGATGTAGTCGTCCTTACTCTTGGGGTCGAAGCGCTTGTCGAATATTCCGCCCATCTTGCCTTTTTTGCCGTTTATGCGGCGGTATTTCAGGAAGTATTTGGTGATGCGCCGCGCTATCCGTTCCGCTACCTCGCCGAGGATGTTGCCGGCGGCGGAGGTGTCCCACGGGTAGGGGGAGTAGAGCAGGTCGGCTACCGTTACGACCGGGTAGCTTGTGTTGTTGATGCAGTATTCGAGCAGTATCTGGTCAAGCGGCTCAAGGTTGTCGTTGATGGCGTCGTTCAGGTTGTGCAGTTTGAATGATCCGGTGATGCCGTGGTTTCGCTTGACGGAGTAGATGGGGCCTCCGCCGTCGGACGGCGTCCACAATACCGGCGTGAATTCCGTGAAGGGGTTGACGGGGGAATTGTTTGTGTTGGTTGTTTTTTTCATCAAAACATCCTTATCGACTCGAATAATGCAATCTTAACCATATCCCGTGCGACGACGTGTGGACCGGGACGTCTAATTCCGCGGGGCGCTTCAGGTTTTGCCTGTACGTATAGTCTAAGTTCAGGATGCGGCTCAGGCGCCACGAGAGCGTTCCGGTGAGTTCGTAGTCGGGCCGGGTGATGCGCTGTTCCGGCAGTATGGGCGCGAAGAGTTTGGCTTCGCCCTCGGCGCTTGCGAACGCGCCTATGCGCACCATCGCGCTGAGCGACAGCTGCGGCCCTATCTCGAAGATGTTTACGTGGCTCTCAGGGTACAGCATGATGCTGTTTGACACTTCTAACATTTGCGAAGCGAGGTGCAGCGAGTCTGTGGCGCGGTAGTTGACCTTGTTGTTCTCTATTACCCTGTATCTGTCGCCGTACCTTGAGTATGCGGTGCCAAAGCCTGCGCGCGCTCTGGCTTCGAAGTAGCGGCGCGTGGAGAGGTCGGCGTTGAGGCCCGCGCCGAGTTCGAAGATTATTGGCGAGAAGCCGGGCTCTATCGCGAGGGTCTGCACGGTGTCTATACCGGCGGCCTCGTCGTAGAAAAATTCGGAGTCTACGTAGCCGAACCCCGTTTCGTTCTTGCCGCGCCTGATCCTGTTTTCGAAGAGCCGCGTGCTGGATTCCGCGCGGGCGTAGGGGCCGAGCCAGCTGAGGACGCGCCAGATGAATATGCTCGATATCATCAGGCGGTCGGGGTTGTTGATCATGTTTTCCATGTTGTTGTCGGTGATGTTGATGTTCTGGTCTAACCGCAGGCGCGTGCTCCACTCCACCGGTTTTTTTCTGTAGAGGACCCACGTGTCTAACAGGAAGCCCATGGTAAAACTGTTTGTTGAGCCGGCGTCGGAGCCGACCTGGTGGTCGACCTCGGCGTTGAGCTGCACGTTTGCCCCTACGTTGGCGCCCGCACGCCAGTTGGAGGTCAGGTTCATGCTGGGCGTAAGGTGCACGGTGCCGCCACCGCGGATGCGGTAGTTGTTCTCGGGGTCCTGTATCAGCAGGAAGCTTGTAAGTTCGCCGGGCAGCAGGCGCACGGTTACGAAGTTGGTCATGGTGTTGTAGCCCTCGCCCACGCCGAGGATCTTGTAGGTGCCCGGCTTGAGGACCCACGCGCGCACGGTTTCGCCAAGCTCGATGCTCGCGCCGTAGCCCCGGCCGTAGGGGTCGAACTCGTCTATCCGCACCAGCTCGTACTCGCCCTTGATTGCGATGCCCTGCTCGTCGACCACGTCTATAACAAGCCCGCACCAGTCGGGGATAAGCGGGTGCGTCTGGCCCTCCTCAATCCTGATAGGTTTGACGATGCGCTGGCGGGTGGCGCCGCTGCCGAGCACTACCCGGTACTCGCCCGGCGAGAGCGAGAAGGAGCGCCCCGTCTCGCCGAAGGCGACCACGTTGTCCTCCATGTCGAGTATCTCTATGTCAGGCTCGGCGTTCGACTCCGTAAGCTTGGGGATGAAGACTCCGCCTTTGCCGAAGGGGATGTTGGTTTCGTCGGCGCCCTGCTGCACCGATAGCGGGGGGGCGTTCCAGGTCTTCATGGCGTCGTCGAGCCACGACTGCCCCGTGCGGGCCGCGCTCCTGAAATCCGTCTCCACCGCGGCGGCGCCGGCATCGCCGCGGCGCAGGCGCGAGCCGAAGATGCGCTCGTCCGTAAGCTCCTGCCCGGGCAGGTCAGGCTCGGCGGCAGCGGCAGACATCAGCAGGCAGATGATAGCGAACAGGTAGCCGGCAATGCGGGCGGCAGATCTGCATATAACCCCTTTTATCACTATATAACCCCCGTCATTCCTCGGATATAAAACTTGGCTGCTCGACCGGCGTGAGCTCCGGCGCCTTGAATTCCGCGACCCCAAACTCCGCAGCCAGTTTGGTATCGATGTCGGCAATCGCCTCGGTGAAGATGTACTCTATTATCTGCGACATCTCCCTGATTATGGCGTGCGTCTCCCGGTTGTAGACCCGCCGGCGCAAATCAAACAGGCGGCTGTAGACGACCGCCCCGTCCGACAGCCTCGTAAGCGTCAGGCGGATGGCGACGTGGGCGAAGAGCAGGTCTTCGCTGTCGAACTCCTCAAGCGCCTCGATGAAGCCGGTCAGTTCGTAGTCCGGCCGGCGCCCCTCGTCAAAGCGGCGCACAAGGCCGCTCACCATCTGCGTAGAGTTCAAGTGCTTGAAAAAGAGGTCCGTAACCATGCGCGTAGGCTTGACCGCCCACGACTTGAAGTTGTAGTAGCGCAGCTCGTAACGGCTGAGCCGGTACACTATCTGGGAGCGGTTGTACGCCTCCTCAATGGAAAACTCGCGCACGCGTATCACCGCGGGGTAGGGGTTCTGCACCGCCCGGTGCTCAATCTTGGCCGGCTCGTAGTTGAGCATGTAGTACTGCCGCTGCGGAGGCTTGCCGCACGCGGCGAGCAGTACCAGCGTTAGACACCCGCACACCAATGCGCCAATAATAACTTTTTTCATCGCCTGTCCCTCTCTCTGGCCTCGCCCCGTATGAGCAGCGACGGGTTTTCGGCGAGCATCTTCATGAGCAGGTTAGCGCTCTCCATGGTCTCGCGCAGGTTTTCCATGCTAACCGACACGTCCTCGCGCGTCTGCAAAATCATGAGCGAGAGGTGGTCGGTCAGCCCTTTCACCGCCGAGGCCGTACTGTCGACCTGAGCGATAAGCCCCGGGATATTCCCGTCCTCCACGCTGGTTCTGAAAGTCTCCGTAACGCCCTTAACATCCTGCGCAACCTTGAGCACCTCATTGACAACAGACTGCACGGTATCTATAACTCCCTTCGTCGACGGAATCAAGGTGCGGGCATCAGCAAAGAGAGTCTTGGCGTCGCCCGTCAGGTCCGCCAGGTTATCAAGCGCGACTTTTACTGAGTGCAGGCTGTCGGGGTTAGTGATTATGTTGAGCTGCCGCAGCAGTGTCTCCACCTGGTCGGCAAGGATCTCGACCCTGTCGCCGATGCTGGCGAACATGCTGCCGCGCGTGGGTACCTCGCCCCCCGCCTTGAGCAGCGGAGCCTCGTTGGTGCCGCCCGATATCTCGACGTATTTTATCCCGGTAATCCCGATTATGCCGGTGGTGGCGTACATGTCGACCCGCATGGGGAACCCCTCCATGACGCTCATCTCCACCTTCATCCTGTTGATATCGTCGGGGTTGTAAGACACCCTCTGCACCCGCCCTATGCTCACGCCGTTGAACTTGACGCCGGCCCCCTGCTCAAGCCCCTGCAGCGTCTCCCCCGAGAAATATGCCACGTAGGTCTTGGTCCGGTGCGACATCTTGTTGGCGACGGGCACGACGATAAACGCGGCCAGGATAATCATGCCGATGATCACAAAAACGCCCAACCGAGTCTTTTGCGCTGCAGTTATGCCCATAAATCAAAAATATATCTTTCCCGGGGAAATGCAAAATTTTATGGTAATTAGTCGCGTTGTATACCCCCCCTTACCCCAAACTCAGCGATCTCCAGCGCGTTTTGCGCGATCAGCTCCTGCGCCGGCTTTCCGTAGAGGTTCACCACTACATCCTCGCCGCGGATTACGCGGTCTTCGGTCGTTATGCCTATGTCGGTGCCCTGCTGGGTGGGGATTTTGCAGGATTTGCCGTCTTCTATGGTGATGGACCAGAGGTAGCCCTGCGCCACTAACCAGTTGTTTATTCGCAAGCCGCTTATCTTCTTCCTGCCGGCCTGCATGAACACGCAGTTTATCCTGTCGGCTATGACGCTGACGCTTACCGGCTCGTCCGTAGATTTTATTCTCGACATGTCAACCGGTTCCGGCGGGAGCAATGGTGGCGGCTCTTCGCCGTCGGTATCGCCGTCCTGCAGGAACTCCGCGATGGCTTTCAGGAACGGTTCGCCGTATTTTTCGAGCTTGACTTCGCCCACGCCCGACACGTTCAAAAACTCTTCTTTGGTTTTGGGGAGCTTCATGCACATGTCGGTTAGCGTGCTGTCGGAGAATACCACAAACGCGGGAACGCCCTGGCTTGTTGATATTTCTAATCTGAGCTGGCGCAGGGCCTCGAACAGACGGTTGTCTGCGGAGCGGACGGCTTGCGGCTTCCCGCGGTCTCTGTCACCGCGGCCCTTGCCGCTTCTGTATTCGTCCCGGTCCTCTCTAGCGAGCCGCGCTCTCTGCATTTTCATCATTACCGTCGCGCCGCCGTTCATGACGTCGTTTGCGCGGCTGCCTAACTTGAGGATGGGGTAGTCGCCGACGGTCTTGGTCAGGTACCTGTTCTGAATCAGGAAATGCATGATCTCCCGCAGGTGGTGCGTCTCTCTTCTGCTTACTCCGAACATCGGCATCTTGTAGAGGCTGTGGCGCTCTACCTTTTCGCTCATCTTGCCGCTCATTACGTCTATTATCGTGTGCATGCCGTAGCGCTCGTTCATGCAGACTATAGACAGGAGGATCTGGCGCGTGTCTTCCGTTATGTCTATGTTCTCGAAGTGCGTGCTGCAGCTGCCGCAGTTCGAGCAGCAGTACGGCGGGTTTTCGCCGAAGTATTTGAGGATGAAGGCGCGCAGGCAGTCGGTCGTAGTGCTGTAGAACGTCATGTCGCGCAGGCGCTTGCGGCTGCGCTCTTTCAGCAGCTCTTCCGTTTCCCTGTTTGGGTACTGCGTTTCGCGGTCGTTGTCTATCATCCACTCCTGTATGCGGACGTCCTTGCCGCAGTAGAACAGGACGCAGTCTGCCTTCGACCCGTCGCGGCCCGCGCGGCCGGCTTCCTGATAGTAGCTCTCTATGTCTTTGGGCATGCTGTAGTGGACCACGAACGAGACGTTGGACTTGTCTATGCCCATGCCGAACGCGTTCGTCGCGGCCATGATCTGCGTGCGGTCGTACAGGAAGTCGTCCTGGTTGTCGTGCCGCTCCATGTCGGATAGGCCGGCGTGGTAGCGGGACGCGTTGAAGCCGTCGGCGAGCAGCCGTTCGCAGACCTCCTCCACGGCCTTACGCGTGCCGCAGTAGATGATCCCGCTGCGGTCCCGCTTGTCGCTGAGAAAAGCAATAAGCGCGGTGTACTTGTCCCTCGGCCTCAGCACGTCGAAGCGGAGGTTGGGGCGGTCGAAGCCGGTAACGAGAACCCGCGGGTTCGACAGTTCCAGCAGATTCACGATATCCTCGCGCACCCTCGGCGTAGCGGTGGCCGTGAACGCCGAGACGGTCGGGCGCCGCGGCAGCCCGTTGATAAAATTCGGTATCTGCGCGTAACTTGGCCTGAAGTCTTGCCCCCACTGCGAGATGCAGTGCGCCTCGTCTACGGTGAGCATGGATATTTTCACCGACTCGGCGAACGACACGAAGTCGGGCGTGAGCAGCCGCTCCGGGGCGACGTATATCATCTTATACGCGCCTCTCCGGGCGTTGGACAGCGCCTTGCCGATCTGCCGCTCGGTGAGCGACGAGTTGATGAACGCCGCCGGCGCGCCGGACTGGGTGAGCGCGTTGACCTGGTCCTTCATCAGGGAGATAAGCGGCGACACGATGAGCGTAACGCCGTCCATCATAAGCGCCGGGACCTGGAAGCAGACAGACTTCCCCGCGCCGGTGGGCATGATGCCGAGCACGTCCCTGCCGGCCAAGATGTCTGTGATCAGCGTCTCCTGCCCGCTGCGGAACTCGTCATAACCGAAATACTGCTTTAAAACACTCTGTGCCGTCACGGGCAGCCTCCTCGCTTTTTGCGGTGAATTGGTAAAATTGTCCGGTACAACGAGAGAAAATCCGCCAAAACGGCGCTACCAAGAGAGAAATCCCGAAAATTGCCGCCGGCAATACGGCGACCGGGCCGGGGACGCACCCCCGCAAACCAAGAGAAGTAAACCGAGAGAGTACCGCAAAACCAAGAAAATAAATCAGCAAACCAAGAAAATAAAACCGTAAACCAAGAAATAAACAACCAAAAGCAACCGGACCATAAATTATTTTTACACTATTAAAATACAATGCGGGCGACCGACAGTCAAGGATTATTTTACAATTGTCCGAAGAAAAAAAAACAGCCCCCAAGCCCGGGCCCAAAAAAACTCTGGTGCGCCTCCTGCGCGCGGCGCTCGTCATCGCGCCGCTGGTATGGATATACACCAGCACCGACGCCGAGGCGTTCTCCGTGGCCCTGGCCTCGGTAAACGCCCCGCTCCTGATTGGCTTGGCCGCGCTGGTCTTCGTCAACATGGTGCTGCAAGGCGCCAAATGGTGGGTACTAATCCGCCGGTTCGTCCCCGAACTTAAACTGACCAAGGCCGTATCGGTACACTTGGAAAGCGCCTTCTACGCAATCGTCCTCCCGTCGGCGGCAGCGCAGGACGTAGTCAAGTCGGTCATCCTCTCCAAAAGCCACGACCCGTCGGTAGTCTGGGCCGCCTCATGGCTCGCGCGGCTCATCGGCTTCTTCCCGCTGCTCCTCTTCTCTCTGATAGGAATAGTATATTTAGACAACGACATCCTCCCCCCGGGATTCCGCACCTCTATGATCATCGCCATAGCCGCCATAGCGTTCTTGTGCGCGGCATCGTTCTCCAAGACCCTGACCCGGCCGGTGCTCGCGGCGGCGGCAAAAGTCCTGCCCGAAAAAATCATGGCCAAGATAGAAAAACTGCGCGAGGGGATATACGCGTTCAAGTACGCGCGCAAAACGCTGGCGATAACGTTCCTGTTCTCCGCCGTCAACCTCGTCCCGATAATCTTCGCCGTGTCGTTGGGCGTATACGTGGTCTCCGGCAAACTTTACCTGACAGAATGCCTCGCGTTCGTGCCGCTGGTAGAGATCACGGCGATAACGCTGCCCCTGACCCCCGGCGGCGCCGGCATACGCGAGGCGATGATGGCGCTGCTGCTGACACAACTTGGCTTGGGCACAGCGCAAACCGCGACGTACGTGACAATAAGCCTGCTGGTGTCGATAGTAACAAGGCTGGCGGGTGGGGCTCCTATATTGTACAGGATGGTTTTTGGGCGGAAGGGTCGGGACGCAGGATTAGAGGCGTGAGGTGGATGGTATAAATATACTAAAATGCAACACAAAATGTAATACAAAAAATTTGACGACCAGGAGGGTTTATCCTATCTACTAGTAGTAATATCAGCAATCCGACGAGCCACGGCTTCAACATACCCCGACAGCGCGATCCTAGGTTTAAATAGTAATGTACTGATGGATAGCTTCTTTTCTGATTTGGCAAAGCGGATGATTTCGGGGAAGTGTTCCAAAGCTATCATCCCGGCCTCCAAAGTATCTTTCTTATTCGGAAAAAATTTATACAGCGCCGATATGAAGAGCTCGTGGAAGTGGAATTTTTTGAAGATGTGGACGGTTTGAAGCCAGCACCAGAGACGGAGAGCCTGCTTAGTAAAAGCCAGCAACCCTTCGTTTGTGGTGAAAGGGAGGATGCCGGAGCGTGTGCCGTAAGTAAAGAACAGGTGGGTGACGGCGACAAACAGAAACAGCATGTAGAATTTTAGTGGATAGAGGAACATCCACGGCTTTTTGGAGGTTAGTGATACTGATATCAACGAGAATATAATAGCCGCGGATATCAATACACTTATGTTATTGATAAACATCAGAGATATTGATACCGCGAATGTCAGTACGACTATAAGCTTGTTGATGGATTTTATTGGCTGGCGGTTGGCAGGGTTGACTGTGTTGATTGTATTGGCAGTATTAGAAGTATTGATTGTATTGATATCCCTCCCTCCGGCATTATCAACACAAATAATTTTGCTGATAGCGGGCGCAAGGCCCCCAACGATTCCCCCGAACACCACTGCGGCTCCGAGCATAAACGGCACCTGTCCGAACAGGCTCATATTTTGCGCCATGATGAGGTAGACTACGGCTAACTGCCCGGCGTTGTGAAACAGCGCGCCTGCTACACCCAATCCGATCGTCCCTATCAGCTTGCGTTTGCCGAGGATAATCCACAATACAGACATCACTACTGTTGATAACAGTCCACCCGTTAAACTTAGTGACAGTGTGAAGAGCGAGAATCCAAAATAAAATCCTGATATCCAAATCCTCAAAGCTTTATACAAGACAGCGTCTTTAAATCCAAATTTAATTATCCATATTATGGTGATGATGTTGGCGAATCCCGGCTTGAGCCACGGCAAGAAAGGTAATCGCGGGAAAGCCAGCTCAACGGCGTTCAGGGCGACGGCGATCAGCAGCAGCATCGCCTTTTGCAGCGCGATCTGCCGATCGTTGTTATCAATACTAATAGGTGACACCGTCGACATTGCTATCGCTCGATGATGATTGTATGCGTATCAATATATTATTGGGGGCGCAGATTAGCTGCCCGTATGAATTACTGATACTGCCGGACTGTTTGCAGATACTGCGCGGGCAGTTTGCGTGGGTTATTTTTGCAGCGCCGTCTTTTATTTCTATATCAACAGGGCCGTTTTTGCCGTTGATACTGAACTTAACATCATTACCGAGTGGATACTCGGCGACGACCGCGTTTTGTCTGAACACTACGGCGCGGTCGGGGCGGCCCGATTTCAGCAGTCCTGCTGTTGCGATCGTGCCGCATATCATTATTAATATTACTACGGCGTCGACAGCGCCAAAGGCCCGCATCAGTAGCTAACCATCGCCTTCGCGTAGTATTGGTGGTTGTGGGTTGCCAGCCCTACCAGCACTCTTGGTCTTGCCGCGTCTTTATTCCAGCTTGACGTTATGGACATTCTCCCCTGCCTTATGTCCTGGAAGCTTACGCGCGTTACGGTGTTGGGCGGTCCCAGTGTTTCTTCGTAGACTGCTGCCAGTTGCGTTGCCCATCCCCTTACCGTCTTGTCAATTTGGTCGGCTCCTGCCGCCTCGGTTTCTACTTCGTAGCCGATATACTTGTCGTTGTTGTCGAAATAGAACGCCACGGTAACCGTGAGGTTTTTGAATTTTACCTTGTTGGCTTGCAGGTGTCTGTCTACTGTTTTAGCATTTATTTTATTGCGCGCGAGCATTGTTTGCAGCGCGGTTTTTGAAATGCCGGCCGGGACGTTGAGTATGTCGGCCGGATTTGATTTCAGGGTTTTCAGTTCTTCGTCTAAGGCTGCCGAGTCGCGGCGCGCTTTTTCGCGCACGATTCTTTGTGCGGCGAGGGTGCTGTCCATCACGCGTTGTTCTCTCTCTCTGCGTTCGGCGAATGCTATTGGTTCGCACGGCCTCACGTCGTGCGCCTTTACGCCAGTCGCCGCGACGTAGGCGCGAAATATTTCGGGGTAGCGGGCGTTCATTACCGCCGAGTCGATGCTGGCTTTCCAGGTGAGCAGGCGGTCATTGCTGATGCCGGCTGTGCTGCCCACGCAGATTGCGTAGTCGTTTCTTATTATGGCGATTAGGGAGTCTCTGCCTGCTTTTACGAATCTATTTTCAAAGACGGCTTTCGCGGAGTCGGTGACTGTAGGGAATGTTCTGCGCGGCGGTGGTGGTGTGGCGGTTTGTGTTGATGGCTGTGCAGGCGTATCTGTCGGTGCGACTGCTTGTGTTGGTGCTGGTGCAGGTGCAGCTACCGGTGCTGCCGCCTGTGCTGATGGCGGCGTTGCCGTATCTGTTGGTGCGGCAATTTGTGTTGGTGCCGGTGCAGACGCATCTGCCGGTGTAGCTACTTGTGTTGGCGGCGGTGCAGGTGCAACTGCCGGTGTAGCTACTTGTGTTGGCAGCGGTGCAGGTGCAACTGCCGGTGCTGCCGCTTGTGCCGATGGCGGCGGTGCCGTATCTGTTGGTGCGGCAATTTGTGTTGGTGCCGGTGCAGGCGCATCCGCTGGCGCTGCTACTTGTGTTGATGGTGGCGGCGCATCTGTCGGCGCTGCTGTTTGTGTTGACGGCGGCGCTATCGCTTCTGCCGATGGTGAGGCCGTTATATCCGGGTCTAACGGCCATACTATTTCAACCGACTCTGCCGCTGTCGTATCAACCGGCACATTCCACCAATCCTCGTCAAGCTCGGCGATTTGCTTATTCGCCGCGCAGGAATACATCAACGTACATACGCAGATGGCCGTCAACAATACAGAAAACCGACGCTTGCTTAATTTCATAGCTCGTCTCCTATAAAATGCGCGGCCCAGCTTCTCACGTTGTGGCCGTTCAGCACGTGAAAGCGCCGGAGGCGCGATAATGTTTCGTTTGAAAAGGCAGACAGCGGCAGCCACACCAAATGTTTTTTGAGGCGGCTCGACAGCGTGCGAAGGCGTGCCGACGGCGCCTTTGCCGCTATGTAGGCTACGTTTTTTTCCTGGCTGTATACCAGCGACCCCGCCACAAGCTGTTCCGCGCAGCCTTCTACCCCCAGCAGGGCCGCTGTCTTAAAGATGCTTGGCACGTTGCGCGGCGGGAACAGCATCGCCACACCGCCGTAGGTGCAGCGCGCTATGCCGGGTCCTATGAGGTCGCTGAACATGTCGGTGCCGTAAAAGCTCAGGGTAGACTCCTCGTCGTGCTCGGCGTACCATGTTGTGCGCTGTGGATACTTTTCGTCGTGGTTCTCGTCGAATATTACTATTACCGTATCAAGTTTGCTGGCTGCCGGCGGAAGTTCTTTTACGTATATACTGCCGGTGTGCCAGTTGCGCAGCGTTTCACGTATGTCAATGCCGTCCTTTACCGACGTAGAAAATTTTTCGGTGCGAGCCAGATGCTCGGTTACCACGCGCATCGCCTTGCCGCGCGCGTGCGTGTTGAACCGCTCTATGCGCGTATCTTCAGGGAGGTGTGAGCAAACACCGTACGGGTTCCATGAGTAGCGGTACTTTTTCTTTTGCAGTACCGACGGGTCGGGCTTGATGTCTATCCTGCGCCACTCCATCTGCCTGTCGCGGAAAAGATTTACCGCTTTGTAAACCTCCCTCTCTGCGCCGGGGTACTCATCTTCCATGAGCGATATGCGGTCTATACCCATATTGACCATTGCGTCTTCGCTCTCTATCGGAAGGAACGGGTAGTATTTAGCGCTCTCGAGGATGTGCAGGGCGTACGCGTTGCCGCCCACGCCCTTGGCCGCTTCTACTATGTCGATAAGCGACGGCATAAGCTGCCCGGAGATAATCGTCAGGTTGCGCAGATACGTCAGCGCCGTCTGAATCCTTACCGGCGACAGCCGTAACGCCTGTTCCTTATCCTCAAAATAGTTGTCCCGCGTTTCAGTAAACAATTCCTTTATCGCGTTCGTCAATTCCACCGGCTCCGCGAACGGATCCTGCCGCTCCATTTGCGTCTTGGCCGTAACGAACGGGAGTTCGCCGAGTGCAAAGTAGAGGTGGCCGGGGTTGACGTGGCGCGTTACCACTTTGTAATTGCAACCGTCAAAATCATCACAGGCCTCGCCGTCTTTAATATGCTTCATGACGGTAGGGAAAATTTTTATATGCGTTATCGCAAGGATATTGCTGTACCGCTCCCGCAGTTTTAACAGCCCGCCGGCGACTTGCTGGGCGCTCTCATACTCAACGCAGCCCTCAGGCGCCTCGCCTATTTGTGCGCAACACAGGGCAGTGTACGCGTCGAACCCAATTTTTTCGATGGAGTATTCGTCCGGCAGCAACGGAAGCGGCGCGTGGCTCGCCAGCTCAGCCGCGCCTGTGCAGTAAAAAGGAATACGCCGCTGACGGGCCTGGCGCACACCCTCAATCATCGCGTCGCACGGGTCAACGGGAATATAGTACTTGCAGTCATCCTCACTGCCGCCGTGTTCATCATACGCGATAATGGCGGAAATCAGCGGAAGGTTATCAACTGCATCAGCAAGTTCATCCTGAAACGCCGGCGGAATGTCAACGGCAATACAGTCAAATTTCCGCTCACCGCAAAGGCGGCGCACCTCACGGGCAAACAACTCCTTGCCGTGCACGACGGGAATCATCTCAATTTCGGGACACACCCTCATCCGTCAATCCCCCGTTAAGGCCTCGCACCTGTAAGAAGGCGCCGTGAATTCATTAAACCGCTCGATCCCTTAAACTCCACAGCCACAGAGCGCCCCAACCCTTGCACGTTAATACTTGTCTTCATCATCAGTATCAACACCGGGAATAAAAGAATCATCGTCGTCGTCATCATCGCCAATATCGGGGTTAAGCTCATCATCATCCGAGAAAAAATAATCGCCCAAGCTCATAGACGACAGGCCGATGCCTGACGCCCTGCGGCTCTGCGCCATCTTGTCCAAATCAAGCGAGTCTTCGCCAAGTATCTGGGCAACGGCTTTTTGGAACAGCTCGCCGACATCAGCGTTTTTATCGCTCTCTTTCAGCTTCAAGGCGTAGCGGATGATGTTGATCCCGTCGCGCACCGAGTATGGTAAATCCAGCCCGTGCGCCTTCTGCAAGTAGCCTACGCACATATTCAATATCTGCTCACCCGAAAACGGGAGGCTGTACGAGAGGATCTTCATTTCGTCTTCCCTGTTGGGGAACGGAATCTTGATCCCCGGCTGCAGGCGCGACATGATGTAGTCGGGTATTTCGAAGGTAGACGAGTCTTCGTTCATGGTTACCGCGGCCCTAAACTCCCTGTGCGCCGTAACCGTTATCCCCGCCGCGACGGACTCGGCCATCCTGCGGTTATCGAACAGGCCGGCAAGCGACGCCCAAGACTTCTCCGACATCCTGTTCCCTTCGTCAAGTATCGCTACACCGCCCTTTATCGCGGCCGTCAACAATGGGGAGGCGTGGTAGGATATCTTGCCCTGATCGGACAACACCGGTGTAACAAGAAGATCTTCGGGGCGCGTGTCGGACGTACACTGCATTATGTAAACATTCTGCTTCCGCGAGCGAGCCGCCGCCATGGCAAGCGTCGTCTTGCCTATCCCCGGGTACCCTATAACACGCGGGGTCAGGGGGAAATCGCTCTCGTCAAGCACCATCCAGCAGGCCAAAATCTGCCGCAGGGGCTCGCTTTGGCCTATCCAATCCGTCTTAACGGCAACCGGGTGGGCAAGGGATAACTCTACGTTGTCGATTACGATCTTTTCCATCAGCGATTCTCATCTGTTAATGTGTGTCCCCACCACCAAATCCGTTATTTATCAAAGAATCCGGGATTGTCCCGCTCTTCCCAGTTGAACCGTGCGCGCTCCTGCCATTTTTCTATCCATTGCGTGTTCAGCGCCGGGTTCTTTTTCATGGCCTCCTGACGCTCCGTTATCAGCTTGCCGAAAACGCCCAAATACGAATTGGCCTGCGTGAAGTCGCCAAGCTTCATGAACAGCGTGGTTATCAGGTACACGACCTGCATTTCCAGCTCATCCGTCTCGCACTCCGACTTGGCAAACGACTTTTGAAAAAGGTCTATCGCCTCTTTGAGAACCTCGGCGTCGCTCTGGCCGGAGGTTTGCAGTATGCGGGCGATTTTGAGGGCGTAGGAGCCCATCTTGAAATAGGCGTACGGCTGCATCAGCTCCGCCTCAGCCTCAGCCCGCCACATCGCGAGGCGGTAGCTCTCTATGGCGACCTTCGGCGAGCGCTCCCGCTTGAAATAATCCGGGTTGTTCAGCGCCTCCGGCAAAAGCTTCTTTTGCTCTTCAATTTTGTCCTTCAGAGCCAGTATCACGCTCATGTTAAGCGTGGACTTCTCCTCCTTGTTGCCGGTGAACGACGGGTAGTTGAAGTTCTTCCTGTCCGGCGACGCGAAGAGG
>Ga0123356_10003768_pt1 | contig 15802 bp, 10 predicted proteins | sample TergutEmb28metaG_2_FD_92546 | JGI IMG/M metagenome (GOLD analysis project Ga0123356, IMG submission 92546) | Embiratermes neotenicus P3 segment gut microbial communities from Petit-Saut dam, French Guiana - Emb289 P3 | ecosystem: Host-associated > Arthropoda: Insects > Digestive system > Gut ... | reverse complement strand
TTTAGTTTGGCTCGTTACTGCAGAAGAATTGGTAGCTATGACCACCAATGCAAGTACAACAATCAGCTTGGGTGATGTAAGACATAACGATGCTAGAATTTGGGCTATTAAATACACCAAAATTAAAATTACAGAAATTCCATAACACAATTGTGCCAGACACTCTTTTGAGTGTCTGGCATTTTTTTCTGATGAGGATAGAGAGAGAATATCTCTCGCCAAGGCGCAAAGAACGCAAAGAGCGCAAAGCAGTTATTCGATATTGTTATCTGAATATCAAGAGAATATTAATATTAATTAATAATTTCTGAGATTCAAAAATAAGAATTCAAATAACAACTTGGCGAGCTTTGCGTCTTGGCGAGATAAAATTTCAAATAAAAGTATACTAGGAGGTATACGATGAGAAAATATTCATGGCTTGTAGTGTTATTCGCTATTTTAGCCTTTGTTTTTACCGGTCTTTTAAGCTGCGGCGAAGGAGTTGCAGTAGAGGTTGCATTCCATGCCGGTGATGGTTATTTTTCTAATGGTTTAGGTTTTAAGAGATTGTATACCGGATCAAATGGCAGGCTTACCCTTCCCGATGTTCCTGTTTATGACGGATTTAAATTCAGAGAATGGAATACATCCGCTAATGGACACGGCGGACAAATACTCTCTGCCAGCACTGTGCATACAGAATTTACATTATACTATGCAATCTGGGATCAGGATTCATTTAATGTAACAGAAACATGGGATTACAGCGGAACACCACCGGTTCCTGCGCCAAGTTTTAATACCTGGACTATCGACGGTGAAAAGATAACTGCAATTAAAGCTGCTGAACCCGGAAGTATGCTTCGCCTGCATTTCGATGCAACAGGCGGCACAGGATCGGATCGCAACGGCTGGGGAATTGGCACCATTGGAAATGGCGGAAATGATATAATGGATTTCCTGCCTCTTAATGCTCCTAGCGGCTCTGCTTTAATTTATTTTATAGATGTAGAAAATAACTGGCTTCTTGATATACTTGACCTCGGTGACGGCACCAAATTGATTGTTTCTACCCATTTAGCTAATGGTGACATGTTTCAGAAAGCTGAACTGCTGGAACCAAAAGAAGAAAGAGGAAACGTAGCGCCAAGACCCGGCAAACCTGCACTCCCCAAAGCAGAACTTATAGTTCCTCCGGATCCGGAAGGAGAGCATATTGCCAATATAGTGATTGATTACGGTATGGCAGGCGATATAGCCCAGGGTAAAGGATATATATCCGGTGATCAATTGGAGTTAATGAAAGAAACAGTTGCCAACTTGCAACCTGACGAAAGAGTCTTAATGAGACTGTGGACACGTAACGATCCTATTGGCCAGAGCTATCAGGACAGAGACACTTCATCATGGACAGACTGCGGCAGAATCGGCGGTGATTATGACCAGGGCGCTTTAGGTATACAGGGCGGACCTCTTAACACAGCTCTGGCAGGCGAAGCTCCAAATAATGATCGCGCTCATCTTTATAGTGATGCGCAGGTCAGACATTTACTTGGTCTTGGCAGGGATTTATTCCTGAATCCGTATAATGGAAATATTATTACCTTAATAGAACTTTGGGTTGTTCCTTACAGATACCTGGAGATTATGGTTGGCGGAACAAAGGTTTCAGAGATAATTGTAACCGGACGCGGCGGTAATGTTACTTATTTACCGGATAATTCTGGCATTATTTTCGGCCCGACTGGCGACAGCAGAGCAAGCTATTCATGGTTTGAACTGGATTTTGGCGCAGGAAAGAAGTTAGGTGATTATAAGGAATTACAATTTGATTATGATGTAATTACACCTGCCAGTAATTCCAGCAGTGTCAGAATAGCTCTGATTGCAAGTATTCCGGCGTTGGGCGGAGCCAATCTTACCGCGCATATTACCGGCGGATCTGGTCAGGAAGCTCCGCTTGGATCCAGTAATGGCTGGCTTGCCGCTTTCCAGGTTAGCGCGCCAATGATGGGTGCAAGTGTAGGAAGTGATGTTCATTTAGGTGTTGTTTCTACACCTGCATTTCATAATGTAAATGATGTACCGGCAGATGTTACTCTGAACATCCTTACAGAACTTCCTGCTTATGTTACAGACACAGGTGCTGCTACTACGCTGACAAATACATTAGCATCGCAAAAACTGTATTTCTCTATATATGAAAATACAAGAGATGCGGTAGTAAAAATTTACAACATCAGGTTTGTTGAAAAATAGGGAAAAACCGCAGAGAAACACGGAGGGTTAGGTGTAAAAACCTCATCTTCTCCGTGTACCTGCGGTTAAAACTAATTAATTTTTAAGAGGTATAGAATGAAAAGAACTTTATGGAAGTTTTCAGCGCTTATTGCCGTAATATCGCTTATTACAGTTTTTATCGTAAGCTGCGATTCCGATCCCGGCATCCCCGAATATGAAGGTTTATTTAACGCGGGATCTGGTTCCGGTGTTTTATTTGACATCAGGTCTCCTTACCAAAATGTAAATTGGGATACCTATGGTCAGTTTAAAGCCGCAAACCATGTACATACATTAAACAGCGATGGTTCATCAACAATGGAACAGCAGCTAATGGCTCATTACAATTTGGATTATGACATTATTACTATTACCGACCATGTTTGGAGAGACAGACGCGGCGAAGATCCTGAAGGCGCTCCGGCTCGTCCGTATTTAAATCTGGTTACTAAAAGCGTAACTCAGTCAACATGGGCATTCGGCGGGTATACTATGAATTTAACCCACATTTCACAGGCCAGGAAATTGCAATTTGAAACAGGTACAATACCTGCAGGAGAAACTACAAGAACCGTCGATAGAGGCATGTTAATTATACCAGGTACTGCCGAGCTTGCTCCCGGCGGCGATCCGACTCCGGATGAAGTAAATGTATTCTTTTGGCCGGATGACGTGCTTGCTCCCAATGCCTGGGCTGTACAGCTTAGAGCAGGAATTCAACGAGTGCATAATGCAGAAGCAGTCGGCTTTATTAACCATCCAGGCCGTTCGACTCATGCAATGAGTTTCCCGGTAGGCGCTGCAAATGCAGTTGATCCGGAAAATCCAAGTAATCAGGGCAGATGGATCCGCAGATATGCCAACTTGATGATGGAGTTTCCTATAGATAATATTACAGGTCTGGAAATATTTAACAGAAGGGACGTAGATTCAAGGCACGACCGTGTTCTTTGGGATAATGTAAATAAACTTACCATTCCGGAAGGACGCTTTGTTTGGGGTTACGGAAATGACGACTTGCACAGTCATTCTGTAAGCGCAACCGGTAATGGATTGCATATAAATTACAATGTGTTTGTAATGCCGGAAAACAGTTATGAGAATTTCAGATATGCTCTTGTAAACGGTCATTCATACATTGTAACCGTTGCGGCGTTTAATGAAGGTGTAAACCAGCCCAGCACTTCTGCAGCTTCTGCCCGCCCGGCTATATCACAAATTATTTTTGATAAAAATGCCGATACTATCGCAATTATTGCCAGAAATGCTACAAGGGTAGTTTGGATTTCTGACGGCGTAGAAATTCTTACAACAACAGGTACCAACAGTTTTATAGACCTTGCAGATCCGGATATAATTGATAATGTTGGATCTTTTGTAAGAGCTAACATTATAGGTCCTGCAGGCATGGCGGTAACTCAGCCAATCAGCACCAGAAGAAAGTAATTAATTAAAAAAGCCAGGCGCTTTGAGTGTCTGGCTTTTTTTTTAGGGAGTAATTATGAAAAAGAAAAATATTTTTAAATTATTGGTAGCGCTGTTATTTGCGTTTGCTTTAATGTCGGTTTCCTGCCCTGGTGTACAGGAAGAAGATGATTATATTTGCAGTGATTGCAATAAAGCAAATTGTACATGTGCTATTTTTTCGCCTTACAGAGGCGTAAACTGGGATACATGGGGGCAATATAAAGCTTCACTTCATGTACATTCAAGCAACAGCGACGGGAGCTCATCTCTAAGCACAGTGGTAGAACAGCATTATACCCAAAACTTTGATATTCTCGCAATTACAGATCATAGTGAAACAACAAACCACTTATCCAAGGACTATGTAAATGTTAATAATGGTTTAACACAGACAAGGTTTAATGAAATAACCGCCGGAGCTGGCAGAACATCAGGAAAACCAATGATATTAATTCCCGATTCTAGCGAGCAAAGGATGGGCACTAACACGGAAGAAGCGAATGCCTTCTTTCATCCAAGCAGTGTATTTGGAGGCTGGGTTGGCGATACATATCCTGTTATTATGCCCAGAATACAAAGTGATAATGGACTTGCTTTTGTTAATCATCCCGGACGCGCAACAAACGGCCGTAATGATGCCGCGCAATCCAGTAATCCTACCTGGATAAATTTGTATGCAAACAGGTTCAGAACATATCCTTTCCTTCTTGGTTTTGAAATCATGAACAGAATTGACGGAGATTCCAGAAACGACAGGATTCTCTGGGACAATGTTTTAAAAGTTCTTGTTCCGGAAGGACGTTATATTTGGGGTTATTCAAATGATGATTCTCATAGCAGCAGCGAAATTGGAGTTAACTATAACATGTTCTTAATGCCGTCAAATACCCTGGAAGATTTCAGAACTGCCATGGTAAACGGCAGTTTCTACGGAGTAGCCAGAGTAGCGCATAACGAAGGCGTCAACGGAACTACCGGCGGAACAAGACCTTCAATTACCGGCATTACAGTTGATCAAAGCGCAAGAACAATTACAATTAATGCCGCAAATGCTGACAAGATTGTATGGATTTCCGAAGGCAAGACAGTTACTACGCAAACAGCATTTCCTGCAACTTTAAATTTAAATACAACATACGATGAAGCAATAGGTTCTTATGTAAGAGCCAATATTATCGGCAACGGCATTGTGTTTACACAGCCATTTATTATTAAGCAGTAGATGAAAACTTTCTAATAAATTAGGTGAGGAAATTAACGCCTGGCATCTTTTATGGGTGTCAGGCGTTTTTTTGTGTTATTCAACTTCTTCGCTCTTTTTAATCGTTGCAGCGAAAATACTGCTGATTAATCCAAGTATGGCAGACATTGTAAAAAGCACTTCAATTCCGGCGGTTTTCCATATCCAGCCGCCAATAAGGGCGATTAAAACACTAAAAATATGATTTACAGAAATACCGGTGCTTAAAGTTGCGGTTATTTCTTCCCGGTTGGAAGAAATACGCTGAACATAAACATTATTCGCCATGCTTGCAACAGAAATTATTTGATCAAGAACAAAATTACAGCAGACAATTATTAATGCAAAGCCGGGAGTAAACAGCCTGTGCGAAAAACCGTACATAAGGCAGACAACTACAAGGATAAGGGTATCGCCAATCATGACTTTTTTGTATCCGATTTTGTCAATCAATTTACCGATTAACGGACTGCAAAACATAATAAAAATTGAACAGATTGCCAAAAGCAATGCCATCATTGAAGGATCGGCTCCGTATTCACGGATTAATAAATAAGGAGCAAAAGTAAGAAAAATTTGTTTGCGGGAACCGTAGAATACTTCCATGAAGTAATACTTCTTGAATTTTTTTGCAAAATAAAAACGTTGTCTTGGAGCCTTAAGGGTTGTCTCTTTCAACGCTGCAGCTACAAGCGCGGCGGCGGTCATTAATCCTGTTGCTAAACCGAAAACAATCCTGTACCCGATTATATCAACCCTGGAAAACCCTGATTTTTCCAAAATAAAAAATATTCCTGTAACAAGTAGAAGTCCTATTATTGTTCCAAGCTGACTAATCGATGTTGTTATACCAAGTGATGCTCCGGATTTTTCCCGTTTGGCAAGATCCATTGCAATTGTACTGCGTACAGGCATTATGATATGTTCTCCTGTACTGAAAATAACCATAAAAATAACAACAATTATTTTAAACATGAATACCGAATTAAGTTCAACGCAGCTTGTCAGTAATAGCCCTGCCATGCCTCCGGCCATTAGAGCAATGCCTATTTTAAAAACTTTGCTGTCTGCAAATCTGTACATCAACGCCAATATAAAAATTAATAAAAGCCCGGGTAACTCCCTGAAAGCATCAACTATACCGCGTTCAAATTCATCGATATTTACTATTTCTGACAAATAATTATTCTGGACACCATGTTTTAATCCAATTGCTATTCCAAAAATAACAAGAACACTTAAAAACCGCCCCACCTTTACATCCGGACGAAAAATATTATCAAGAAAAGCCGGCCGTTTATTCATATTTTTTCCTAATTAATAATCTCAATAATTTGTTTTACAGTCTCTTCTTCATTATGACTGCAGTTTATCCATTTTACATCGGGGATTCCGGCGAAAAATGTAATTTGCCGTTTTGCGTAACGGCGGCTGTTTTGTGCAACAAGCGCCTGTACTCCTTCATTGTCCTGGGAAAGACGCCATTTATTGTGTTTATCATCATCTTCAACAAAAAATTCTCTGTATCCAATAGCGCGTAAACCGGGATCATCCGGCGTATATCCCGCTTCATATAGTGAATGTACTTCTGCTGCCAGGCCTTTTTTAAACATATCATTACATCGCGAATTAATTCTGCGGTATAGTTCTTCTCTCGGCCGTGAAAGTCCTATGATAATAAATTTATAATTGCCGCGTTTTTCATTCGAGCTTACTTCAAACGAAGAAAGGGGCCGGCTGCAGACTCGGTATACTTCCAGAGCGCGAAGCAGGCGGTATTCATCATTTATATGGATACGTCCGGCGCTGACCGGGTCGCAGGAGCCAAGCTCTTCCATTAAACAGGCTGCGCCTTTTTTTAATAGTTCCTGTTTTAATTGTTCCCGGATTATATTATCGCAAGGGGGCGCTTCGCTCAGACCCATAATGAAGTTTTTTAAATAGAAACCTGTCCCGCCGGATATTACCGGCAGTTTTCCCCGGGAAGTTATCTGCAGGCAGGTTTCATCGGCAAGGCGCACAAAGTCTCCTGCATTAAATTGCTCAGAAGGATCGCGTATATCAATTAAATGATGAGGAAGCTTTTCTCTTTCATCAGCCGAAGGTTTGGCTGTGCCGATGTTCATGCCCCTGTAAACCTGCATGGAATCGGCAGATATAATTTCCGGACAGATGGATTGCCTGTCTGCCAGTTTTAAAAGTATGCTGGTTTTCCCGGATGCTGTCGGGCCAAAGAGGATTAATACCGGGATTGGGTCTGTTTTCAACAGGTTTATTCAGATTCCAGACGGAATTGGACTTCCTTGGTAAAAACCTGCAGCGCGGCAAGAGCTACCATTTTACTGTCATAGTCTTCCTTCTCTTCTTTTTCCAAAACCGAAGAAAGCTGATATGCTCTGCGTGAGGCAGCTGTGGTTACTTCGTACATATTATCACCGTATTCGATGAGGTCTTTTAAAGGAAATATCATAATGTTGAATTATATTAAATTTAATAAACTTTGTCCAGCGCTATTTTGACAAGTTATCCTGCAGGTCCATTGTTATTTATTAATCACATTGGTAGATTATAATATGATTCCATTATCTCCCTACCGCCTTGGTAAAGCGCGGGATGCTTACAATTATTTTAATGTATTTAACGCAATCTCATGGAATTTACTGGTAGGGATAATTATTACTCTTTTTGCGCTCAGGCTGGGCGCTACTACTACATTTATCGGGCTAATGAGCGCGGCTTTTTACATAGCATTGTTTTTATTGCCGCTTGGCAAGCTCCTGACAAGACGGTTTTCCATAATAGGGATTTTCAGTTTTACCTGGATTGCCAGGTCAATTTGTATGTTATTAGCTGTAGCGGCTCCGTTTGTTGATTATGCCGGTCATACTAATACCGCATTGCTGCTGGTTATGCTGGGAGTGCTTCTTTTTCACCTTTTTCGCGGCGTAGGAATGATTGGGAATAATCCTGTTTTAAGTCTGCTGGCTTCCGGTCCTGACCGGGGCAGTTATATGACGCAAATTCAGATTATTAACAGCGCAATTGGAATGTCCGGCAGTTTTATAATAGCCATGGTGCTGGGTATGGAACCTCCTGTATTTGTATTTTCCATTTTATTGAGTCTTGGAGTAATTACCGGGGTTATAAGCGGATGCGTTATTAGAAAAGTTCCTCAGCCGCCGCGTGAAGATGACAGCAGCGGAACAAAACTTTTTGATATTTTTAAAGACGTTTTTTCGCCGTCTGCCAAAAAGACAAATGAGACTTCCAAAAAGACAGATAAAGCTGCCAAAAAAGCAGACAAAGCTGCCAATAAGGCTGACGGAGCTGTTTATAAAGCAGACGGATCCGCCTTGCGGCATTTTTTGTTTATTCTTTTTCTTGTTGTTCTTGTATCCGGTGTTACGCGTACATTTGTGGTTGTTTATGCGCGCGAAGTATTTGCGCATAACGACGGTTTAATTTCGCTTTATTCGGTTTTCGGCGGACTTGGTTTTTTAATGGTAGGTTTAATTGTAAAATTCCTGGTTGATCGTCTTGGCGCCAAACCTCTTTTTCTTGTTTGTGTCACTATTGGCCTTGTCAGTCTGATACCTATTGTCTTTTTTCCGCATTCAGCCGTCGAAAATATGACCGGTACAATTCTTTTTATGGTATTTTTGTTTTTCATGCTGAACTTTGGATTTCTTGGTTCGGAAGGAATTGCACAGACTTATTTTCTGGCATTGGTTCCTCCGGAAAAAGTTCTTGACATGGGAATTCTATATTTTTTTATTTTTGGCATTGCCGGTGCATGCGGTTCATTTTTATCCGGAGTTCTTCTTGACTTACTGCGTATAATGGGAGTTTCTCCGTTTATTTCATTTAAAGTTCTTTTTATCATTATGATTGTTTTGGCTGCTTTCGCCCTTACCAGGCAAAGAAAAATGAAATCTCTTGGTTCTCTTCCGTTAAAAAATGCGCTGGAAGTAATTTTTTCTGTAAGAGATCTCCGGGCTATCAGTTTGCTGGATAAATTGGATAAAGCGCAGGATTCGCATGAGGAAAAAGCGCTGCTTGGCGCGTTACATGACGCTCCTTCCGATCTGGCAATTGACGGACTACTGGAACGTGCCGGTTCGCCGAAACTTGCTACGCGCCTGGAGGCAATAAGAGCGCTTGAGAAATTGCGCGGCCTAAGCAAGAGCGCGGAAAAAGCATTAATGGATGATGCTGCAAATAGTCCGTTTACAACAGCATATGTTTCCGCGCGTATATTGGGCAATAAAAAATGCACAGCCGCCATACCAATGCTTCGCCGCCTTGCGTTATCAGACGATTACATGCTGGCTGGAGAAGCGGTTATCGCTCTTGCCAAATTAAAAGACGAAATATTCCGTCCGGAAATTGAAAAAATTATTCTGGATTCACAGAACCCCAGGTTAAAAATAATGGGCGCAGAAGCTTTGGGAATTTATCATAGTCATGAATCGGTTCCTGTATTGCTGGATATTCTGCGCGGGAAAGAACAGCCGCCTTATTTAAGGGACGAGGTTATTCTGGCAATTGCAGCGATTCTGGACACATATAAAAATTTTTATAAAATACTTACCCGTTATTCTTTAAATAATTCCCTTGCCGCTACTCTGGCAACTGATGAAATTGAAGCGGCAGTTGAATTTGTAAATAAGACGTTAGGTAAAAAGAAAGTATCGGAAAATATTTTTGTAATTGGAACTTCTGCAAAAAAACTGCAGGATGCGGTTAACAGTTATATTCACGGCAATAATGCCGTTGAATTATCACAATGGATTCTGGAGCTTCCTAAAAAATACTTAAGGGTTGATAATAAATTAAAATATGTTATTTCGCAAGCTATTGCAGATAGTGAATTAAATATTTACGATTGCCTGCGGTTGTTGGTTGTACATTGGACAGCTCAGGAACTGCGTATATGGGCAGCGAAGGTTAGGTAGTTAACAATTAACAGTTAACAATTAACAGTTAACAATTAGCAGTTAGCAATTAGCAATGAGTGAAGGGAAGAGGGGAAAGGGTTAATGGCGGAAAAGATTATTGGCTCTGATAAGGTTGTGAGGGATGCGGCGAACAGGCTTGGGGTTGAGCCTGTGGGTAAACTGCTGCTTAAATTTTCCATTCCGGCAATTACAGGAATGGTTGTTAACGCTCTTTATAATTTTGTCGATCGTATTTTTGTAGGGCAGGGTGTAAGCGGAATAGCTATCGGCGGCATTTCCCTTGTTCTGCCTCTTATGACAATAGGAATGGCCTTTGCGATGCTCTTTGGTATCGGAGCCGCGAATATGATCTCCATGCGGTTGGGTCAAGGCAGGAAGCAGGAAGCGGAAAGCGCTCTTAACCATTGTTTTTTTCTGTTAATCGGCGCCGGTATATTGATGACGGTTATTGGACTTTGTTTCCTGGATCCGATTCTTTCACTGATGGGAGCTGCAGAAGACAGCGAAGCTCTTTATTATGCAAGGGATTATTTTCGCATAACATTAATCGGTTCAACTTTTTTTATGGTAGGTTTTGGTTTATCTCATTGTACAAGAGCGCAGGGGTTTCCTGCCGTTACAATGATCGGCATGATTCTCGGAGCGGTACTAAATATTATATTAGATCCAATTTTTATTTTTGTGTTTAAGTGGGGTATTAAAGGAGCGGCATGGGCTACTGTCATTTCTCAATTTGCTTCTGCTGTTTTTATACTAAGATTCATTCTTAGCAAAAATGCAATTGTAAGGCTTAGAATCCGTATACCGGGATTTTTTTTACAAAGCGGTAATAAATCTATTCCTAATGGTGAATTACAAAAACCGGATGTTTCGATTATCAAACAAATTATGTCTTTTGGTTCTGCGCAGTTCCTGTTGCAATTTTTAATGTCTGTGGTGCAGCTTTTGCATAACAAGAGCGCTAACTGGTATGGGAACGCCGCTTTAGGCGTAGAAAACGGCGGAGATGTTGCGCTTTCTGGAATGGGAATGATAGGCGCAATTCTAATGCTTATACTAATGCCGATTTTCGGCATTAATCAGGGGGCTCAGCCGATTTTAGGCTACAATTACGGGGCAAAATTATACCACCGTGTTTTTAACGCTTATATAAAAGCTATAACTGCCGCTACAACCATATGTGTTATTGGGTTTATTATTGTTCAGCTTTTTCCGGTTCAACTGGTTTTGCTGTTTTCGCCAAATGCGCCTGCAGAAAACCCCGCGCTTATGCTTCTTGCACCCCGCGCTATGCGTATGATGATGCTGTTACTGCCGCTTGCCGGTTTCCAGATTATATCAACTAATTTTTTTGTTGTTACCGGACGTCCAAAAATATCGATTTTTCTTTCCATGCTGCGTCAATGTATCATTCTTATCCCTTTTATTTTAATCTTTGGCAAATTATGGGGTTTGTGGGGAGTGGTATATGCAACCCCTGTTGCTGACGGGTTTTCCTTTATTATTACTTTTACCCTTATTTTCATCGAATTAAGAAAACTCCGCCGCAATATGACCGCTTTACCTGACCACGTGAGTGGTTAGGCCCACTTGACGGAATAGTCTTGTTTAATATAGGCTTTATTTATGGGTAATTCTAAAGCAGGCAGAATTTTATTCTCCATATTTATTAAAACAGTCGCTCTTTTTACTTTAGCTGTAATGGCTCTGATTGGTATAGGTCTTGGTTTGGTGTTGGCATACACCACAAACATCAAGAATGATGAAAATTTTGTCGAATTTGCTCCCGCGCTTCCAACCAGAATTCTGGATATTAACGGTAATCTTATCACTGAGTTTGCTTCTGATGAAAAACGGGAATTGGTTTCCATTAATGAGCTGCCAAGGCATCTTATTCACGCAGTTCTGGCGCGAGAAGACCCCGATTTTTACAATCACAAAGGTTTCAGTATCCGGGCTATTACCCGCGCAGTTATAGGACAGTTGACCGGCAGAAACCTTGGCGGCGGTTCTACCATTACCCAGCAGGTTGCCGGAACATTATATACAGACAGAAGTGAACGTACCGTAAAACGTAAATTAAAAGAATTATGGTGGGCTTTCCAGATTGAAAGACGTTATACAAAAAATGAAATCCTGGAAATTTACCTGAATTATATGCCTATGGGTCCTGGAACCTACGGAGTCGAAACTGCCAGTAAATACTTCTTTGGCCATAGCGCAAGGGAAGTAGACCTTGCCGAATCGGCTGTTTTGGCTGTTTTGCTTTCCGGTCCGACACGTTTTGATCCTCTAAGAAATCCAAGCCTTGCCATGGACAGGCAGCATTATGTTCTTGAACGCATGATTCAATTCGGCTATGCCGATAAAGACGAAGCGGAAGCTTCATATCAAAAATACTGGGATAATTTTGACTGGACAAGGCCTTCTCTTTCGGCATATCTGACACGGGATGACAAAGCGCCCTGGTTCAGCGAATATGTACGCCGGGAACTTGACGTTTTAATGTACGGTACCAGGGATTACTACCGCGATGGTTATATAGTAAATACTACTTTAAACCTTGAACATCAGACCGCAGCGGAACAATATATGGCTGTAGGACTGGAAAGAGGCAACAGGGTTTATAGCGCATTGAGCAGGCAGGGCGGCGGTTCTCATATGGCATATATGCCAATCATAAATCTTCTGACGCTTGCTTTTGATCTGACTCATATTCATAATATATACGCCGGACAAAATGAATTCAGGGCAATGACCCGTTATACCAGAACAGTAAATCCCATTATTGATATGGCAGCTTTAATGTTCAATATTCAGGAACTAAAAGATATAACAAATATTGGTTTTGCGCAGCTTAAAGAAAGAACCGAACAGCATGTAGTAGAAGGCGCGCTAATCACAATAGAAAATGATACCGGTTATATTACCGCAATTGTCGGCGGTTCAAAATTTGATGAATCGAATCAGCTGATTCGGGCTACTCAGGCCAGTGTTCAGCCGGGTTCTGCATTTAAGCCATTGTATTATTCCGCCGCTATAGACAGCCGGCGTTTTACAGCCGCATCATTAATTTATGATGTACCGATGGCATTTCATAATTATGACGGTTCGCCTTATGTTCCGAACAATTACGGCGGAACATGGAGAGGTCCTGTTTTGCTTTACAATGCATTATCTTTATCGCTTAATATACCGTCTCTTAAAATACTTGAAGGCATTGGTTTTGACGCTGCCATTAACAGATCCGCGGCGCTTTTGGATATTACCAACGAGACTCAAATCCGGCGTCTTTTCCCCAGGGTTTATCCCCTTGGTTTGGGAATCAGCTCTGTTTCGCCGTTACAGATGGCAAGAGCATTTGCTGTTTTTGCAAATCAGGGACGTGCTGTTACTCCAATTGCAATAAGATCGATCGAAGATCGTAACGGCAGGGTTGTGTTCGATGTAGAAAGAGATGTCCGTCAAAGACAGGCGCGGCTGCCGAACAATGGTCAGGTTATTACTCCTCAGAATGCTTTTCTTATGACCAGATTATTGGAATTCGGCGTTACTGTTGGCACTCTTGGGTTAGGCACCGGAGGAGGATCAAAATTTGTCTACAGGGACGATGAAGGCAGAACATTCAGAATGCCGGTTGCCGGTAAAACAGGGACAACTCAAAACTGGTCAGATGCCTGGGTAGTTGGATATACTCCTTATTATACAACAGCAATATGGTTTGGTTTTGACAAACCCGGAAACTCTTTGGGAACTTCACAGACAGGCGCAGAATTAGGCGGTCCTGTATGGGGTGATTATATGAGGGAAATTAACAGAGGGCTTCCGCAAAGGAATTTTTCCAGGCCTTCCGGCGTAGTTGACGCGACAGTTTGCAGAAGATCGGGTATGTTAAGAACCAATGCCTGTAATGAGGGAGGAGTAACCCTTCAATTCCTGGCAGGAACTGTACCGGGGCAGTATTGTAATATTCACGGCAGGGATAACCCCTACTCACAAGTCGGCGGATTTTCTTTCCCGTCTACAAGTAATATAGATACATCCTTCCTGGATTCTTCCATGCCGACAATGTCGTTTGATTTCATGTTTGATTTACCGGCTGGTAATCAGACTGATAATACTCCGATTAATACTCCAGTCAGAGAACCGGCTGTTGTTCCAACAGAGCCTCCAGTACAATTTGTACCAAGAGATGACGGCGGAGAAGACGCTCATCTCCCGCAATGGAATCAATTGAATTAGGATAGGATTGACATTAGTTCTGTCTTGTTTTACCCTAGAATAACACGGCGCCGTACCCAAGCGGTAAGGGAGCGGTCTGCAAAACCGCGATGCATCAGTTCGATTCTGATCGGCGCCTTTTAATATGGATTCATATTATATTGTTCTTGTCATTTCCCTTTTTGTTTTGCTGTGTTTTTCAGCTTTTTTTTCAGCATGCGAGATGGCTTTTTCTTCTCTGAACCGGATAAAATTAAAAAGTCTTGCAGTAAAAAGCAAGCGTGCGCGGCTTGCATTAAAGATGCTCGAAGGTTATGACAAGGTTCTTTCCACAGTACTGATAGGCAATAATATTGTAAATATTACCGCATCTGCACTTGCAACTGCGCTTTTTATCAGCCTGTTGGGAGCAAAGGGTGTCAGTATTGCAACTCTTATAATGACTTTACTGTTGCTAATTTTCGGTGATATTTCTCCAAAGGCCCTGGCAAAAGAAACACCGGAATTAATTGCGCTCAGAAATGCGCCGCTTCTTCGTTTTTTTGTTTTTATTCTTTCGCCGGTTAATTTTTTAATGAGTGTATGGAAAAAATTCCTTATGAAGATTTTCCCCGTAAAAGTTGATCGTTCAACTACAGAAGACGAATTATTAACATTTGTGGAAGAAGTCAGGCAGGAAGGCGGCATTAATATTCATGAAGAACAGATGATCCGCCAGGTAATTGGATTTGATGATCTTAAAGTCTCCGATATTTTTACTCCTCGTATTGATGTTGCGGCAGTATCACAAGCTTTTACCATCGAAGAAATCGACCGTAAATTTATTGAAACTGGTTTTTCCCGCCTGCCTGTTTTCCTGGATACAATTGATAATATTACAGGTATAATTCTCTTAAAAGACTTTTACCATGAAGTAATGAAAGGCTTAAAAACTCCTGCCGAAATTATCAAACCTGTGGTATTTGTTACAAAGACAATAAAAATTACCAGGCTTTTAAAGACATTGCAGGGAAAACAGGCGCATCTTGCAGTTGTTATTGATGAACACGGCGGAACTTTAGGTATTGTTACCATAGAAGATATTGTAGAAGAACTGGTAGGTGAAATTTGGGATGAACATGATACGGTAATTGAACCTGTTAAAAAACTGCCTGACGGCAGTTTTAGGGTGTTTGGTTATGTAAATTTCAGGGATATGCTGGAAACAGTAATGTATGAACAGGCTGTTATTGATGAAGAAATTCCTAATACAACTGTTGCGAACTGGATAATGGAGAATTTGGGAAGACTGCCCAGAACAAATGAAATTTTAACATGGCGCTGTTTGACAATTAAAGTTTTAAAGGTTATAAAACAAAGAGTAATGGAAGTTAATATTAATGTGATATAATATATAACAGGAGGTTCTTTAAATGTATAACAATATCTTAAAAACAAGCGTCTTATTGGTTTTATTTATCATGTTATCATCATGCGCCACCAGCGCGCCTCGTGTTGAAAGTCCGATGGTATCTGAAGATACCGGGTATTCAATGCGGGAAACTTCTAGATCCAGTAATGAAAGTGATAACCGCATGGTTACGTATACTGTTTCTATTGGATTGACTGTAAAAAATGTTGAAGATACAAAAGGAAAACTTATTGAACAGGTAAG
>Ga0123356_10003767_pt1 | contig 15802 bp, 13 predicted proteins | sample TergutEmb28metaG_2_FD_92546 | JGI IMG/M metagenome (GOLD analysis project Ga0123356, IMG submission 92546) | Embiratermes neotenicus P3 segment gut microbial communities from Petit-Saut dam, French Guiana - Emb289 P3 | ecosystem: Host-associated > Arthropoda: Insects > Digestive system > Gut ... | reverse complement strand
TCAGGTACTTGAAGCTCTGGCTCTCGTAGATCGCGTTCATGGTTCGTCTCCGTCTTCGCTTCGGGCGGCACCGTGCAGCCCGTCGCCTTGGTGATATATCTAACTACATCACCACATCAGTGTCAAGCTAGTTCACTAAAAAAGTAGATGACTAATTGACCGAGTAGACGACCCCGGAACGCATTACGGATGGATACTCTTGCAAATCAATTAGTTAAGAGCGCTCCGGCGCGAGCTGCACGGAAGCGCCGCCGCCCCTGCTTGGCGCGGGTGCGCACAGCCGGTAAGGAGTCCCCATGCAAGGGTGCGGGCGGACCTCGACAAGGGGACACATCGTTCCTGGACGGCTACTCCCCAGACAGCTTGACGGGTCCGCGCAGGAAGCTCACAGCAGACCGCTCGCTTCGCTGGTCACGGCCGGGCTGGCGGCGTAGAGTGCGGAGCGATGGATGCTGAGGAAGATGGCGAGCTGATGTTGCGCTATGCGCGCGGCGATCTGCGCGCTTTCGAAAGACTGTACCGGCGTTACCGGCGCCCCCTGTACCGCTATCTCTCGCGACACACGCGCAACCCGGAAGCAGCCAACGACTTGTTCCAGGAGGTCTGGAGCAAGCTCATCGTGAGCCGCGACCGCTACGAGCCGCGAGCCCAGTTCCGCACCTTCCTCTACCGCATCGCGCACAACAGCTTCATCGACTATTGCCGGCGCAACGCGGTGCGCGGCGAACGTGCCGGCGATGCGCAGGCGGACGAGGACTGGGCAGGCACACTCCCGGCTCCCGATGAGGACCGACCGGACATGCGCCTGCAAGCATTGCAGACGATCATGCGCTTCCGGGCCGCCGTGGCCTCCCTGCCGCCGGAGCAGCGCGATGTGTTTCTTCTATACGAGGAGTCAGGGCTCTCGCTCGAGGAGATCGCCGTCGTCACAGGAGTGGGCATGGAGACGGCCAAGAGCCGGCTGCGCTACGCCGTGGCCAAGCTGCGGCGCGCGCTGGGTCCCGCCCCGCAGCCAGCCGAAGCGGCTGGCCGCGTAGTCGAGGAGCAGGGTGCATGAGCGCTCCGGAAAGCGAGAAAGAGCTCGAGAGCTTCCTGAAGAAGCAACGCAGCCTGCTGCGCTCACGCCTGTTTGCGCGGGAGCGTCTCGAGCCGCCTCCGGAGCTTGATCGCATCGTGCTCAAGAGGGCGCGCCTGGCGATCGAGCTGACGCCGGCTGCCAGACCCGCCGCTCACCCTCACCGCCACCGCTGGCTCGCCCCCTTTGGCGTGGCGGCGAGCATCCTGGTGTGCCTGACCCTGGTGATCGATCTGGGAACGCACTCGCTGCGATCCAGGCACGCTGCACCGGCACTGCATGAGACCGCAGAGGCCTCCGCCTCGCAGCAGGCGGATCTCTCGAGCGTGCAGGAGAGCGCCGGGGCTGCCGAGCCTGTGTATTCCTCAGGGCTTTACTCGCGCTTTGCAGCGAATGCGGTACCCGCCTCCGCCCCGATCTTCGAGGTCGTGATCCGCAGCGCGCGCCTCGCCGCTCCCCCTGTCTCGACCGACTCGCCCCGCAGCGCGGACGCCGCCAGCCGCTGACGCAACGCCGCGTGAGCCGCTAGAATTCCCGGCCCGATCCGCGCCGGAGATTGCCATGAAGCCTGCCTTGAATGTCGCCATCACCGGAGCCGCCGGCCAGATCGGCTATGCGCTCGCCTTCCGCGTCGCCGCGGGCCAGATGCTCGGCCCCGAGCAGCCTCTCAACCTGCATCTGCTGGAGATCACCCCGGCCCTGCAGGCGCTGCAGGGTGTCGTGATGGAGCTGGCCGACTGCGCTTTCCCGGCGCTCAACAAGGTGGTGCCAACAGATGATCCGCGGGTGGCCTTTCGCGACTGCGACGTGGCGCTGCTCATCGGCGCGCGACCACGTGGACCCGGCATGGAGCGCAAGGACCTGCTGCTGGCGAACGCGCAGATCTTCTCGGCGCAGGGCAAGGCGCTCAACGAGGTCGCCGGGCGCAATGTCAAGGTGCTGGTCGTGGGCAATCCCGCCAACACCAACGCGCTGATCACGCGGGCCAACGCCCCCGACCTCCCCCCCCGCAACTTCACCGCCATGACCCGCCTGGATCACAACCGGGCACTCGCCCAGCTCGCCGAGAAGACCGGCACGCACGTGACGGCCATCCGGCGGCTGACGATCTGGGGAAATCACTCCGCCACGCAGTACCCGGATATCAGCCATGCGCTCATCGACGGCAAGCCGGCCCGCTCGCTCATCGAGCAGCAGTGGCTCGAGGAGACCTTCATCCCCTTGGTGCAGCAGCGCGGGGCCGCCATCATCAAGGCGCGCGGCGCCTCCTCCGCTGCTTCCGCTGCTTCCGCTGCGATCGATCATGTGCACTCCTGGGTGCACGGCACCGCCGAGGGCGACTGGGTGAGCATGGCCATTCCGGCCGACGGCAGCTATGGCATCAAGGAGGGCTTGATCTACTCCTACCCGGTCACGATCCGTGGTGGGGAGTATGCGATCGTGCAGGGGCTATCGGTCGATGAATTCAGCCGCAAGCGCATGGATCTCAGCGCTGCGGAGCTGCGTGAGGAGCGCGACGGGGTAGCATCGCTGCTGTGAGCGTGGCAGCCTTGAGTGAAGGCGGCGCGCGGTGAGCCCGTGAGTAGGCAACTCCCGAGGCGGCAGGCCACGCCCGGTGCCCCTGTGGCGAAGGAGTAACCCATGCTCGGCGCATTCATCTCGGTGGTCCTCATCGCAGCCGTGGCGTACCTCACCTACAAACGGCTCTCCCTGCTCGCCTTCACCCTCACCCTGACGCTCCTGCTTACGGCCTACACGCTGCTCGGCACGGCGAGCACCCCCGGCGGGCTGTGGCGCGGGCTGCTGTGGCTGCTGCTGGCAGGCCTGTGGTTGCTCAACGTGCGGCCGCTGCGCAAGCACTACATCACACGTCCGTTCATGAGGGAGTACCTGAAGCTGCTGCCGGCAATCTCGCAGACCGAGCGCGAGGCGCTCGAGGCCGGCACGGTGTGGTGGGACGGGGAGCTGTTCACCGGAGCGCCGCAGTGGTCGAAGCTGCTCTCGGCGCGCGCGCCCCGGCTGACGCCTGAGGAGCAGGCCTTCGTCGATGGCCCCTGCGAGGAGCTCTGCCGCATGCTCGATGACTGGCACATCACGCACGAGCGCGGCGATTTGCCCCCGCGCGTGTGGGAGTTCCTGAAGTCGCGCGGCTTCTTTGCGATGATCATCCCGAAGCAGTACGGTGGCCTGCAGTTCTCCGCCTATGCACACTCCTGCGTGCTCGCGAAGATCGCGAGCCGCAGCACGACGGCCTCCTCGACCGTCGCGGTCCCAAATTCCCTGGGGCCCGCCGAGCTCCTCGCTCACTACGGGACCGAGGAGCAGAAGACCCACTACCTGCCGCGGCTGGCACGCGGTGATGAGATCCCGTGCTTCGCCTTGACCGGCCCGCGCGCGGGCTCGGATGCGGCCTCCATCCCGGACACAGGGATCGTCTGCCACGGCGTCTGGCACGGCAAGGAGACCGTGGGGCTCAAGCTCAACTTCTCCAAGCGCTACATCACCTTGGCCCCCATCGCGACGGTGATCGGGCTCGCCTTCCGCATGTTCGACCCGGAGCACCTGCTCGGGGAGAAGACGGACATCGGCATCACCTGTGCGCTCATCCCCCGCACCACCCCGGGAATCACGATCGGCCGGCGCCACTTCCCTCTCAACATCCCGTTCCAGAACGGCCCCATCCAGGGCCGGGATGTGTTCGTGCCACTCGATTACATCATCGGCGGCGCCAAGATGGCCGGCTCCGGCTGGCGCATGCTGGTCGAGCAGCTCTCGGTCGGCCGCTGCATCTCGCTGCCCTCGAGCGTCACGGGCGGGGCGAAGGCCGGCGTCTGGGCAACCGGCGCCTATGCGCGCATCCGGCGGCAATTCAACATGCCAGTCGGCCGCTTCGAGGGAGTGGAAGCCGTGCTGGCCCGCATGGCCGGCCTGACCTACACCATGGATGCCGCCCGCTCGGTGACGGCCGGCGCGATCGATGGCGGAGAGAAGCCCTCCGTGCCTTCCGCGATGCTCAAGTACCACGTCACCGAGATGGGGCGCCAGGTGGCGAACGATGCCATGGACGTGCACGGCGGCAAGGGCATCTGCATGGGGCCGAAGAACTACCTGGCGCGCGGCTACGAGACGGTGCCGATCGCCATCACGGTCGAGGGCGCCAACATCCTGACGCGCAACCTCATCATCTTCGGCCAGGGCGCCATGCGCTGCCACCCCTTCGTGCTGCGCGAGATGAACGCCGCCCGCGACCCGGATCGCACCCGCGGGGTCGATCAGTTCGACCGTGCCCTCTTCGGGCACATCGGCTTCACCATCTCGAACGCCGTCCGTTCCTTCGTCATGGCGCTCACCCACGCGCGCTTCACGACGACACCGGTCCCCGGACCCACCCAGCGCTACTACCAGCATATCGTGCGCTTCAGCGCCTCCTTCGCCTTCGCGGTGGATGTGGCGATGCTGACCCTCGGGGGGTACCTCAAGAAGAAGGAGAGTCTCTCGGCGCGGCTCGGGGACGTGCTCTCGTGCATGTATCTGGCCTCGATGGTGCTCAAGCATCACGAGAACCAGGGCCGCCCCGAGGAGGACCTGCCGCTGGTGGAGTGGGCGTGCCGCGATCTGCTGTACCGCGCCCAGGAGCAGCTGCACGGCTTCCTGCGCAACTTCCCGAATCGCCCGCTTGCCGCGCTGATGCGCTTGGCGATCTTCCCGCGCGGGCGGACCTATTCCGCTCCCTCGGACCAGCTCGGCAGACGCCTCGCCCAGATCGTGACCTCTTCCTCCGAGGCCCGCGAGCGGCTCTGCGAGCACATCTACTGGACGCTCGAGCCGGGCAATCCCATGGGCCTGCTGCAGGAGGCGCTGCTGATCGCCGAGAGTGTCGAGCCGCTCGAGAAGCGCATCCGCGTGGACGGGGTGAAGACCGGCCGGGTCACCGCGCTGGATCTTCCCGGGCAGATCCAGCAAGCGCTGGCGGCCGGCCTCCTCTCGGAGACCGAGGCGGCGATGCTGCGCGACTATGACCGCAAGGTCATGGACCTGATCGGTGTGGATGACTTCGCGCCGCGCGAGATCGGCAAGGAGGTCCTGCCGGTGCCGCAGACCCGAAATAGCGCACAGCTCGCGTGAGCAGCCCGCCTGCGCCGACAGGTGTCACCGCTCTAGAGCGCGCACCGCACCCCGACTCATCCGCGGGTCTGGCAGTGCAGGCGCCTGTTGCTGCACCGGCCCCCGCTGCCGCCGTCCCGGCGGCGCGGTGCGAGAACTGCGAGACACCGATCGCCGGCAAGTACTGCTCGGAGTGCGGTCAGCGCTACGACGGCGGGCACCCGGTGCACTCCGTCCGGCACTTCGTGCGCGAGGCCACCGAGGATCTCACGCATGCCGACTCCCGCCTCTGGCAGACGTTGATCGCGCTGCTGGCACGCCCCGGGTTGCTCACGCGGGAATTTCTTGACGGGCGCCGGGCGCGCTACCTGCCGCCGCTGCGGCTGTACCTGGTGCTCTCGCTGGTGTTCTTTCTCCTCTCTGGTCTGCAGCAGCCCGAGCAAGGCTCCGCCTTCAGCGTCACGACCGGACCTAGGCAGGCTCGCGAGCAAATGACGCCCGAGCGCGCCCGAGAGATCTGCCCGGAGCTGGTGCAGTCGGCACGGAATCTCTGGTCTGCCTTCGGCAACCAGGAGAAACCCCTGACGGCCACATGCCTGAAGATGGGTGCCACTGGCGGTGCCGCGTTCCAGGAGGCCGTGCTGCACAACGTCGAGCGGGCCATGTTTGTGTTCCTGCCGGTGCTCGCCCTTTTCCCAACGCTCCTTTACTGGCGGCCGCGCCGCTACTACGTCGAGCACCTGCTCTTCTTCGTGCACAACCACGCGTTCCTGTTCCTGATCTTCTCGCTGCACCTGATCGTCAAGCCGATCCCCATCGTCGGCGACCTGGTCGACTTGGCTGCGTGGGCGTACATACCCTGGTACCTGTACCGCTCCATGCGTCGTGTCTACGGTCAACGCCGAGTGCCAACACTCCTCAAGTTCGGCGCGTTTCTCGGAGTCTACATCCTGACCGCCATCGTCACCCTTGTTGGGACTATTGTCTACAGTGTGCTGACGTTGTGATGGCTTGAGTCGCAGCAAAGAGCTGCACGCGCACGCAGTTGCTTTGAGCCCACCTTCGATACAGAGCAGCACGGAGCAATGGTCCAGTACACCAGCGGCGACCTTCTCCTTGCGGATGCCGAGGCCCTGGTCAACGCCGTGAACTGCGTCGGCGTCATGGGGCGCGGCATTGCCGTGCAGTTCAAGCATGCCTACCCGGAAAACTTCAAGGCCTACAGGGCGGCCTGTCATCTCCAGGCGGTGCAACCGGGCAAGATGTTTGTCCATGCCACAGGGAAATTGACCAATCCCCGCTACATCATCAATTTCCCTACAAAGCGTCACTGGCGAGAAGCCAGCCGCATGGCAGACATCGAATCCGGCCTGGCGGACCTGGCTGGCGTCATCCGCCGCGACGGCATTCAATCGATCGCCATTCCAGCCCTGGGCTGTGGACTCGGCGGTCTCCCGTGGACTGCTGTCAGACAGCGAATCGAGACCGCCCTGCAAGCTCTGCCCCGAGTGAAGGTGCTCGTGTATCAGCCACAGCAGAGCGCCAACGCCCGCCAAGATGGCTCGTGAGCGGTGACCGCCGCAACAGCCGCTCCTGTAGAGCTGCTGTCACTTCGGCATGTGTTACATCAGATCGCGGGTAACGCCGATGGCGGCGAGCTTTCCAAGTCCCGCCTGAGCTCGAGGCCAGGGTGCCAGTGCCCAATGTGCGTCGTGCTCGGCAAGACTTCGCACAGGAGGCTTCCGAGCAGCCTGACTCGCTGGGCACGCTTCGCGCCGATGCACCGAGCGCGCTCGGGTGCAGTGCGTCAGGCGCCATCGGACCGCGCGGGATACTCCACTACGATACGCCGTCCGAACAGGCACGCGTCGATCGAGTAGGCGCCGGGCCCAAGAAGCAGCAGCACGGCCGAGATGGCCAAGCCGAGCAACGAGGCCGCGAACCCGGCGGCGGAGCTGGCGAGCACGGTCAGCTTGACGACTGCGCTCAGAAGGGCTGCCACGGGCGTCACCAACCCCAGGGAGAGCAGGATCGACAGGCCATCCAGAAGCGCTTGGACGACTGCAATGGAGGGCACCGCGAAATGGCCAGCAACATCAACCCAGAGCGACCCCATCACCGCAAGACGCAGCAACGCGAGCCCGTAGCCGGGCGGTCCTCCAGGAAACATGGAAATGAGACGTTGCATGCCTTGCGAGGCTAGACTGGTGCACGACGCCTATGTACCCAAGCTCGTGGCATGCGGGCGTTACCCTTTCGAGGGATGCGGCGCGCCGCCGCAACTGCACAGAATCCCAGGGCCTTGGTGTGAGGACCGGTTCGGCATGAAGATAACCCTCATCGCTTGGGCACTCGCCGCGTCCCTGCTGACCACACGACTGCCCGCCGGGGAGCCCGCGCAGCCGCTGACAGGGTTTGCTCGTGAAGACTGGAGCGCCCGGGACGGGGTGCCGGGGGCGGCCTGGAGGACGGCCCAGACCACGGATGGCAGGCTCTGGTTCGCAACCGAGCGGGGCCTTTACTGGTTCGACGGCATCCACTTCGTCCGTTTCGAAGGCACGCAAGCCCAGCCCCTGAGAACCGATTTCCTCTCGACGGTGTACGCCTCGCCCGATGGCGGCCTGTGGATGGGGTTCCGGCTCGGCGGTGTCGCGTTCCTCAAAGACGGCGTGCTCGCTGTGTACCCACCGGACCGCAAGAACCTGCCCGAGGCCACAGTCTACGAGATCAAGAGCGATCGCGATGGCACCCTGTGGATCGCAACCACCGCGGGCATTTCGCGCTACGTCCACGGCCGCTGGGAATGCATACAAGCGAGCTGGGGGCTGCCGCAGGGAGCGGTAGTCAATCTGGTGGTCGACCACGCCGGCACCGTGTGGACGCGTGTGGCAGGCCGCGTCTTCTTCTTGCCGCGCGGCGCGCATCGGTTCACTGAGCAGCCGAACTCATTCACACAGTACAGTCGGGAGATCCGCGGCTACCTCAGCGAAGCCCCCGATGGCAAGCTCTGGGTTGCCAGCTTGCAGGGGGTGCGGCCCCTCGACGGCTCGATCGCGCCCGCGAGCGCGCCGGAGCGGGATGTGATCATGATGTTCGCGCGCGATGGCGCGATCTGGTACGAGCGTCCCGGGGAGCTGTGGCGCTACACCAATCCCGATGCCGTGGCGCGTGGCGCAAGCCCACACCTTGAGCTGCTCAAGGTGCCGAACCTCGTACCCTCTCTTCCCTTCGAGGATCGTGAAGGCAATATCTGGATCTCCACCGAGTACAGTCCCGTACGCCTGACTCCCACCAGTCTGCACCTGGTCGTGGACGGTGACAGCGCAGGGGCGTACGGCCTGGGGGTCACGAGCGATGGCAGCGTGGTGTGGTCCCGTGTCGCGTACTCAGCGCCGCCCACCTCCATATTCCGGCTCGCAAACGGCAAACCCCGGGAGCAGCTGTCCTTGCCGGACCGTATCACCTGCATCTACCGCGACCCTGACGGAGTCATGTGGTTTGCAGGAGCCAAGACGCTGTGGCATCAGCACGGTGCGGCGTTGGAGTCCTTGCCCGGGCCCATCGAGGCTTCGAAAGCGGATGATCTGGAGGCTCAGGCCCTCGCCCGTGATGGCTCAGGAGGCCTGTGGTTTTCAATGAAGCGTGCCGGCGTGTTTCGGTTAGCCGAGGGAAAGTGGCAGCGCAACGGGAACCTGCCCGACCTGCCGCAGGCCCCGGCCATCACGATGGTGACCGACGAGGCAGGCAGGCTGTGGCTCGGCTACGCACAAGGACAGCTGGCTCGGGTCGATCGTCACGGGGTGCGGCTGTTCGGGAGCAACGACGGACTGCGAATCGGCGGTATCACCGCCTTGAGCGCTCGCGGCGAGCACCTCTGGGTGGGCGGTGAGCACGGTCTCGTACGCTTCAACGGCACTGGATTCGTGCCCGTGCACGTTGCCAACGAGGCAGCCTTCCGTTCCCTGTGGGGCATCGCCGAGACGAGCGGCGGTGAGCTCTGGGTGGCTGCCACGGCGAGCATCGCACGCCTCACGCACGCGCAGCTTGAGGCGGTGCTGCGGGGTGAGGCCATCCATGAGGAGATTCAGATCTTCGACATCCGCGACGGGCTGCCCGGCAGCATCCGGTTCATGCGCCCGATTCCCTCCATGGTGGAGGCCGGCGATGGCAAGCTGTGGTTCGCATTCCTGGCCGGAGTGGGTTACCTCGATCCTGCCCATCTCCTGCGCGACACGCTGCCGCCCCCGGTCCTGATCACCGGTATCACGGCCGCCGGCCGGGAGTACTCCCCCTACGCTCGGGACATCCGCCTGCCCGTGGCCACCACCCAGCTGCGCATCGCCTACACCGCTAACAGCTTCACGGTACCCGAGCGCATACGCTTCCGTTACCAGCTGGAAGGGCTGGACCAGGGGTGGCAGGACGTCGGCAATCGGCGCGAGGCGACTTACACGAACGTTGCCCCCGGCACGTACCGCTTTCATGTGCTGGCCGCGAACAAGGACGGCGTCTGGAACCTCAGCGGTGCAACCCTCTCGTTCACCGTGCTGCCCGCCTTCTATCAAACCACATGGTTCTACGCGCTGTGCGGGATTGCGGCGGCTTTGCTGCTGTACCTGGTCTACCACGCCCGCATGCGCCAGGTTGCCGCTGCGGTGCGGGTACGGCTCGAAGAACGTATCACCGAGCGCGAGCGAATCGCGCGCGAGCTGCATGACACACTGCTGCAGGGACTGCAGGGGCTGATCCTGCGCTTCCAGGCGGTCGCCGCACGCATTCCGCCGCACGAGGCGGCCAGCGAGATGATGGAAAGTGCGCTCAACCGTGCCGATGAGGTACTGATCGAAAGCCGCGATCGAGTGAAGGATATCCGCTTCTCGGCACAGGCCGCCGGGGACCTGCCCGAATCCCTGGCCGCTCTCGGGGAGGAGCTCTCGCAGGCTCACCCGGGGCAGCTCTCGATCGAGATCCAAGGGGCACAGCGCACGTTGCACCCGGCTGCCAGGGATGAGGTGCTCATGATCGGCCGCGAGGCGCTGTCGAACGCGTTCCGCCATGCCTGCGCGGTGAGCATCGAGGCGGAGATCGAGTTCACCCAGTCCGAGCTGCGGCTGCGGATTCGCGACGATGGCAAGGGCATCAATGCGCAGATGCTCGAAGACGAGGCGTGTGCAGGTCGCTGGGGTCTGCGCGGCATGCGCGAGCGCGCCGCGAAGATCCACGCGCAGCTCAGGATATGGAGCCGCCCGGGGCTGGGCACCGAGGTCGAGCTGCGCGTACCCGCCGCGATCGCCTACGGGCAGCGCGAACGGCAGCGCCCCTCCTGGCTGTCCGGCAAGCGTGCGACCCTGCCGCAGGAATCCTAGCCATGCCAGAGGCAACACGCATTCGCATCGTGACGGCAGACGATCATCCGTTGCTGCGCGAAGGCGTCGCGGCGGTGATCAACGATCAACCGGACATGGTCGTGGTCAGCGAGGCCTGCACGGGTCGCGGCGCGCTGGAGGCCTATCGCCAGCATCGGCCCGAGGTCATCCTCATGGACGTGCGCATGCCCGACATGAACGGCATCGAGGCAATCCGCAAGATCCGTGAAGAGTTCCCGGATGCGCGGATCGTGGTGCTCACGACCTACGCGGGCGATGCGCAGGCACTCGCTGCCTTGAAGGCAGGTGCCGCCGGTTACCTGCTCAAGAGCATGCTGCGCAAGGATCTGCTCGACACCATCCGTTGCGTGCATGGCGGCAAACGACGTGTGCCCCCGGAGATCGCCGCGCAGATCGCCGAGCATGCCGCGGATGATGCCTTGACGGAGCGCGAGATCGACGTGTTGCGCCGGGTCGGCACCGGACACTCCAACAAGCAGATCGCCGTCCAGCTCGGCATCACCGAGGGCACCGTCAAGGCGCACCTGAAGAGCATCCTGCCGAAGCTCGGAGCCCGTGACCGCACTCATGCGGTCATGATCGCAGTCAAGCGCGGAATCCTTGAGGTTTGAGCAGGCAAGCCGGCCGTCCGGCCTGCCGAGCAGACAGGCGACGCCACTCGGCTACCGAGCACGTCGCGAGGACGCGGTCGAGTCCTGCCTTGACTCGGTCAAGTACACGCCAACCTTCCTGAACCAGGGGTCGTCCTGCGCGTAGAGCGGCCGGCCAGCAGTCAGTAGCTGCGCCAGGGTGTCCTTGCGGCCGTGCAGCAACTGGTTCATGCACAGATATTGAAAAACCGCTCTGGAGTACGGATCGAGCTCATAGGCTTTGCTGATCCATGGAGACGGATCAGCATTGGATTTGGCGGCGGCGAGCGCCAGGTAGAGATATGAGTCGACCTTGATGGCGGAAGGGGCGTGTTCGTTCTTCACCACCCGTTCAAAAAGCTGCTGGGCGCCGGGCCAGTCGCTTCTCAGTATCCTCATCAGGCCGCCCGAGAAGTCCACCAGCTCACCATGCTCTTGCGACAGACTGGGCAGTCGAACCGCACCCTCTCGGTCCTTGCGCAGAATGACCTTGGCTGCCTCGGGTCCGGCCTCGAACACCCGGAAGTCATCCCCGACCACCGCTCGGGTGCGCGTCCCCGTCGCGCTTGCATAGCGCTCAAGTCCAGAGGCGCCGGTCAGCTCAGGGAGTGACTGCGCGGAGAGGATGATGGGCTCGAATTCCACCTGGCGCCGCGGAATGCCCACCGACAAGGTCTCCCCGCTCGGCAACTTCAGCGTCCAGAGCTTAGCTCCGGCGGGAGCCGCCGGGTTGCGCACCAGAATGGACAGAAAGGGCTCCACCACGATCCCGGTTCCGTAGCGCCACGTTCTGCCCCACAGGACCATCGCGGGCTCCGAGTCCTTCGCGGCCGCCCCGTACGCCTGCGCCTGCGAGAAGCTCATGGGTGCAGAGGAGCTTGACTCCCAGGTCACCCTCCCTTTCACCTGCGCGCCTTCCTGGGTCGGGGGAACTCTGAGCGTCTGCCAGATCTGCAGCATCAAGATGGCGCTCGTGCGCCTGGCGAGCGCCTCGTTGCCGGCGGAGCCCGCCGCAAAGGGTGCCACCGCGAGGTTGACCTCCTGGCTAGAAGCCGCGCCCGCCGCAAGCAGCCCCGCGCAAAGTAGAACCCATGTCAGCGGCCTTGCAAGCTTGCGCATTGTCGAATCCTGTGCCGAAGAAAGCTCGTGTCGTGGGTGCCGGTGTTCAGCGCTGCGGCAGATTCGATCAGTGCGGCAGATCGGTGGGCGCCCGGTTGCGCTTCAATGACTCATCGATCGCGGCACGCAGCGTAGTCGCCGCGTGGCTGTGGATGTCCCGAACAATCTCGCGCGCAGACCCCAGGTAGTGGATGACAATGTCCGAATCCAGCCGGCGGCTTTCGGCCTCCTTCGAGAGGGCATAGAGCATGGCAGCCGAGTAGATATCTCGGAGGGCGCCAAATTCCGTACCCGTGACCTTCAGGTCAGCCACCAGCGGGTCCGGGAGAGATCCCGCCAGCGCGCCGTAAAAAATCGAGCTGCGCATGACCTCCCGGGAGGGCTGCCCGACACACAGGCCAGACAGTATCAGTAGCGAGCCGTTGTCTTCCCAGAAACGCTGCATCTCTGCCGGGCTCATGCTGCTCGCACTCAGCCCTGTGGCGACGGCGTTGACGTAGGCCAGGTAGTCGTAGCGATGATCGATGCCGTGCTCGGTGATGCTGAAGCGGCTCTGCAGCGATTGGGCTTTGGAATTGATGATCGCCTGAAACATCTGCCCGTTCCCGCACGTCCCTGCAAATGTAAACAGGGATATCTTCAAGTGCATGTTGGGGGCGTCCGAGATATCGGCTTCCCAGCGGGTCGCATCGAGCGGGTACTGGGCATCTGCCCGCACGAGCTCATAGGGAGCCGCGCCTTTGAGTGCCAGCTTGACGAGACCCGCGCCGTCTGACGGGACATCCAGCACAGCCCGGCAGTCAGGGGCGACATCAAGCGGGCGATAGTGGCCTCTGCCCTGCACCGGCGTGATCTGTACCTGGGCCGAGGCGGGCAGTACCGGACAATCAGCCGCGGTTCCCGCCCTGCGCAGAAGGATCGACACCTCGCGAGCTGCAGGCTTTGTCGGTGCCGGCTCGCGCAGAAAGAAGGATGCCATCCCCCACAGCAGGCCGCCGACGCTAACGATGGCACCCACCACGTAGTACCAGCGCGGTGTGCTCGACTCTCCCGCCACTTCGCTCTCCCGTTCTGCTGTGCTCGACTCGTCTTCTTCTGACATGAGGCTTTGTGTGAGCTGCGCTATCCGGCAGCCACAATGATAGAAGACGCGCGAACGCTCGTCATCTCGGTATCACGCTGTCAGCTGCGCGTAGTGAGCTTGACCCGTGTAGCAAGGCGTCTGCACGCACCAGGAGCGTGCACCCGGATCGACGCTGCGGCGCGCAGGCGCCATGGGCAGCGAGCTCGTGAGCGCGCTGCCCGTGGCGGAGGTCCGCAAGAATGACACCCTGAGCCACCGCCTCTGCGTAGACGGCACGGCATACACGAGGGCTCTTGCCGGACCCTGCGCGAGCTGCTCAGGTGCAGTCGTTGTGCAAGACGCTGGGTGCCGGCGGTCCTTCGATGCAGGGCACCGCGCTCAGGTACTCGTAAATGGCCCGCAGCTCGAAGTCAGTCATGCTCTGGAAGAGGGGCCACGGCATGATCTGCAGCAACTCGCCGTCAAACGGGGCTGGCAAGCAGTTGGTGGTGACGGTCGCCGAGCAGCTCGGATGCAGATGATCGAGGTCCACCCCCGTCCGGATTATCTCACGGAACTGGGCGAACGAGAGCCCGCCGGCCGGCTTGCCGGTCTTGTCCGGGGTGAGATTGCGCGAGACGATGTGCGGAGCCCCCGGGACCTCGGGCCCGAAGTCGTTCCCGCCGCCCAGATAGACGGTCGGATTGACGACCCTGGGCTGACCGAAGTAGGGATTGCCGCCGGGTGCGTACTCGAGCTGAGCTGAGGCGGTGTGGCAGTCGTTGCATGCGTCGAGGACATTCACGTAGTAGCTTCCAAGGCCCACCAGCGCAGGGTCCTTGCCCGCCAGATTCAAGGGAACCGGTGCAACCTCGAATCCTCGCTTGATCCGCACGTCAGTCTCCGTCGCCGGGTCATCCGCCCGGGTGGGCCCCGAGGCAGTGAGCGCAGCCGAGAGGGCGGCGAGGCCGACCATGACTATTCCGGAGCGCAGGATCTTCGTATTCGCCATTCGATGTCTCTCCTGTGAGTCGGTATCAGCGGGCACTGACTCAAGTTGCGTCAAGTACACTTGTCAACGTTCTGAGCGAGAATGTCGGGTCTGCGACTCAATAGCTGTTAAGACTTGCAAAGCGGCGGGGATCTGGCCGCAACCCGCCGCTCTTTCCACAGAACTGTGAAGCCCGGCGCGGCGTCCAGGCATGAAGATCAGAACTGCTCCGCGGCAAGCGCAAACTCGTAGCCCACGCCCCGGAGCGTTCGAATCATGTGTGGAGCACCGGTGTGCTTCTGCAATTTGCGACGCAGCCGCAAGACCTGAACGTCGATGCTGCGATCAAAGATATCTTCGTGAACGCGCGTGGCCTGCAGCAGCTGTTCGCGCGTGAGCGCGCGTCGCGGAGCCTGCAGGAACGCGACCAGCAGTGCGTACTCGCCCTTGGTCAGGGTCACGGGAGCTCCATCCGGTGCGAGCAGGCGGCGGTCGTCGCAATGCAGGCGCCAGCCCCCAAAGTGGTAGCCACCCCGCTGGGGCTCGCGCGTGCGCGCGCGTCTGCCGAGCTCGTGCCGCCGCAATACTGCACGGATGCGCGCCAGCAGCTCCCCGAGTCCGAAGGGCTTCGTCAGGCAATCATCTGCGCCGAGCTCAAGACCCACGACCCGATCAATTTCATCGATGCGCTGGCCGCTCATGAGGATCACGGGAACATCGGAGTTGGAGCGAACTTCGCGCAACAGCTCCAGGCCATCGTCTTGCGCAAGGCTCAGGTTGAGAAGGATCACACTCGGCACCCGCGTGCCAAGATGCAGCCGCAATTCCTGGCGGCCCGCCACCGAGGTCGCCTCGAAGCTACGTTCCTCCAGGTAGCTCGTGACCATACGGCGCGTCGCCGGATCGTCATCGACGATGAGGACGCGGTTCAGCTTGATGCTGCAGTCATCAATTCTCAATGCGCTATTCATAGTGGTAAATGTGGACCAAGATACGGTATTCGCTGGTCTACCATGTGACTAGACAGGCGATCCGTCGCTTCGACTGGCCGCCAACTATGCGCACGACTCGCGCCCCTTTCCACTCCCGTTCGGGTATTGACAAACGTACAGGACACAGCGTGTATGGCCACTTGCGACGCCCAAGGATGCTGTGCATGTTCCGGATGGCCCAACACTCCGTTGCCCGAACTGGCTCGTTTCGATCGCATCTTCCTGCTGATTGAAACCGAAACCTCGGCTATCCAGACTCACATGACACGAAGGCAGCGGCGAGTGAGATCCGTCTACGATGAGCAACACACCACCGATGGGAGGGCTGGCGTTGCGAAGGTTAACCCTAAAGCCCGCTTGGTCCCTGATGACATGACATGCGCAGCCGATTCGGGACTTCTGCGCGCCAAAGACCTCGCATCGCTCGCCACTTCAGATGAGT
>Ga0123356_10003766_pt1 | contig 15803 bp, 15 predicted proteins | sample TergutEmb28metaG_2_FD_92546 | JGI IMG/M metagenome (GOLD analysis project Ga0123356, IMG submission 92546) | Embiratermes neotenicus P3 segment gut microbial communities from Petit-Saut dam, French Guiana - Emb289 P3 | ecosystem: Host-associated > Arthropoda: Insects > Digestive system > Gut ... | reverse complement strand
GGGGTGAGGTTGCTATACAAGTTGAGCTCACGACTCTGCGGCAAGGCCAAGGTCGTCCCGGGCCAGCATCATATCGCCCTAGTAACTCGGGGTATAACCAGAGGGCTTATGGCGGGATGCAAACCGCGGTGCCTTCGTCGCAACCAGCCAAGGGGACTGGCGAATGGTCAAGCTTTTTGAGATTTATTGTTTTATTCGTTGTAACCTTTGGAATAGGCTTGTTGTGTATTATTATTTTTGCGGGTAACGGGCCGGATGGCCCTAGTGCGGGTAGTGTATTGGGGTGGGGGGCGATAACGGCTTTTCTCTCACTAATTATATCTAGGATACGCAAGTAGAAATAATTTCTGAGTTATAGAGATTGATCTCTAAGACGTAATGTGCCTAAGACGGCGACCCCTGCTATGAAGGTCGCCGTCTTAAAGTTTCCTGCCCATGCAAAAAGAGTTACCCGCCGAACTAACGATCGGCGGGTAAGTGGGACCAATCTGAAAAGACCTCTTTGCTATTGGGTGGCTATTACGAAGCCATAATCCTCAAAAATAGCCCTGGCTTCGTTGCTGAACAGGAAGTCAATATATTCTTGAGCTGTCTCAACATTATTGCATCCTTTAATTATGGCTGCTGGATAAACAATCTTTGCGTTGATCTCATTTGGAGCCTGAGCAATCACCTTGACGTTACTGTTGGACAGGGCATCCGTTGAGTACACAACACCGGCATCAGCATTGCCTGTTGCAACGGCAGTCAGTACCTGTGTTACATCAGAGAACTGCACAATTTTTGTTGCGGTTTGAACGGCATCCCAAATGCCAAGCAGCTCAAAGGCTTCCTGTGCATAAGCGCCTGCTGGTACCGATGCCGGGGCTCCGAGTGCCAGAGTTTTGTTGGTGGCAGTTGCCAAGTCGCTGAAACTGTTGATGTTCCACGTGCTGTTCTTGGGAACAATGAGTACGACATTATTGTTCAACAAATTCTTGCGAGTGCTGTCTATTAACAGGTTTTTATTCTGCAGATTATTCATCTGGGCTGAGGCTGCCGAAATAAAAATATCAACTTGTCCAGGGACTGCGTTTTCAATCTGCTGCTGCAGGGCACCTGAGCCTGCGAAATTGGTTGAAAAGCTAACCCATGGATTGCTGTCTTTGTATTTCTGGTTAAGCTCGGTAAGGGCATTTGTTAAACTGGCGGCGGCAAATAGGTTTATCGTGACTGGGGTTGTGGTAATAGTCGTGTTTTCAGTATTGGAGGTAGTATTAGTCGTAGTACAGCCTGTTGCGGAAGTCAGCAAGAGCGTTGCTGTCAAAAGGATAGGCAGGATTTTTTTCAGTTTATTCATAATTGTTCTCCTTTTTCAAGAGTACTTGTTGGTGTTGATTTTACGATTGAGCCGAGTTTGTTCGTTTTTCAGGGTTTAGGTTGCTATTATGTTTCTGCTACTTGTTTACCTCCAAAGCGTATATGAAACTATTTTACGTTGCAAGGCCACGAAATTAGTGCCCAGCGGATGTCCGATGTTTGCACATACGAACCATCCTCTTGCTCTAAATTATCCGCAAGGAAATCCAAGGCCAATTGCCTGTCAGTATTGCTTAAGGTGTGCTTGCGTACTATTTGGGTGTAAGCTTGCTCCAAGCTTCCGAAACAGTGCTTGCTGCGAGCTGTGAATAATTCTATGATAGGTATAATGCCTAGGCTTAAAATAATATCGCGGAGAACGATATAATCCGGGAACGAATGATAAGGGATACCCAACTGGGTGCATAGCGTTGCCTCCAGAGGGTTATGCCCATCGGCTTTCCAGGTGATATAGCACATTCGTCTTGCGGCACGATTGATGAGATCGAGGCAGCGCAGGACATCATCGCCTCCTGGTAACGAACGAGATACCAAGACGATGTCGTGTTGGTCGAAGTCTATACCCAGTTGGGCTTTGGTCCAGTCTAGGTGCAGTAGCTTGATATTGCTGATTTGTTCCGCCGCTGCATTGTGGGCAATTGTTTCAAGCATAGCCTCGGATTGATCAAGGGCGGTTACTTGGCGGACACATTTGGCTAAGGGTAGGCTGAGTGCCCCGGTGCCTGCGCCAACATCTAATATCGCGTCGTCTTTTTTGCAGTTGATGCGGTGCAGGACTTCATCAACATAGTTGCTGTGTTCTTGTTTTGGCGGTAGTGAGCGCACCCAGGCATCCCAGAAGGCTGCTCCTTGGCCCTTGAAACTTGCCGTTGCCATGCCATGATGCCAGCGAGAAGCCAAGGTTGCACTTGTAGCACCTGGGCCGTTTACTTCATTTTCACTCATGCCTATACCCCTTTACTATGTTGGTTATTAGCCCACTGTATGTTGCTACGCATTTGAAATAAGTGGCGTATGCAGTTGTCCGGAAGCTGTGTCTGGCTCGATCTCTTTATTGTTCTTTTCCTTCCGACTGACACGGGGTGTAATAGGCACCGTCGGCGCAGGCCAAACATACTCGCTTGCTATCTGCTAACACGAGGCGATCATCAAATACAAGCTCGCCACATTGTTCGCATGCTTCTATGTGCTCAGGCTTGCCAGGCAGTTCTTTTTTGTCGAGTTTAATATCAACGTCTTCAATTTGTATTAGTTCTTCGTCTGGAGTATTACGGAAAACTGTCGCAATGTCGCCCCCGGCATGCTCACGCGGTCCACGTTGCTCGGTTACTCTAACAGCCTGCTTGCTGTCTAGGTCATAAAAGATTGCACCGAATTTTCCATAGTTAATATATTTTAAATTTCTGTGTCCTAGGGTGCAGCCAGTGATGGCCTGTATGGCATCGGTCATGCAGCGGTCAATCTCCACGAAAACAATGAGGTTTTTGTGGCGTTGCTCTGGGTCGAGCCCCAAGGCCTTAAGGGCAGCCAGGGTCAGCCGCGTTCCCAGCACAATGCCGGCACAGCAGTCGCCATGCAGGGCTTTGGCCTTGTCCAAATAGATATCGAGGTTGTTTATCACGATTGGCTCCTTACGTATTATTAGTGCGATATGATTAAGCCTTGCATAAGGGTACTGTCTTTTGGGTTTCCTCCTTATCATTTTTGCGCGGCTGTGCTGAGTTTGGGTTGTATAACATGTCCAGTAGATTCTTTTTGTTACAGATACAGTCAAGGTCGCTTTTGACGGGAATGCAGACGCGGTGTCCGTCATGACCGTTTACTTCTATGACACTTACCTTGGAGTTATAGATTGCCTCCATATTTTGATTGGTAACTACCTCTGATGGCGGGCCGAAGGCCAAAAACTCGCCATTTTTCATCACGGCAACCTTGCTACCAACGAGAAAGGTGTGGTCCGGGAAGTGCGAGGTCATAATTACCGGGAGTCCTGCAGAAGCCAACTCCTCAACTAGCCGGAGTACCCTTATTTGGTTGCCGAAATCCAAGTGTGCGGTAGGTTCGTCCAGCAGGAGCAGAGAGGGTTGCTGGGCCATGACTCTGGCGAAGACTACGAGTTGCCGTTCGCCGCCTGATAACTCGGTGTACGGCCGCTGCGCGAGGTGGGAAATATCCATGGCCTCAATGGCTGCCTTGGCAATTTCATAATCTGTCTTCTTGGGTGATTCCAGAAAGCCTAAGTGGGGTGCTCGACCAACCAGGACGGCATCCAGAACTGAGAAAGGGAAAGCCGGTTGGTGCATCTGTGGCACGTATCCTATTGTGCGTGATAAGCTACTGCGATTAAGGCGGTTAACCTCGATATCGTCAAGCCAAATCCGCCCTTTCTGAAGCTTAAAGATACCTGCCAAGCACTTTAGGAGGGTGGTTTTGCCGCAACCATTTGGCCCCAAGATGCAAAGTACCTGCCCTGGCTTGATGGAGAAGCTAACGTTCTTGAACCCCCTGTACGGCTGGTGTCGTAGAAAAACTCGGCCCCCTCAATGCGAAACATTAGACCCACCCCCTGCGACCATGGGTTAGCAGGTATAGAAAGAATGGCACTCCCATGATGGCCGTCAAAATGCCGATAGGGATTTCAACTTGGGCCAAGGTGCGGGCAATATCATCAACAAGAAGCAAAAAGATTGCCCCTAACAGCATTGCAACAGGGATAAGCCTTTTGTGGTCGGGGCCAACGAGCATACGCCCGATGTGGGGGATAATCAAGCCGATCCAACCAATGGTGCCACTGATGGCTACGGCAGAGGCGGTTATCATGGTGCAGCATACAACTATAATGATGCGGATCCTGCTGGTGTTCATCCCAAGTGATTTAGCCTCTTCCTCTCCCATGGCGAGTACATTTAAGCGCCAACGGAGAAGTACCAGTATTCCTATGCCGACCAACATTGGTGCAGCAGCAAATAAGAGGTCTCTAAACGATATGGCCGCGAGGCTTCCGAGAAGCCAATAGGTGATGGCTGGGAGTTGGTTATTCGGATCGGCGACGTATTTGGCCATTGATAAAAATGCTCCAAGGAGGGAGCCAATAGCCATACCGGCGAGGATAAGGCCCATGATGGGATTGCCCCGCACAGCCCTGCTAACGGCGTATGACAACCCCACTGTCAGCAGTGCTAGGCCAAAAGCCAGTAATTCAATCATGACATGATTGCCTGAAATGATGATACCAATGGCTGCTCCAAGGCTCGCGCCTGATGAGACGCCTAAAATATCCGGCGATACCAATGGGTTGCGGAAGAGTCCTTGGAATGATGCACCTGCAACTGCTAGACCACCGCCGATGACTATCGCGGCCAAAATGCGGGGTAGTCGGAGCTGGATGACTACGGTATTCATAATATCTGGCCAGTTCTGTTCAATGGGGATAATGCGTAGAAGTATGGTTTTCGCCCAGTCCCCCGGCAAGACAGATACTGCTTTGATCAGAATTTGCTGGGTGTTGAATATCAAAATCTTGATTACGTCCAATGGCGAGATGCTATACCTGCCCATGGTGAAGGAAAGAATAATGAGTATTACCAGCACGGCGATTAGAATAGTGCTGGCGGATGCCCCGCTCAGTCGCTTGAGTCGAAAGCGTGGCTTGCGTACTTCTGGTTCAAGAGACTGATTATTAACAGAGATAGTCATAGCTTAGCTCGGGTTGGCAAGGAGGGAGGTTATCTCGTTGTCGTTTAAGTCGTAATGCCAAAACCTGGTGTAGAACTCCTTAATTTTGGTGGCAAGATCAAGCCCTTGAGTCTGGTCGGGATACAACGTGTTGACCATCCAGTACATACCTATGATTTGACCAAGACCCGGGGGTCCGTCAAACCATGAGTAGGGATTATCCGGGCGGACAAATACCAAGCCTTTTTTGACGGCCTGTAACGAACTCCAGCGGTTATCGGTCATGATTGTTTTATATAAATTGGCTTGGGCTCCCCGACCAATGATGATTACATCGGGGTTCCATAGCAGAATTTGTTCCATTGAGACCGAGACCTGTCCAACGCCCGGTAAAAGCTGTACGTCGGCAATGACATTTCCGCCACAGAAGGTAATTAGGGCAGTATGAAATGAGCCCGTGGGATCTGTGCTTAGGCCATCTGTGCCTTCGGCATAATATACCCGAACGCGGTCAACGCCTGGGATATTTGCCGTTATGCCACTTACGTAGTCCATAGCCTCTGTGTAGTAGCTAATAAGTTCGCTTGCTTTTTCAGGAACTCCAAGCAAGTCGCCAAGAAAGTGAATGACTGGGGCATAGCCTAACAAGAGGTCGCCGGTGTCAACGCCTACAACAGGGATGCTACCGAACTTTTGTTGATGCTCCTCAATGTTTTCGGCAAAACCGTCAATGATAACATCCGGACGTGCGGCTAAGAATGTTTCGTAATTGCCGATTTGGCCACCAGACCAGCTTCCAACTACCGGAAGCGTAGAGTATTTCTCGGGGACAAGGGGCGGGTTGCCGTTGAAGGCCGAGGAGAGGCCGACTAGTTTGTCGGGGGCGAGCATAAACACTAACTGTGCTTCTATTGAGCCTGCTGTCAGAACGCGATTAATATCAACAGGCACAGTTACCTGCCTGCCGTGCATGTCTGTTATTGTGCGGGTGGTCGTGGTTTGAACTGACGGCGTTTCTATCGCATTGAGAGCTGTTGTGGTTAGTGTTGTGGCTAGTGTTGTTGCTGTGGTGGCGGTGCTTGTGGTAGTCGCGGTATTATTGACAACATCGGTTGTTACTGGTGTCGTCGTTTGGCAGGCTGGGAGTGCGACTAAAGCAGTGGCAAGAACTGCGATTGATAGCCAGACCCTTTTCTTCATAACCTTAGTGGTTACTCCTTCCTGTAATAAATTATTTCTATTGGCTGTTTATTAAAACGTTATATTCTTGTAGGTATAACGATAGATTAAAAAAAAGACTTTATGTACTCTGTGCGTTAAGCCCCCTTTCTTTGATAAACGTTAAGTAATTGTGCTTACTGAGCTCAGATAGGCGAAATATTACCAACAGTATAACGTATTTGTCAAGTAGGTGCTATTGAGGTTGTGAAAAAACCCTGGAAACAATGTGTAGTATTGTTACCTGTTTTCTCAAAGTGCAGTCTGGCGAGCCAGGACTTTTGTCTAGCGGGGTTTGATTGGGTATGGGTGAGGGGATGGGACAAGGCTCTGTAGTTTGGCCCTAAGCTTGTGAAACTGGGCGATGGCATTATGCCCTTCTTCGGTTAGTCTGGCATGGCCTCCACCTGTCCCTCCAGCCGTTCGTTCTACCAAAGGGGATGGGGCGAGTTGGTTCATGGAGTTTATCCACAGCCAGGCATTGTTATAGGTGAGGTTCATAGAGCGGGCAGCGGCGGCAATAGATCCCAGCTTTTCTATGCGCTCAAGCAGCATAATTCTTCCCCCGCCCAAGTAGAGCTCTCCATCCTTTTCAATCCAAATACTGGCTTGAACATGATAGCCCTCTTGGGGATGGCGTCCAAACCGGGAAGGTTTGTTCCCGGCTCTGTTTTGTATTGCCTCCGGTTCCTGTGCCGTCATAATTCGTCATGGTACCTATTGGCATGAGAGATGTCAACATACTGGTGCGGGTTATTGTTGTCAGTATTGCCTGTTGATGGGTATAAGGGATAGATAGCAATTCGGTTTGACAATTATTGCATATAGTTCTAAAATTAGGCATACCTAAAGATTAGGAACGCCTAAATAATCATTGAAAAGGAGGGTATTATGAGCGTCAGCAGTGATGAGTATATGGAAGCCCTCTACAGCCTCTGTCAAGACGGGGCAGCCGCAAGCACCTCTGAGATATCCCGGCACTTGGGGGTTGCTCCGGCAAGCGTAACCGAGATGTTGAAGAAGCTGGCCACCAAAGGCTACGTTGATTATTTGCCATATCAAGGGGTTACCCTCACCACCAAAGGGGCCAAGTTTGCCGCTCGGATGGTTCGTCGTCATCGTCTTCTGGAGCGTTTTCTCTTTGACGTGCTGCATATTGGTCCCCAGAAGGTTCATCAAGAGGCCTGTGCTATGGAGCACACCATCTCTGATGAGACTGAGCGTGCCCTCTGTTTGACCCTTAAGTCCCCGGACAAATGCCCTGATGATAAACAGCTTATTCCGGCATGTGATCTGGGTTTTGAAAGCTGCGATGAGTGCCGCAAATGGGATGGTGACAGTTTAGATGCGGTGGGCAAGAGGAAAGCCGGGGTGGTTGCGGTGTCTATGTTGAAGGAGAATCAAACGGGAACGGTTGCCTTTATCCGGGGGGATGACAAGGTGCTGCATCGCCTTATGGAAATGGGGCTTACCCCTGGTGCAAGGTTAAAGATCAGCCGTGTAGCCCCCCTTAGGGGACCAGTGGAGATTGCTGTGCGCGGATCAAAGCTGGCCTTAGGAGAAAAGGTTGCCTGCAACGTCTTTGTCAAAGTCACGGGTGAGGGAAGCTAATTGACCGATAAGGCGCAGGCCACTCGGGGCATTTCGCAGGTGAGACCTAAATCTAAGCCTGTTCGACGGATTAGTATTGCCTTGGCCGGCAATGCCAATGTCGGTAAAAGTGTTATTTTTAACCAACTCACGGGGGCGCATCAGACGATTGGTAATTGGCCTGGCAAGACCGTGGAAAAGGCAAGCGGCACCCTTCGCTTGGGTGAGTATGAAATAACTATTGTAGATCTGCCCGGGGTCTACTCCCTTTCTGCCTTTTCCATTGAAGAAATAGTCAGCCGCGAGTATATAGCCCGGGAGAAGCCAGACGTTATCATTAACGTTATAGGGGCGCCGGTACTGGAGCGCAACCTATTTTTCACCACACAACTCTTGGAGTTGGATGTACCTGTGGTGATCTGTCTCAACCAGATTGACATTGCCCAGAGCAAAGGGCTTAGACTTGATGGCGCTAAATTGTCGCGCATGGTTGGGGTGCCTGTTGTTCCTACGGTGGCAGCCAAGGGTCAAGGGGTGCCGGAGCTCATCAAGGTGGCTATTCGTGTGGCGGAAAAAGGGCAACAGCGCAGGGTGTTGCCGCTGGGTGATAGCGTCGAGGAGGCAGCGGCCGAGCTGGGGGGAATGGTCTCCTCGGAGCTTCCGGATCTTGCTTATCCTGCCCGTTGGACGGCCATCAAGCTTTTGGAAGGGGATGCCCAGATCGCGGAGATGGTTTCGGCGCGGTCTGTGGGGGTGGCCTCGGCCGCCTCTTCTCTGGCCCGGCGGCTGGAAGCAACCTCCCGACAATCATCCTTTGCCTTGATAACCTCTGAACGGTATGCCTTGGCAGGGCGTATCGCACATGAGGTTCAGTACGACGAGCCGGTGAGGCCATCTTTTGCCGATCGCCTGGACCGTTTTGCCACACATAAGGTATTTGGCTACGTCACCGCCTTTTCTGTCGTTGCCATCCTATTACTATGGACGTTTACGATTGGTAATCTCCTCTCCGGTCTTCTCTCGGATGCCTTGGGTTTCTTTCATACCGTTGACCCCCAGGTGAGCGGAACGCTTGCCGGTATTCTGTGGAACGGTGTGTTTGGTGGGCTGGTGGCCGGTATTACCCTCGTCATCCCTTATGTGGTGCCGTTTTATTTGATGCTTGCGGCACTTGAGGACTCCGGGATTCTTACAAGGGTTGCCTTTATGATGGACTCTGCAATGCACCAGATGGGCTTGCATGGCAAGGCCGTTATTCCCATTATCCTGGGTTATGGCTGCAATGTGCCGGCTATCTATGCTACGCGCATCATGAGTACGCGACGGGAAAGGCTTCTGGCAGCCCTAGCTATTACCTTTGCTCCTTGTACTGCACGTACCATTATTATTATTGGCATGGTTGCGGCTTTCTTAGGTGTGTGGTGGGCGCTGGGGATTTACACCATGCTTCTGCTGGTTATGTTTGTTAGCGTGAGGCTCTCGGCGAAGGTAGTACCCGGCGAGCTTACCGGGCTCATCATGGAGATGCATTCCTTTAAGACCCCCTCCTTTTCGGTAATGGTCAAACAGACATGGACGCGTACGAAGTCGCTGATATTCACCGTCATGCCAATATATATAGTTGCTAGTGCCGCGGTCCAAGGGGCCTATGCCTTGGGTATTTTGACACCGGTGGGGGATATCTTATCCCCCCTCACTGTCGGCTGGCTGGGCTTACCAGTGATTGCCGGCACCCTCCTTATCTTCGGCTTGGCCCGCAAAGAACTTATTTTACTTATGGCGGTTGTGCTGTTAGGGAGTGACCTTACGGCGGTGCTAGCGCCGGTGCAGCTTGCTGTGCTGGCCTTTGTGGGCGCTGTCTATCCCTGCCTGACGACAGTCGGGGTACTGGTCCGGGAGTTTGGCTGGAAGGCAAGCTTGGTGATAGTTGGGACCAACCTTGCTGTGGCCCTGCTGCTTGGTGGGCTTTTGTCCCGAGTATTGACGTTTGTACTCTAGACCGGTTATTTAGATTTTCTGCTGCGTGGAAATGGGAACTGCACGAGGGGGAAAGAGTGTCAGTAATTCTCTTTCGTTGAGCAACGCCGGAGCAGCTTGGTTTGATTCGGATTAGGGGCGTTCTGTGTTGACACCAATGACCCTCTGGCTTACAATAAACAACGCCATTTTAAATATTACCGGACTTGGCAAACCCGAGCTGTTTGTCGCTTGGGTTTTGTTTTGAAGGGAGGCTGATAAACCGAGTGTCCACTATTATCACAGCTAATGAGGGCGAGAGCTTTGAGGGTATGCTTAAGCGCTTTAATCGCAAGGTGCAGCAGGATGGAGTCCTCTCTGAGGCCCGTCGCCGCGAGCGCTTTCAGAAACCTCAGACGCGCCAGTCGCGCAAGCAGATCGCTGCTCGCCGTCAGGCTGCCAAAGCCGCCCGCTCCAACCGGTAGGCGTTTATGTCTTGTGCCCTGAAAGCCCGTATCGAGGATGATGTCAAGCAGGCGCTTAGAAGCGGTGATCGGGTGCGCCTGTCAACCGTACGCATGTTGCTTTCGGCCATTAACTATGCCGAGATGGCGAAAATGGCTGAATTGGATGATGCCGGGGTAGTCGGTGTTGTTGCTAGAGAGATTAAGCAGCACAAGGAAAGCATTGAGGCTTTCCGGGCTGGTGGGCGCCCTGAGCTTGTTGCCAATGAAGAAGCCGAGCTTGCCGTACTGCAGGGCTATATGCCTCAGCAGATGGGCAGGGACGAGATAACCTGCCTTGTGAAAAAGGTTATTGCCGAGGTAGGGGCGCAAGGGCCGCACGACAAGGGCAAGGTGATGGGCAAACTCATGCCGCAAGTGCGCGGTAAGGCTGATGGTCAAGAGGTCAATGCCGTCGTCACCGAGCTTATTGGCGGCTAGAATAAGCGTAATAAGTCCTCAAGGGATGCCCTAGGGCATCCCTTTCCTTATGCTTTAGCCTGTCAGGCACGCATCGCGTGTGCGATATCAACCGCCTGCTATATGGGTGCGCGATAAAGGTTTTTCAAAATCACTTTCCGTCTACAATGACGATGTTCAGGCCGTCATGCAGAGAGGAAAGTGATTTTATATGGTACAACAACGCATAACTTGTCTTGATATGCGGTTGATAGCCAGAGAAAATCCCCGTGACATAAAAAACTGGTGTCACGGGGATACTAATGCAGCTTGGCAACCCTGTTTGCAGTTATTCTTGGCTATTGTCTTTTGCCCTCTCCAGTTTGAAGCCAAGTACTACACAGATAATGCCCGCGATAAAAATAGCGGCGTTAACGATGGTCCAGACGTCCAGTATGATCATGCGATTGTTTGTATCCTCCGTCAGCAAGAAAACGACAATCCCAGCAATGCCCAAAATAACCGCAAATAATATCCAAATAGGCCTGAGTGCTCTCTTGTCGTTGTGTTCTTGTTCTTCCTTTTTGTTCCAAAAGAAGGCTCTAATCATAGCAATGACCGCCAATAGTCCCCCTGCGATACAAAGCATTAGGTTAAGGAGAGCCCACTCGTCATTGTCCGGATCACTATTTTCCGACGGTGGTGGCACTGTCGCTGACGAAGTCACAGACGAACTTGTTGGCGGTGGGGGAATAGTCGTTGACGTAATTATCGTCGGTGTAACAGTAGGCGTGACAGATGTCGTCGGTGTTGGTGTGGTAGTAATCACAGGCGTTGTTGTCATTGTGGTTGTAGTGGTTGTTATTGTGGTTGTAGGGGTCGTTATTGTAGTAGTAACATAGACAATATAATTCTTGCCCACGCCTGCCCTATTTATTACATCGGCCGTTTTGGCTAATGATGCCCAGGGATTGGCTTGCGTGCCGTTACCCGTAACATCATTCCCGCTTGCTGAAACATGGTATTCAGCATCTACCACTACCGTTGGATCCCATGTTCCCCATACTGGGGGAGCAAAGTCTTCTGCTAGCATACTGCCAATCGGCAATGCAATGCCTACTAGGCACAATGTCATAAAGATAGCGATCAGTTTTCCTGCATTTCGCATCATGTTACCTCCCAAAGAATTAGCCTTGTTAGCCACACCTCCGAGTCTACTCTCACATTTTGACAAAGGGCCAAAGCCGACAAAGACTAAAAACAACAGCCTTCATATCTCAACGACAAAGGATTATTGCCTCATATTACGCTTCATGTATGCACACCTCCTCATTCGCGGAGACATAACCTGAACAACTGGCGTTCTGGCTTCTCGCTTTTGGTTAATCACGGCAGGATGTACTGTGTTGGAATTACACCACTTGTTTTCCAGTGTATCCCCTGCCAAAACGTTCCCTAAACCACATTGGGTTATTAGGATATCATTGTGTAAAAGCGCGGATAAGCACCAGAAAGAAGAATTATTTTTCGCAAAATACACCGCGATTTAATGTCTCGCGTTATCAATCCCACTCTTGCAGTAAAGCTAAAACAATTAGCTACTGGTGGGTGAGTAAACCTATTACTTGCGCCCGTGCAGTTAAGGATCAAGCAAGCCGCCACTTTAAGTGGCCTACCAAAGAGGTAATAGCCATGAGGTCTGAACAAAGTGAAGGCCAGCGTCTTTAGGCGCTGGCTGGTAACCCCAGGGGTTATACCCCTAGAACAAACCATCCCTTATAGGGATGGTGTTGATTATTGGGAACATCCTTGGACGAGAATAGCGGGGTTGTGCTTTATCTGGGCGTTGGTGCCCGTCACATCTCAACTGCTGCCCACGGCAGAATGGTATTTTCTTTCCACGTATCGGTGGCATAATGCGCCATGTCCAGTTCGGTTTTTGTAATAGCACGCCGCCAACCTGCTAGGGAGTTTGTCTCAACGATAGACAACACCTCTGCGATCCGGTTGTCACCCCGCGATAATGCTGCCTGCACCTGACCCCACTCGGGACTTTCGCTTTTGATATCAATGCCGGATCCGCGTAACCCCTCGCTAATAAGCCTTAGTCGCGATGCGAGAATGGGGGCGGATGCCATTCCGTACCGCTCAAAGGGGGTGGATGCTTTGGGAACAAAGGGGGCAATATTAATGGAGAGCCTAGTTTCCCTGGCACGCTCCTTGCACTCAAGTGCTAGTTTGACGATTGCGGTGGCATCTTCGTCAGTTTCGGTGGGAAGTCCCAGCATGAAATAGAGCTTAAGCTGTTTAAAAAACGCCGCCCGCTCTACCGCTCCCAAGATGTCGTCTTCGTTAAAGCCTTTGCCGATTAGCCGGCGAAGCCTCTCGGAGCCAGCCTCGGGGGCTAGGGCGATGCCGTTGGCTCCGCCTTCGCGAATTAGCTTAAGGAGGGATGTGGGGAGGGGTTTTAAACGAAGCGAGCTTAATGAAAAGCCAGCCCCTATCGCCTGAAGACCGCGCAGCAGCTCTTCAATTTCAGGGTGATCGGTGACAACTGGCCCGACAAGGCCGATGCGGTTTCGGTATCTCAGTCCTTCTTTGGCTTGGCTTAGAAGGGTACCTAGGGGACGGAATCGAGTGGGGCAGAAAGCGCGGCTTACCAAGCAGAAGCGACAGCCCCAGGAGCAGCCGCGCTCAACTTCAAGCAGGAATAATTTTCCCAGCTCGGTATCTTGGGTTAGAACAACCGAGTGTGCCGGGGAATGGCTGATGTCGGCCAGGTACTGACGTTTTATGACCTGACCTGTGTATTGCGATGGAACGTAGAACCCTGGTAGGGAGGACAGCTTACGCAGGATTTCGTTACGGTGCCCTTCGGCGGTGAGAACTGGCACGGCGGCAGGCAGAATAGCCTCTGCCTCCCCTATAGCTAGGACATCAAAAATAGGTGCCAGTGGTGCCGGATTAGCGGTGACTGCTGGGCCTCCGGCCATTAGGATAGGGTGGTCATCGGTGCGCTCTGCAGGATTAAAGGGAATTCCGGCGGCCTTAAGCATTGGTGCTAGGTTAAGATAATCCAGTTCATAGGAGAAGCTGAAGGCGACACAGGAGTAATCTCCCAAGCCGCGGGCACTCTCGATACTCTCTGGCGGCCGTTGCCCTCCTTCCCAGAAGACTCGCTCGCAGACTGTATCATCGCGATCGTTGAGTTGTTTGTAGATAACTTGGAGACCAAGATTGGACATGCCAAGGTAATAACGGTTGGGGTAAACAAGGGCAATGGGGAGTCGCCAACCCCAGTCTTTTACAACAGTACCCTGCTCGTGGGCAATGACCCCTCCGCTCCAGTACGTATTACGGCGATTTGGGGTACCGTCCTTACTTAAGTATGCCATACCGTATTATAGCCTTGTGGTGAACTGTACTGAAATACCCAAACGGGACTCCGTGGCCATGGCTGCGTGCTGATGCATGATTGGGCAACAAGACTCTCTCTGGCTAATATTTTGTGCATTGACAGTTGTGCCGGGATCACACCACTTTTCTTGCCAGAATCGGCTTGCTTAGTAGGTATACAGCTAATGCCAGCAATAGGCATGCCGCTATTTGTAACAGGGCGGTGGGGTGGAAAAGAATTAGATTAAAAAACCAGACCTCGGCGTTTCGTAAGGGGGTTATTGGTGTAAATACCGAGATAATGGCGATTATGGCAATGTTTGCTGCCCAGCCGTACCATTTGCCTTGGGCGGCGGCGAGTGTGTGCGTAAACGTTGCAAGCAGGAAAAGGAACGCAGACTGCTGAAAAAATGCCACTATGGGGCCGTGGGTACTCCAGCCAAATACCTCCGGTATTGATGCAATGTCCCCGAGGTTGCCGGCGTTTCTTATTAGGGCAATGTCCAGGGCATAGTAAAAAACCATACCGAGTAGCGATACGTGACAGGCTAGAACGGCATAAGTCAACAGGCTTCCCCAGAAGTAGTGCTCCCGTTTACCGCCGAGATTAATGATTCGGCTAAAGTGCCTCGTGGGAATAAAAATGGCTGCCAAAACGACTAGCAACCACAGGGCCCAGCCGTTGCCCAAACCAAGATTCCCGCTGATATCGTCTCCTGCCATTGTCACTAAGACGTTAATTACATATTGCGATGAAAAGGCAATAGTGGCGATCGCCGTTATTAGATAGGCGCTGTTAAGGTTTTGCAGATTAAGTCTCGTTATTGCCAAAACGCTTTTATTCATGGTTTTTTCCTCCCACGATATTAATAAAGAAATCTTGCAGGCTAAGTTGGCTTATTGAAACACCGGCCGGTGGTTTAATTCTGTTATCGTAAATGTGGGCGGCCATGACGGTACCAACTGCCATTTTGCCGATGCAGTTCAGCCTATCCAGTAGGGGTGTAATCGCTGTTGTTGGGCCCGATAGGGTGTAAGCGCGCTCGTCGATGTCATTAATGCTGGCCTCAATAAGGAGTTTGCCGCTTTCAATGATAATCAGCCGCTCTGTTACCTTGGCTATCTCATCAATCAAATGGGTGGATACGATGATGATGCGCGGGTTAGTATTGTAGCTCTCAAGCAGTAAAGCGTTGAATTGGTCGCGCATAATAGCATCAAGGCCCAGGGTTGGTTCGTCAAGCAGAACTACTTTTGAGTTATTCGCCAAAGAAATGATCGTGCTCAGCATTGTTTTCATGCCAAATGATAGCTGTTTGTACTTCTTGTTTGGGCTCAGATCAAACCGCCGGGTCATCTCTTGGGCAAAAACACGATCGAAGTTTTTCTGCAACATTGCAGCGGCTTCGATAAGTGCGGATACCTTCATATTGAATTGTGTCGAACTGCCGTCAATGTAATTGACGCCATCAGGCATTTTGCTTGGGGAGATTTCCTTGCCGTTAACAACTACTCTGCCATCAGTGGTGTAGGTGCGTCCGGCAATCAGCTTCATAAGGGTGGTTTTGCCGGCGCCGTTCCTTCCGAGTAGGCAGAATATTCCGCTGTCTGGAAAACTCAGCGAAAGATGGTCAATTGCTATTGTGCTGCCATACTTTTTTGTAACGTTTTCAAGCTCAATCATGGTTTTATGCCCCCTTTTCCATT
>Ga0123356_10003765_pt1 | contig 15806 bp, 12 predicted proteins | sample TergutEmb28metaG_2_FD_92546 | JGI IMG/M metagenome (GOLD analysis project Ga0123356, IMG submission 92546) | Embiratermes neotenicus P3 segment gut microbial communities from Petit-Saut dam, French Guiana - Emb289 P3 | ecosystem: Host-associated > Arthropoda: Insects > Digestive system > Gut ... | reverse complement strand
CGGCGGCAACTCCATGTGCGACGCACATGAGGCATGGGTTCGTGTTGCCGGCCGAAGCTAAAAACGACTGGCTGCCGCTAGTTCACGTTGGCCAAGCTGGAGTCCGTGTTGGCAAACACCTAAACAGTGAACTGCGCAAGCTCGGAAGCATTGCTTACGGTCCTTACAAATACCTCGAGCCTGGCTTTTATCGCCTCACCATCAGGGTCAAGTTATCATCTGACGAACCTGAACGCAGCGAAGACGAGCCGTGTATTGCCATCCAAATTAACGCTGGCGCGGATGTTTTTGGCAGTTTTGTGCTTTGTCGCTCAGCCTTAGTGAAACCTGATCATGAATTCAAATTTTTCGTCCCGCGGTCGGCTGCTGGCGTAGTTGGCGATATTGAAGCTCGGATCTTGTTGTTAAGCCATGTTCGGCTGAGCATTCAAGCTATTGCGATTGAACCGGTGCCGATGAGTTCAAAGATAGATTCCAGAACTCTCTCTTTCTCAACCCCAGTTGCAATTAAAATTGATGATTGGCTGCCACATCTGTCGATTGGCCCGTTGGGCCATGTTGATGATGGCAAAATAATCGGGAAAAGGGGGCCTTCGGGTTTCGTGATATTTGGTCCCTATTGGCCTTTGCCGTTGGGCCATTATGAGGTGGCAATTTCGATTGAAAGCCGAAACCACGCAGCCACTTTAAATCCCGTGATCAGGGCTGATGTGGTGTCAGGCGATCGGCAACTGGTCGTCGCCAATTTTCATCTTGATGCGCCGGGTACCACGACCACGATCCGCCTTCCGTTTGAGATGACTGAAAATTTGTCTCACTGGCGGCAGATCGAAACGCGGATCTGGAGCTCGGGCGAAGAACCCTTTTGCATTAAGTCGTTATCAGTCAAGCCATTGGAGCAAACAGGTCCCAGAGAGTTGTTGCCCTACTTATTCACCGGCTGGGCGGGTCAGCGCACCACCACCGGCATTGGCAATGCCAAAGGTCGCAGTGGTATCGTTGCCTATAGTCCGAAGATGAGGGTGAAACCTGGCTCTTACCGAATGGCATATTTGGTGGGAGTTGAAACCCCGTACGAGGCTCGCGACGGAGATCAAGCGTATGCGTTTGCATTGGTGAAATATGGAACCGAATTTCTTAAAGCCAAAGGGTTCACCTTAACGTCGGGACAAATTGGAGAGCGGGACCTAGTATTTGAGGTTCCGTCGACCTCAGACGACGATTCTGGCCTCGAGTTTTATGTCCAAGTTATACGCGCCCTGAACATAACTGTTTGCAAACTGAGTATTGAGCCTGTTGCGATAGCGCCTACACGGCAACGTCCTGCAGTGCTTAGCATCCAAGAGTGGCTTCCGTTTTTGCAAAGGGGCAAAAGCGCACATTCTGGTGAAAACGGAGTTGATGTGAGCGCAGGCGTTGAGGAGTTCGTGCTCTACGGGCCGTTTTGGACCCTCCCGCCCGGTCGCTACGATATGCGTGTATCAGTTGTTCCAAATACACAGAGTAGAAAGCATGAGAACGCTGTTGTCACGGCCCAGGTCGCTGCCGAACAGGGAGCCCGCCTTTTTGCCGAGAGCAAATGGAGGCTCGATCGATATAAGCCAACCGACGAAGCGGCGGCGGTCGAATTCCGCTTGCCGTTTTCGTTGCACAGCGATCTGCCCGCTGCGGCGAGAACGATCGAGACGCGTATCTTTACCCCAGGAGACGCGAGTTTTCGTATTGCTTCCCTACGGGTAACCGTCAAGAACGATAATCACGAAACCGATTGGTTTCCGTATTTAATTGTCGGAGAATGCGGCGTGCACACCGGTGCCGAAATAAAAGCCGCGAAAGACAAGGTCGGATTGATCGCCTGCACGCCGGAAATGTCAGCGGATCTGGGGCATTACAAGGTGTATGTGGATATTGCAATGGAAGCCGAAGGCGGGTGCGGCGAGGATGCGCTGGCATTTGAGGCGTGGTTTGGATCTGACTTGATTGCGATAGGGACCCTCAATTCGAAAAGCATGCGACCGTTCGAATTCGATCTCGCGGAAGAGGATCCTGACAAGAAAATTGAGCTGCGCATCCGAGCCATGGCTCCGACCTTTTTTTCAATTCGGGGCCTGATCGTCGAAAAGACGTCCGATCCGATCGGGACAGGGCCGTTGCCGACTGTCTTGAGAGTGAAGAATTGGCTTCCCGTCCTGGAGGTAGGGGCAGCGGCTTTCCGCCTCGGGCAAGGCGTCGTCGCCCGGCAAGGCCAGAATGGCTTCATCGTCTATGGGCCATATTGGCCCCTCGCACCGGGAAACTATGCGATGCTCCTTGACGTCGAAATCGACACGACGCAACAGACATCAGCGATAAGACCGCCGCGGCTAAAAAACGTCATCAAAGCAATTTTGTCATTTGCGAAGCTGCTGCCAGACGGGGGCGCGGACGTCACGTTAAATGGCAGGCAAATCGCAATCCGCGAGCGGTTCGCAGTCGGCTCGATTTTAAGCCGTTCAAGCTTGCTGTGTGTGCCCTTCGAGATTGCTGCCACCGACGTTAAGATCAAGTCGCGATTAGAGACGAGGGTTTGGAGCACGGGGAGACGTCGTTTTCGTATTCGCTCATTGAGCGTGAAAGCAATGCCGGGCGAACAAAGTTATATCGCGTTAGTGGGAGAAAAAATAGTCAGCAAGATGAACGTAATTCTGAAATCACTTACGACATCGTAGCTTCCAGTTCCTTTAGGATTGAAGAATTCTCTTCGACGACATCAATCGGGTGATCCAAGAATCTGACGTCATGCTTTGAAATGAATTGCCCATAATGGGCGCGGAGGAAGTCCTTCCACGATCCCTTTAATCGTTGGCCACGTGACAGCAGCATCTTATTGGGGATGATCGCGAAAGGGAGCAGTTCGCCGCCAGCCTTCAGATAATCGAACATACCTGAGATCACGCCCAGCCAATGCGAGGACAAAATGTCATCGACAGCGACAATTGCGCCATCCTTCGTCGTCTGTTCTGCGATTTTGAGGTCATTTAAAGTCGCTTCGTGCGTGTGCGAGCCGTCAATTGAAAAGAATCGGATGCTATTGGCATGACTTTTCGGCCAACCCATCGCCGCCAAATCTAAACTGGAGTCCTGAACTATTTCTAGCGGAGTTCCCGGCGCATACGTATGAACGCTATTGAGAAAGGTTTGCAAGTCCCCATGGCCGGACTGGTCAAAATTCTTGTACTGGTCTTCAAAGACGTCTATGGCAAAGATCTTCTCCCCGGGCGCGACAGCAGTTGCAAGAGGAAGAAAGCTCTTTCCGTGATGCACTCCAATCTCGGCAAGATCGCCTTTGATTCCAAGGCGCGTCTGCAGCTCCGCCAACGTTGTCATAATGTGTGCTGTGGTGGGACAGAGCCAGCCCTCAATCTTTCCTAGCCCGGTTATGAGATACTCAGCTGAGCGTCTATTCAGTCTTGGGGGTTGCTTGATGGTGGACGAAAAGTCAATGCCTACATCATTATCGGTTCCTTCTTTGGCGATGGACCGGAAAAGAACGCTAATGATATATCGAGGGTTCATTTTAAACCTGTTGAGTATAGACTGGTGGTTAGTCCTCAAAAAGTGATGGCCACTCTTTCTGGCGTTCTTCGGGCACCAGGAAGAAATCCCAAAGTGAGTAATCGCAAACCGCCTGCCATTCTTCGGGGCGAGGGATCAGATTTCCGAACAAATCGGATGGAACGTAGCCATGTTCGCGTGCCCACTCGAACAGGGTCATGGCTCCATTTCCGAACATTGAATAGCCTGGCATGCCGTACTCGACGCTGATCAGCGGCCGACATCGCTTTACTGTCTCTCGTGCTCCCCGTAAGCAGCTGACTTCCGCGCCTTCAATGTCTATCTTAATGTAGTCGAGACGAGCCAAGCCGGATGCTTGGCGATCAAGCGTGTCTACTTCGACTTTAATCTCTTCTGCCCCTTGATCGCCGCTGCCGACTCGCTGCTTAAATCCCGACATACCAAGCGATTTGTGCAGAACAAGAAACCCGGACCGGCCGGGCTTATCTGCAAGCGCTGTATTCCGGATCTCGACGTTCGGGTGGTCGCGATACTTGTTCGCGAGGGTGTCGGCGAGTATTGGAATGGGTTCAAAGGCGACGGCGCGACCAGAGGGGCCGATAAGATCGAGAAATTGCGCAAGATGAAGCCCGGCGTGGGCGCCTACGTCGAATACCACTTGGCCTGGTTGGACAAAGCGTCTGTAGCCCTTGCTCAAAAGGAGTTCGTAGTCGGGAACGACGACCCCGATATGGAGTTGCCTAAAGGCTTTCGCCACGGCAATCGCCGCGCTAACTGGAGCAGCCTCTGTCACAGAAGTTTTCTCACAGTCGACGCCGGATCTTTTGCGCTGTTGCGGCGCGCTCGACCGCCGTCACAACTTGCTAAGGAATTAAAGAAGAGAGCAGCGGCGTCATCCCACGTTGTCGGTCGATAGTCCTTCCTGATGCGATCCTCCCACGCTTTGAGTTCCGAAGATGACGACATCAGTCGGCCAATCGTGCTAGACCAGGCAAGTGTGTCTTTTGGGTCCAATCTCATGACCAGATCGCCGCCGATCTCTGAAAGTGCCATCGCATCGCTGGTGACGCAGGGCTTTGCGTAGGCAAGGGCTTCCGCGAGTGGCAACCCGTATCCCTCGTACATTGATGGAAAAAGCACAAGTGAGCAACTTTGGTAAAGGCTAGCCATTTGTTCATCTGAAACATCATGAAGAATGGTGATCGTATCTCTCGTCAATGGATTAGTTTCGATTTCATGCAACAAATCTCCGGTAGCCCAGCCCCGACGGCCAACTAAAACGAGGCGGTTGTGTTGCGGATCGAGCTGCTTGATTCGAATACACTCTTCCCAAGCCTGATAGAGCATGTAGTGATTTTTCCTAGGCTCAATGGTGGACACATAGAGCGCAAAGGTTTTGTCCCTCAGGGTCGGCGGTAAGTAGAACCGAGCGTCCTTGGCCTGAGGGGAAAGATCGCAGCCCAGCGGAAAAATGCTGGAGGTTACGGGCTCAGCCCCCACCTCATGCACATGACGAACCCAGTCTTCTCTCGTCGTTTGTGAAATGCACATTACGTGGTCCGCCAGCCATATTAGCTCACCGAAATAATCTGTGAGCAGCGCGACATAGTCAGGAACTACGAACTGCGGAAAGCGAATGGCGATCAAATCATAGACGATCGCACAGTAGGAAAATCCGTAAGCCTGTTTAAGCGTCCATAGCTCGCGCAAGTCCTTGTATCGCCAATCAAGCCCACCGGAGATGATCCGTGTGTCTGCATCCAGCCGTGCTCGATGGTGCGGTAGCTCGGCCAACAGGACAGTTTCGACTTCCCCTGGCGGGGGACCAACCGCACCTCTCTCACGCGCCAGCTCCGCCTTTCTCCCTGTGAGCTCCATTGCGCGGATTTGCAAAATCTGGTCGCCTGTGAGGGATCGTCCTCGAGCTCGCTGAAAAAGCCAATAAATCGTCGAATTTCGAAGTAATGCTCGACGCATATTCCGACGCATGGGCTTTTCAGGGACCTGCGCCGGTGGAGGTTCAGAAAAGTCGATTCGGATGCGGCCCGCTATGAGATCCCGAGCTACGGCGTCGTCGATGGCGAGGATTGCCGCATGAGAGCGATCATAAAGACAAAACGCGACATCTGTGCCCAGATAGCGGTGCGCTCGACGAGCGAGCTCCTGCTCGACGCGCACGATGCCGACGGCCGGACCACGCCATTGCGCTGTCGTTGTCAAGTCGAACAGGTAACGCAGGAGTTTGTCTCCGGTCTTTCAGCGAAATTACCCATAAAGCAGATTGCACTTTTCGGCAATAACGCTATTTTTCGCCGTGCTTGGCAACGAGCGGGGGTGTGATCTGCGGTATTTCTTCGATATCACAACTGGGGCGCAATGGGGCGGGGCAGCGGTAGGGATTGTGCGCGTCGAAAGAGAGCTGGCGCGGCGAGCGCGGCAGCATTTGGGGGATGATCTAACCTTCTCGGTCTATGATCTAACGCGTAATCGAGTGGTGGCAGTTCCCGACAGCATTGCGCGCGACATCATCGACGGCAAAATCCAGATTGACTTTACACCGCCGGCGCGAGCGGCGAGCCGTGTGCGGCGGGCCGCGCGGCAACGGCTCCGACGCGCCATTATGGCCAATCCTGCTGCCTATCATTTATCCCAACGCATTCGTGGCCGTTCATTTACTCGCGAACAGATCCTTGAGATTCGAGCTGCGGAGCTGGAGAAACTTCGTGCCAAGCCGTCTCGAAACTCGGCTCGCGTCGACGATATCGCCAGTGGCTCGGCTCGCCTCGACCAACAGGCATGCATTCTTTCGGGAGGTCTCGATTGGGAATTCAAAAACCTCAGATCACTGTCCGCCCTTAAGAAGGACCACGGATTTCGCTATTGCGCGATCGTTTACGATCTCATTCCCGTGCTGTATCCGCACGTCATTGTGCCCGAACTTTTGAAGATTTTGCCGGCATATTTCGATGATTTGCTCGGCATCGCCGATGGTGTCATGTGCATCTCCGAGTCGACACGAAAGGACTGGTCAAACTATTGCGCTGACCGCGGGGGGCGATCCGTTCCCGCTCGTGTTTTTCCGCTGGGCTCCGATATTGAACCTATCTCTTGCGGGAAATCAGAGACAACATTTCCCGAGCCACTGCAGGGAAAACGTTTCGCGCTATACGTGGCCACAATAGAGCCGCGCAAAAATCATCGCGTTCTATACGAAGCATGGGATGCGTGCGTTTCGACGGGCAAACTCGATCCTGACCGGCATCGTCTCGTGTTCGTCGGCCGCCGGGGGTGGTCGGGCAGCGATCTCTTGGGCCAGATTTCGGCCAATCCTTTGACGCGGGATTCGATTGTGATCCTGGAGCATGTTTCGGACGAGTTGCTACGCATGCTGTATAAGAACTCCACCGTTGTTCTGTTTCCATCGTTCTATGAGGGCTATGGTCTGCCCTTGGCCGAAGCGCTGACCTGCGGCAAGCCTTGCGTCAGCAGCAATGCCGGGGCGCTTGCGGAGATCGGAGGCGACTTGGTTCGGTGGCTGCACCCCAAGGATACGATTGGTTGGGCCCGCGAAATTTCGCGCTGCCTCAACGATGCAGTTTACAATGAAACAGCGGCGGCGCGCGTTCGGGCCGGATATCGGCCAGTTAGTTGGGACGAAGCAGCGCAACGCTTTTTTTCGTCGCTAAAGGGGATGGCTTCGTGACTGTCGCTCGCATTCTCGGACTGGGGACTTACCCCATTCAAAGACCGGTTCACGGCGGACAACGGCGCGTGGCCGCGTTCAAACAGTTTTATGAGCGCAAAAAGATAACATACACATACTCCTGCATCTACAATGGATGGCATTATCACGCCGGTGACGTTGGACCGCACGACCGAGCGTTCGTCCCGAAAACAGAGTTGCTCGCTAACGTGATCGGGGACGTCTTGTCGGGTCATCAGGGCGCAATGGACCCCGCTTTCTTCAAGCACTTTTCCAACATCGTAGCGCAGGTGACGCCCGATGCCTTACAGCTAGAGCAGCCGTTTATGTGGCCAGTGGCGAAACGGCTTCGGCAAATGTCGGGAAGCCGCAAGCCGCTGTTGATCTACTCGTCGCACAACGTGGAGGCGCCGCTCAAACGAGCGGTTCTGGTCTCGTCGGGCATTCCAGCGGAAGACTGGAGCAAGTTGTGCTCCGAGATCGAGGAGATGGAGGCCGAGATTGCCAGCGAAGCCGATCTCATCGTATGCGTGTCCGAAGCTGATCGGGAATACTATCGCCGCGAACTGAGGTCGCCATCTCCGGTCATTGTCGTGCGAAACGGGACTGATCGACCTGAAAGGCGCGTAATGCCCCACGCTCCCGATGCGCTGTCGAGTTTTCAGGGCGGACCTTACCTGATGACGGTCGGGAGCGCGCACGTTCCCAATATCGAGGGCCTTTGCCGTTATGTTATCAATGGTGGCGTGTTTTGTGTCCCGCCTGCTCCCTCGCTTGCGATTTGTGGCGGTATAGCAGCCGCTATCCGCGATCACCCCGAATATCGGCGCTACCGCGCGGCAATTGACAAACGTGTCAAATTCTTTGTCGACGTTTCCGATGCGGAGCTCTCCGCAATAAAAGAGGGCTGTCACGGCGTTTTCTTGCCGATTCACGAGGGCGGTGGCACCAATCTGAAGACTGCGGAAGCATTGGCGCTTGGAAAGTGGGTTGTCGCGACCTCCACCGCACTGAGAGGTTTTGAGGCGTTCTTGAACGCGGACGGAGTGGTCGTAGCTGACACTCGTGCAGACTTCAGGCATGCAATCAGGCAAGTGCTGCGGCGTCCACCCTTTGTATTAACTAAATCATCTCGCGCGGCGCGCGACGCTCTCTATTGGGACCGTTGCTTTGACGATAGCGAACTGCCGACGTTCTTTGGCGATGCGCACGGCTTGGTCCCATCACGGAACTCGCGGGAGCGGTCGGGCGCTTTGGGATGCGAGCTCGCCGCCGCTGGGCGCGGCGGAATGTCGCCGAAGAATGTATCGCGTCTAGCTATTGGCTCCGCTGAAAGCTGATGGATAATAATGCTTCAGCGCCTTGGCCGAGGAGGAAAGCGCAGTGAAATCGATTATTGGCGGCATCGTCCTTGTCACTCTCGTTGGCCCGGCATTTGCTAAAGAGTATTGGGTTGAATACAACTATTCGACTCACGTGTGCTCAATAGTGGAAAAGCAATCTCCGGACACGGCGCAGGACAATACTGCGGCGGAAACCACGAACGCTGCTGCGCCAAACGGCAATACCACGTCGGACGTTTCGCAGGGCACTAACGCAGCGAACACCGCGACTGAAGGCGCACCAGTTATCGTGGTGCCCGCGCCAAGCGACCAAGCCACGCCGGGCGCCAATGCAGCGAACACCACAACGGAAGGTGGCGCGTCCGGCGCGCCAAACGGCGCCGCCGCGTCCGATGCTACACAGGGCGCAAACGCGGCAAGCGCCACAACGGAAGGTCGCGCATCCGGCGCGCCAAACGCCGCCACCGGACCGGACGCCACGAAGGGCGCCAGCGCAGCGAACGCCGCACCGAAAGGTGCCGCGTCCGGGTCCCCGGACGTCCCCACCTCGTGGAGCGTCCCAACGGACGCTGGCTCGGGGGGCAACGTTGATCCCTTCAAGAACCTGGCAGAAGCCTGGGCGCGGAAGAAGGCCGCCGCAGAAGCCGCTGGCACGGATACGACTAAGGCTTTGATCGGAATTGCAATGCACAGTCGCCAAGAGGCGGAAGCCGAGATGCAGATTATGCGCAAGTGCGGACTAAAGCCTTAGCGAATGTCGTCCGTGTTTGAACCGCGCGCATTCTGGGTTTTTCGGAACCAGAGCTCTGCCACCAGCAAGTGTGGGTTGGCGTTCGAACAGCATTCGCAGTAGGTCAACGTTGCTGACCTAGCTGAATTTGCCTATTGCAATCGCGGTAAAATTTAGTCAGGATTATGGATGTTCGGGCTGAAATTCGCCCGGGCAGCTGGGGGAAAAGCCGCGACTGTTTAGGCTTTGGGGAGACACGAAGTCCAAGGTAATCGTTCGCGTTCAGCTACGAGGCCGACGTGGTGTGCTGCATCTGCCGACCTCGGCAGGTGTTTCTCAGCGCTGATACGAAGTTAGCGTGACGGAAAAGTCGAACTGGCGATAGCCAAGCCAAAGATTAACGGAGGTTGCTCATGGCACTATTCGCGAGAAGCAAAGCAATAAAAAGCGTCGGGGCGGTGACATTGTTGGCTGTCGCTGGACTGATCGCACTGCCGGGTCTGGCAAAAGCTCAAGAGGAAACATTTAACGCAGGCGGGTTCCTGCCTGTACCAGGGTTAGCATCATTTGATATCAGCTGGACCGATCCCGCCTTCCCGGCCGGGGGAAGCACCTATTTTCTCGCCGACCGGACAAACAAAGCGATAGATAGCTGGACGATCAATGCTGCCAACCCCAGCGCGGCAAAATTCCAGGCGTTCTCGGGTGGTTTCGTCGGCGCCGTTCTGGGTCCGACAGGTGCGGTGAACAATGATCAATCGGGGCCCAATGGAATACTAACCTTCCAAAATTCTGCAAACTCAGGCCACACCGAGATTTGGATCGGTGACGGCCCGCAACTCAATCAGGGCTGCCCCTCGTTCTTGGCCGGGAAATGTAGTACAACGAAGGTAATCGACGCAACAACCGGCGCGCTAACGCACGTCATAGCGACCGGCGGAGCGTCGCGGGCCGACGAGCTTTGCTATAATTCGGCCGCTCATCAGATCCTGATTGCGAACGATGCGGAAGCTGACTTCCCCTTCGGCACTCCCTTCATCACCTTCATCTCGACCGATACCTACCAAGTCGTTGGAGGGATGCAGATCCCGCAGACGACCAATGGAATCGAGCAATGCCAGTGGGATCCCGTGAGTGGTCTATATTTCATCAACATACCGGAAGTGGGTGGACACGGCGCTGACACGGCGCCCGGCAACGTCTTGGCGATCCAAGGCCCGAGCGGATCAACAGCTGCAAAAGTAGTGGCAACCTACATCATTCCGACGGCTGATTGTGCCGGCCCGCAAGGGATGGCGCTCGGCCCCGATCCGCAGTTGCTGCTCGGCTGTAACGCGGCAGGTCCCGGCGGGATTCGCAATTCTCTAATTATCAACAGGCATACCGGTGCGGTTATCGCCATTGGCTGGGGTGTCGGCGGAGCGGACCAAGTCTGGTTTAATCCCTCGGCGACGTCGATGCATTACTTCATCACCGGATCGTCCTGCACAGCTGCAAGCTGTCTGAATGCGCCTAACGGTTCGCAACTTGCGATTGTCGATGGTACCGGCCCGAACTTGGACCAAACCATTGCGATAACGCCACTCGGCGGCGTCAGCTCGCATTCCGTCGCGGCGGATTCAGTTACAAATCAAGCTTTCCTTCCTATAGCCGGAGGAGTTCAGATTTACACTCAGTCTGCCCCGCAAGGCACGAACTAGTCTTTATCAACCGACTGGTGACGTCGCGGCCAGGCTATGGCCGCGACGTTTTTCGCCTGCCAGTGTGAAATGTGGTCCGCGTAAAACAATTTTGGAATGACCGCGACGGCGCGATCCTGCCCTATGTCGCGATCATGCTGGTGGGTATCTTCGGCCTGTCGGCGCTCGCGGTCGACGCTAGTCGGCTGATGAACGTGCAGACGCAACTGCAACAGGCCGCCGATGCGCTCGCGCTCGCGGGCGCGGCTGAGCTGGACCGTCGGCCGGATTCAATTGTCCGGGCACAGGCCGCGATCCATGACCTTGTGGCAAATCCCGTGCCAGGGGCGGGGATTGACCACGTCGCCGAGGTTGCAGGAATCGACTTCTTGCGCTCGTTGCCGCCGAGTGATGAACTTCCCGTGACCAGTGCCTATCTGACTGACGACCCCACGCTGGCAGCCTATGTGCAGGTCACGGTCCGGCCGGTCGCGCTGGCAATGATATTTCCAATATCGCTATCGCCCGGTCGCGGGACTGTCGGCGTCGGGGCGCAAGCCGTGGCGGGCTACGACCAGATCGTGTGCAACGCCGCCCCAGTGTTTGTCTGCAATCCCTACGAAACCGCCGGCATGACCTATTACCAGGCGACACAGGCCCTCGTCGCCGCGGATCAAGCATCTGCGCCTCATAGCCGCCTTATGAGGCTTGCCCGGAGCCAATTCAAGAATGGCGGCTTCAGCGCAGGCGACTTCGGTTATCTCGCGCCCGCCACCGGGTATTTGCCCGAAAATGCTTGTGGGCCCGGCGGCGAGGGCGGGATACCACAGGCTCTGGCGGCCACGCAGGTGCAAGCCTGCTTTCGCTTAAGCGGAGCCCATGTTGTGCCAAGCGATGACCAGCCCGCATTGGACGGCCTGAATACCCGCTTCGATATCTATGCCAATGGCTTCCGCTCTTGCCGCGGCTATCCGCCCGACGCGAACGTGCGCAAGGGGTTCACGGCCATCAATAATGTAGACTGGTGCGATAATGCCATTCCAGCCAGTCCCGGTTGGCCGATGCCGGTCGCTGGCGCAACAGCATTAACCGTCGATCAGAACATGATCGGCCAAGGAACCCAATCTTTTGACCCTAATGTGACCTTGGGCTCTGGCGTCTGGAATTGTGCCAGCTATTGGGGTATCGCCCATTTTGTCGGCCCAGGTAAGAATTCTCCCCCGCCAGGATGCACGACAGCCGCGACGATCCCCCGATACAGTGTCTACCAATATGAACTCAATTTTCTAAACGACCGTTCGCTCGGGGCTGAATACGGTGCGCCGCAGTGCGTGCGGGCGGGCGTTCCGAGCCGGCGGGTCATAACCGCCGCAATCGTCAATTGCGGCAGCAGCCCGGTACCAGTGCTTAACGATGCGCAGAGGGTGCCAGTGGCAGGATACGGGCGCTTCTTCTTGGTATTGCCAGCGGTGAGCGGCAGCACTGACGACAACCCCTATGCCGAGTTCTTGAGCTTGGTAAAGCGCTCGGATCCGAGTAGCACCGACATGGTTCAGCTGTATCGGTGAATACCGTGCGGGACCTCGTTGTGGTTTGCCGGGTTCCGGAAATGCGCCAACACCGCCTTTATCGCGCGTCCGGGGGCAGCGTGTCTGGAGCGCGAACGATGTATCGCTCGCTTCCGTCGAGCAGTTTCAGGTTGTTGAGGATAATCGGATTGCCGGGCTCTCGCTCATAGGCCTTGAGAAAATACTTGCGCGCGGCGATCAGATTGCCGCGCAACATGTACGAGTAGCCGCGATTGTTGAGCAGCGCGACCGTCTCTCCGACCAGCTTTAGGGCTTGGCGATAGGCCTGGTCGGCAAGATCAAATCGCCCCAGGTGATCATAGCTGGCGGCCAAGCCGATCCAGGCCGAACCATCCTTGGGTGCCTTCTCGACCGCGTCACGAAAATATTGTTGGGCCAGTCCGTAGTTGCCCCTATTGAAATGCTCGATGGCGAGCCGCAGCGGCTCATCCGAGGGATAATATCTGACGTCTGCGTCGCGTGCGACGGTTGGCGTGGTTATGGGGGGCACCCCATCCGCCACCACTTTGCCTTGGATTGGGTCGGTAACGAAGCACCCGCCGAGCGCAATCGCGCAAGCTACGCCCCCGCCGGACCGGGCGAGGCGAGCCAGCAGCCGACCGGAGCCCCATGATACGTCCACTCTGAACACCCCCGTCAGACCCCATTCAACCCCGCCTTGCAAGCCCTAACCTGCCGCTACTTGAACGCGTTGAGCAGTCTTAGGACCACCGGTAACAGAATTACGATAAACACAACGGGCATGATAAACAAGCCGAGCGGCAATAGCATCTTCACGGAAAGCTTATTGGCGTGCTCCTCGGCGCGCAGCAGCCGCTTGTCCCGCATTTCATCACCGAAAATGCGCAGCGCCTCGCCCACGTCGCTGCCCAGCTCCGTGGCCTGGCGCAATAACGCAACAAGCGACCGCGCCTCGGGAATCATCAGCCGGTCGGCCAGCGCCCCCAATGCCTCGATAAAGCTGCGTCCGGCGCGCATCTCGGCGGTCATGACCGCCAAATTGATGCCGAACACCCGGCTGCGTCGGTCCGCGATTTCGCCGGCGACGCGATTGACGGCACCTTCGAGTGTCAGCCCGGCATCCACGCAGACGACGAGCAGGTCAAGGAAATCCGGAAAGATGATGCGGTACTCCGCGCTCAAGGAGCGCTGCCTGCGCGAAATTAAAGCGTCCGGACAAACCACGCCAATCGCGATCGCAATGGCGATTATGATCACACGGTTCGCAAACTGCAGACGTGGAAACGCCAGCTCCACCAGCACGTAGGCCAGGATCGGCACTAGCACAACGGCCGCCACGCGCCAGAGAACGTAAAAATTGACCGCATCATTTCGGAAATAGCCGGCCCGCACCAAATTCATTCTCAGCTTGCTGCGCAACGTGTCGTCGACACCAAATCGTTTTTCGCCGAAGTGCCTCGACACAAGACGGGCAATGTTGCTGCCGACCTCCAAATCCGTGCTCGGTTCATGGGAGACCGGCAATCTGCGGCGCAGCTTGACCGCCCGCAGATAATATTGGCCGCCGGCAAACGCCAGGCCTGCAATTGCACAGAACGCCATGGCTGTGACAAGGAATGGTGTCCAATCAGTCATATGTCTAATACTTGAAGTTCACCATACGATACATGATGACATTCCCCACCAGCAGCAAAAGCAAACCAAGATAGATTGCCGGACCGACAATCGGGTTCGAGCGAATGGCGCCGTAATAGTCCGGAGAAATAAAATTGATCAGAAGAAAGATGACAAAAGGAAAGGCGGATAACGTGAATGCAGAGGCGCGGCCCTCGGCGCTAAGCGCCCTGATCTTCAGTCTCATATTCGCTCTGTTGCGCATCATCCGTGACAGCCTCGAGAGAATTTCCGCCAGATTTCCGCCGGTCTGCGCTTGAACGCCTATGGAAACGGTCAGGAACAAGAGGTCCGCCTGGCCGACCCGGCGGTACAGGTTGGCCAGCGCGCTGCGCACGTCCAGGCCGAAGGCGATCTCGTCGGCGAGCATGCCGAATTCGGTCCCAACCGGGTCCGGCATTTCTCGCGCCACAAGCGCGATCGCGCTGGTCAGGGGCAGACCCACCCGCACACCGCGCACGATGATGTCGATCGCGTCGGGCAATTGCTCGCCAAACGAGGATATTCTCTGGCTGCGTCGGCGCATAAGATATAGTACAAAGAGTGCTGCAGTTGCCGCCACGGCAAGGACCAACGACGCGAACCCGATCGCCACTATCTTGCCCAGGGCGGCGGTCAGGACAGCGCAAACGGCCGCGGCAAAGAGAGCAATGTTTCGGCGCCGGATGTCGACACCCGTCTGGGTGAGCCAATCGCTGAGCCGGCGAAGGGTCGGATTGGTGACGTTCCTGATACCCCGCTCGTCGCGCAATGTGGCCAAGACCACCGAGGCGTCGCGCAACCGACTGGTGAGCTCGAGCCTCCGGTTTATGACCGATTGTTCGCGGCGATTGAAAACAAAGACCCAGTAGAATGCGTAGAGAGCGAGCGTTGCGGCCAGAAAGACCAGAACGAAGATAATTGTAAGATCGGTCACGACCGCCCTCACAAAGGGCGATGGGGATCGAAATGGGTCGGCGGCAGTTCGATTCCGTAGGCGACAAGGTCCTGGAGAAACTTTGGGCGAACGCCCGTCGCAGCAAAGTGGCCGATGACGTTGCCGGTGGTGTCTGTCCGCTCTTTTACAAAGCGAAAGATTTCATGCATTTGAATGACGTCGCCCTCCATGCCGCTGATCTCGTTGACGCTGATCAGCTTGCGCCGGCCGTCTGGAAGGCGCTGCAGCTGGATGATGATCGTGACGGCCGAAGCGATCTGGCTGCGAATGCTCGGTATGGGCAGTCCCATGCCGGCCATCGCCACCATCTGTTCCAGCCGTTTGAGTGCGTCGCGCGGCGAGTTGGCATGAATGGTCGTCATCGAGCCTTCGTGACCCGTGTTCATCGCCTGCAGCATGTCGAATGCCTCCTCGCCGCGACATTCGCCGACGATGATGCGATCCGGCCGCATACGCAGCGCATTTTTCACCAAATCCCGTTGCCGTATCTCTCCCTTGCCTTCTATGTTGGGGGGGCGCGTTTCGAGGCGCGCTACGTGCAACTGCTGCAGCTGCAGCTCCACCGCGTCCTCGATCGTGATCAAACGCTCATCGTGGGGAATGAAGTGCGATAACGCGTTGAGCAGCGTGGTTTT